>Ga0213822_1001792_pt1 | contig 11331 bp, 8 predicted proteins | sample MC6MC0908MG_FD_179872 | JGI IMG/M metagenome (GOLD analysis project Ga0213822, IMG submission 179872) | Enriched soil aggregate microbial communities from Iowa State University, Ames, United States - MC6-MC0908-MG | ecosystem: Environmental > Terrestrial > Soil > Unclassified | place: USA: Iowa...
GGTGTTCCAGCAACCCCACAGCGAGCGCGAGCGCCTGGTCAACGAGTACCACAACACCAATTATTCGGTGGTGGACATCGACCTGATCGAACGCATCTACGGGATCTTCTATCGGCAAAAGGTCTCGGGCATCGCTCGCCATGCATTCAGTACCCTCACCACGGTGGAGAAAGCCACGGCCACCGACGGCGGCGTGGAGTTGGCGACGCGCAACAACGCCACTGGCGAGCTGACCGTGCGCCGCTACGACGCAGTGGTGCTGGCCACCGGTTACGAACGGCAAATGCACCGCACCCTGCTGGAGCCGCTGGCGCAGTACCTGGGAGATTTCGAGGTGGATCGCAACTACAAGCTGATCACCGACGAACGCTGCAAGGCGGCGATCTACATGCAGGGTTTCTGCCAGGCCAGCCATGGCCTGAGCGATACCCTGCTGTCGATCCTGCCGGTGCGCGCCGATGAAATCGCCGGCTCACTCTATGAGCACGGAAAAAATCGCGGGCAGGGTCGTCCGGTGCGCGATCTGTTGCTCGCCGCCGTATAGGCGAGCGCTGCGCGACTTATCAGTCAATGCACAAACCCTGTGGGAGCGGGCTTGCTCGCGAATGCGGTGGGACAGTCGACATCAATGTAACTGACCCACCGCCTTCGCGAGCAAGCCCGCTCCCACTGGTCTGAACCTCTGACCCCTGAACTGACCTGCCTCAGGTCACCCGCAGGAAATTCTTCAGAAGTTTCCTACACTCATTTCGCGCCTTGTGCATTTTTGCCTGGCGCCCAGACGGTTCGCTGTTCCCTCGTTTTGGCAGTCTGAACCCATCAGCCGGTCACCCTGACTGATTGTGAAGTCGCAGGTGTACCGGGCCGACTACGCCAAGCGAAACAACCTGATCCAGATGATGCTGCTTCGACGCACAGGCCTGGTGGTGCTGTTGCTGGGCTCATTGAGTGTGATGCCACGGGTTGGCGCGGCACCCGAGACGCTGCAGGTGCTCGGGCGCTCCAATGTGAACGACTATTCGGTGTCCCTGGACGCGGCCGACCAGGCCTGGCTGCGGCAAAAAGGCCGGTTATTGCTGGGCGCTTCGGCACCGGACTATGCGCCTTTCAGCATCACCGGCAATGGCCGCGACTATGAAGGCCTGACCGCCGACTTTGCACAATTGCTCGGGCAACTCTTGCACGTCGAGGTGCAGGTGCTGCGCTATCCGTCCCGCGCCGAATCGCTCCAGGCCCTGCGCAGCGGTGAGATCGACTTGCTCGGTACCGCCAACGGCTTCGAGGCCAGCGACCCGGACCTGGCGATGTCCCAGGCCTACGCCGATGACCTGCCCACCCTCGTGGCTCGCATCGATGACAGCCAGGATTTGCCTGCGGACCTGGCGGACAAGCGTATCGCCATGCTTTACCACTACTTGCCGCCGGACACGGTCGAGGCGTTCTACCCCGAGGCGTCCCTGCAGTTGTACCCCTCGACCCTGAGTGCCATTGGCGCCGTGGCGTTTGGTCAGGCCGATGTCTATCTGGGGGACTCGATCAGCGCCAACTACCTGATCAGCAAGAACTACCTGAACAACGTCCAATTGGCGGATTTTTCGCGCATGGAAGTGCAGCCGTTTGCCTTTGCGGTCAGTCGCGACAATGTGCGTGTGTTACGTGTCGTCAACGCCGCGCTGCACGCCATTCCCCCCAGCGAACGCATGAGCATCCTGCGCCGCTGGAGCGCTGGGGGCGCGAGCATGCCGGGTCAGCAAGCGCTGCATTTCAGCGTCAAGGAGCAGCGCTGGCTGGAGGCCCATCCGCGGATCAAGGTGGCCATCAACGAAAACTTCCTGCCGCTGACGTTCTTCGATGAGCAAGGCCATCTGCGCGGCATCAGCGCCGATGTGCTGGCCCGCATCAGCTTGCGCACCGGTTTGAAGTTCGATGTGCAGCGTGGCGGCTCGGTTGACGATCTGATCGGGCAGATCGAGAGCGGCAAGGCTGACGTTTTGGCGACGGCCATACCCAGCGCCGAACTTGAAGATGAGTTGCGCTTTACCCGGCCTTACCTGACCAACCCGTTCGTGCTGGTGGTGCCCGCTCGGGACAAGGTCCCGCTCACTCTGGACCAGATGGACGGCAAGCGCCTGGCGCTGGTGCGTGGCAACGTACTGCGCGAGTTCCTGCTGGAGCAGTTTCCCCGGGTGCAGTTGGTGGTGGCGCAGAATGCGGCCGACGCCATGGCCATGGTTGCCGCAGGCACGGCGGACGGTGCGATCAATCCGCTGATCAGCGCCCGCTACATGATCTCCCGCCAATACCGCGACAAATTGCAAATCACCAGCACCGTGGGCACCTTGCCCGCGCGCGTTGCCCTGGCGACGAATCGGGGAGCATTGGAGCTTTACTCGATCCTGGACAAGGCGTTGCTGAGCATCTCCCCCGAAGAAATGGACGAGCTGACCAACCGCTGGCGCAGTGAAGTGGTGATCGATGACAGCTACTGGCTGCGCAACCGCACGACCATCGTCCAAGGTTTTTCCATTGCCGCGCTGCTGTTGCTGGTGACGTTGGGTTGGGTTGTCTACCTTCGCCGTCTGCTGGAGCAATTGCGCGTGGCCAAGAAGAGCGCCGACGACGCCAATCGGGCCAAGACCACGTTTGTGGCGACCATGAGCCATGAAATCCGCACGCCGATGAATGCGGTGATTGGCATGCTGGAGCTGGCCTTGAAAAAGGCCGACCAGGGCATCGTGGACCGGTTCGCTATCGAAGTCGCTTCGGACGCCGCCCGGGGCATGCTGGAATTGATCGGCGACATCCTCGACATCGCCCGCATCGAGTCAGGCAAATTGTCCCTGGCGCCGGAGCGCGCCAACCTGCGGGAACTGATCGAGTCGGTGGCGCGGATTTTCGAAGGCCTGGCGTGGCAGAAACACTTGCGCCTGCCACTGGACCTGGAGGCGGCGATCGACCGCGACATATTGATCGACCCGTTGCGCTTCAAGCAGGTGGTGTCGAATCTGTTGAGCAACGCCATCAAGTTCACCGAGCAGGGCGAAGTGCGCCTGAGTGCGCGCGCCGAAGCGGGGCCCGACGACGGGCGCCTGGGCATCTGCCTGCGGGTCGAGGACACCGGCTGCGGTATTTCGGTGGAGGACCAGCGACGTTTGTTCAGCCCCTTTACCCAGGCCAGCCATAGCACCCAGTCGGCCCGCAGCGGTTCCGGGCTGGGGCTGGTGATCAGCCGCACCTTGTGTGAAATGATGGGCGGCAGCCTGACGCTGAGCAGCGTGCCGGGGGAGGGCACGCAGGTCGAGGTCCGGCTGAGCCTGCCCGTGCTCGATGCCGTGCCGACAGCGCCGCCTGCCGAGGTCGAGACGTTGGGGCCGGGACGGACGCTGAACATCCTGGTGGTCGACGATTACCCGGCCAACCGCGTGCTGCTGTCGCAGCAACTGAGCTACCTGGGGCATCGCGTCCAGGATGCGCCGGACGGCGCCCAAGGTTTGCGCGCCTGGCGCAGCGAACTCTTTGATGTGGTCATCACCGACTGCAACATGCCGATGATGAGCGGCTACGAACTGGCCCGCGCCATTCGCGACGAGGAGCAAACGCGAGGCTTGGCATCGACGGTCATCCTGGGGTTCACCGCCAACGCCCAACCCGAGGAAAAGGACCGCTGCGTCGAAGCCGGGATGGACGACTGCCTGTTCAAGCCCATCAGCCTCAGGGACCTCAATGCGCGCCTGGCTTCGGTCATGCCGGATGCCGAGGCGGCTCCGTCCGCCGAGTCCTTCGACTTGACCCGCCTGGAACAACTGACGGGCAACGACTCGACTGCCATCCAGCATTTGCTGAAGGAACTGGTCAGCAGCAATGCCGAAGATGCCGCGCGACTGTTGCGCTTGTCCGCTCAACAAGACTTGCCGGGCTTGGCGGACCTGGCGCATCGGATCAAGGGCGGGGCGCGGATCATCCAGGCGCAACGCCTGATCGCCGCCTGCGAGGCGTTGGAAAACGCTTGCCGAGCGTCCGACAGGACGTTGCTCGCCCAAGCGGTCGACGACCTGCACCAGGCCATGGAGCAACTGGCTGAACAACTGGAGATCCCTGTGGCGAGGGAATAAGTCTTCTCGCCGCAAGGGCTGCGTCTGGCTTCATTTTAGGACTAGTCCTACAGCGCCTCTCAAAAGCTTCCACTAGCCTGACGCCCCTTAATAACGTTCACAAGCCGGTTCATACCTGGCGCGTCGCTATTGGAATGCCTGCCATGCCGAACAAAGCACTACGTATCCTGATTGCCGACCCACAACATACTCATCGAATCGTGCTGGAGCGCTTGTTCAATCAACAGGGCTATTTCCGGATTGTCCCGGTGAGCAATCTGCCGGAGTTGCTGACGCTGGTGGAATACGGCAGCGAGCCGTTCGACCTGGTGGTCGTCAACGCCGGGTTGGCGAGTGGGGCGCTGAACCTGCACGATTTCGTTATCTACAACCCACAGGTTCGTCACGGGATGATCTACAACGCTCAACAGGTCAGTCAGTCGTCAGCACCTGTCGCGCGTCGATCGAGCATGCACTTGAGCCAGGCCCCGCTGCCTGATCTCGCTGCACTGCGGGGCCTGATGGAACGGGTTGATCATCAGGCCGGAGAGTCGCTGCCAGCTTGGGATCATGGCCTGCGACAGGGCGGTTCAGGTTGAGGCAGACCGTTGGTCCGCACTGTCGGATCTGACAGGTGGCATGGCTTGGCGATTGTGCAAGAGTCCGGTGCAGTCATGGCACCGGCGCCGTTTGTATTGACCTTGGGGGACTGCCTTGAAAGACGTGTTGATCGTGGATGACCACCCTGTCATACGCGGGGCCTTGCGGCTCATCTGCCAGAATGAGGGGTTCACCCGCATCAGGGATGCCAGCGGCGTGGTCGATGCCAGGAGACTCATCAAGGAGGGGATGCCAGACCTGGTGATCCTGGACCTGGTGATGAACGGTTTCGATGGCCTGGACCTGCTGGTCTGGATCATGGCCCAGTTTCCTGAGTGCAGTGTGCTGGTGTTCACTGCCCAGGATGCGCAGCACTTCTGTAACCGTTGCATCTCGGCCGGGGCCAGGGGGTTCGTGACCAAGAAAAGCGATCTGCAAGAGCTGACCAAGGCCATTCATGCGTTGAAGTCCGGTTACGCCTATTTTCCTCAAGTGTCGGTCAGGCTGGATTTACAGCAGCGCACCGAACAGCAGGCCCTGGAAAGCCTGTCCACCCGCGAGTTATCCATTCTGCGCATGTTGTCCATGGGCATGCGCGGCAAGGACATTGCCGAGAACCTGTTCCTGAGTCCAAAGACCGTCAGCACCTACAAGACTCGGCTGTTGGAAAAGCTCGGTTTGCGATCCTTGGTGGGCCTGTCGGAGTTCGCCAAGCGCAATCACCTGTGAATGCGTAACACCTGAACTTGTGGGAGCGAGCTTGCTCGCGATAGCGGTCCGCCTATCGATGCATCTTCGGCTGATACACCGCTATCGCGAGCAAGCTCGCTCCCACAGTGCTATTTGACTGTTCTCCAGATAGAACGCTAAGGCCGATTTTTGCAGTCTAGTGCTTCAAGGGTGGCGGTTTTATCCTGTGTCCATTGAATCGCAGTACCTGATTTGGAGACACAGCATGAAGAACATCATCGGCCTCTACACCAGCCCACGGCCCCATTGGGTCGGCGACGGCTTCCCGGTTCGCACGCTGTTTTCCTATGACAACCTGGGCAAGCACATCAGCCCGTTCCTGCTGCTGGACCACGCGGCCCCCAGCGAATTCACACCCACTACCGAGCGTCGTGGTGTCGGCCAACACCCGCATCGCGGTTTTGAAACCGTGACCATCGTCTACCAGGGCGAACTGGAACACCGTGACTCCACTGGCAGCGGCGGCAAGATCGGCCCTGGCGACGTGCAATGGATGACCGCCGCATCCGGGATCATCCACGAAGAATTTCACTCCGAAGCCTTTGCTCGCCAAGGCGGGTTCATGGAAATGGTCCAGCTGTGGGTCAACCTGCCCGCCAAGGACAAAATGGCCCCGGCCGGCTACCAGACGCTGCTCAAGGGCGACATTCCGAACATCGCCCTGAAGGACAACGCCGGCAGCCTGCGCCTGATTGCCGGGCGCTTCGAGGGGCATCAAGGGCCCGCGAAGACTTTCACCCCCATCGACGTCTGGGACATCCGCTTGAATGCCGGGAAAAGCCTGACCCTTGACCTGCATGAAGGCCACAACACCGCCCTGGTGGTGCTGCATGGCTCGGTCCAGGTCAATGACCGCGAACGGGTCGAGGCCGGGCAACTGGCCCTGTTCGACCGGGCCGGCGACCAGGTGAGCCTGCAAGCCAATAACGATGCGGTGGTGCTGCTGCTCAGTGGCGAGCCCATTGACGAACCTATCGTCGGCCATGGTCCGTTCGTGATGAACAGCGAGCAGGAAATCCACCAGGCCTTCAACGATTTCCATTCCGGACGCTTCGGCCAGATGGACGATTGATGCCCTAGCTGAAGGCTAAATAATCAGCAACACTCATCCACTGTGGGAGCGAGCTTGCTCGCGATAGCGGCCTGACAGTCAATGCATCACTGACTGACACACCGGAATCGCGAGCAAGCTCGCTCCCACATTGGATCTGCAGTGATCTCTACAGGGCGTTCAATCTGTGCCAATCTTCGCCCCAAATGATCTTTCTGGAGCTGTCCGATGCTGTCTCTGATCTCCGACCACCCGTTGCTCTGTGCCTTGGCGCTGCTGGTGCTCGACATACTGATGTGGCGCCTGGTCAGTGCGGATCGGACCTATTGGAAAATCGGCGCGCGGCTGGTGATTTTCTCCTTGTTCAGCATGTTGCTGTTCAACGAGGGCCTCAACCCCATGGAACCGGCGCAGTGGGTCGACGATGTGCCACGACACTTGGCGGCCACCGGGTTGCAAATCGCCTGGTGGCTGCTCGCTGCGCGAACCCTGACGGTGATGATGGGCGCGGTGATGATGCAACGGGTCGGTCATACCGGGCGCTTGTTGCAGGATTTGCTCGGCGCGGTGATTTTCCTGATCGCCGTCATCGCGGCGCTGGCCTATGTGCTGGACCTCCCGGTCAAGGGCGTGCTGGCGACGTCCGGCGCGATGGCGATCATCGTCGGCCTGGCCCTGCAGAGCACCCTCAGCGATGTGTTCTCCGGAATCGTACTCAACACCACCAAGCCTTATCAGCTCGATGACTGGATCTCCATCGACGGCACCGAAGGCCGGGTCACCGACATTGACTGGCGGGCCACGCGGTTGCAGACCGCCCAGGGCAGCATGGCGGTGATCCCCAACTCACTCGCGGCCAAGGCCAAGGTCATCAACTTCAGCCGACCCAGCGATGTCCATGGGTTGTCCATCAGTGTCCAGGTCAGCCCTCACGCGCGGCCCCAAACCGTGATCGACGCGCTGGAGCGAGCGATGATCGGCTGTCGGACCTTGCTCGCCGACCCGGCACCCTGCGTGACGCTCAAAAGCAGCAGCAGTGACGGGGCGGAATACGAGATCAGCGGCTTCGTCGTCTCCAGGGCCCAGAAGCGCGAGGTGCGCAACCAACTGTTCGACCTGGCGTTCCGGCATTTGCAGGCATCGGGCGTGAGCCTGTTGTCCAACAGTGAAAGCGTCACGGCCAAGGATGCGTCGCGGCCCCGGGCGTTGCTGGAAAGCTCGAACATCTTCTCCACCTTGCGCCAGGACGAGAAAGATACCTTCAGCCAGAACATGACCCTGCAGACCTTCCGCGCCGGCGACATGATTTTGCCGGCGGGGGAGGTCAGCGATCATTTGTTCATCATTGAATCCGGCGTGGTCAGTGTGACCCTTATGCGTAACGGCCAGCCCTTCGAGGCCGGGCGCATGGGGCCGGGGGAGGTGATCGGCGAAGCCGGGATCGTTTCCGAACAGGCCGCGCTGGCGAGCTTTTCGGCCAAAACCTTTTGCACCCTTTATCGCATCGAGAACAGCTACCTCAAACCTTGCCTCGACGCCCGTCACGACATCAACGACGCCATGAAAAACCTGCTGGACGTGCGCATCCACCTCGCCCAGAACCTCATCCGCGAGCTGCCCAAGCCCGTCGCCAAGAAGCGCTTCCTGCAGTGGTTGCGCAGCCGGGTCTGAATCATTGGCCACCCGAACTTCCTAACAATTGGCTATTTGTACCGCGCTATTGCACGGCTAACGTAGCGCCACACCCCATTGTTCTGGAGTTCATCATGCAACCGCGTATCGACTTCTACACCGCCTCCCCTGAAGCTTATAAAGCCATGCTGACGTTCGAAACCACTGTCTCGAAACTGGGCCTGGAAAAGTCCCTGCTGGAGCTGGTCAAGCTGCGTTCCTCGCAAATCAACGGCTGCGCCTTCTGCATCGACATGCACACCGCCGATGCCCGCAAGGACGGCGAGAGCGAACGTCGCCTGTACGCCGTGACCGCCTGGCGCGAAGCACCGTTCTTCACCCCGCGCGAACGCGCCGCACTGGCCTGGACCGAAGCCCTGACCCGCCTGAGCGAGACCCACGCGCCGGACGCCGACTACGAACAGCTGAACCAGCATTTCACTCCCAAGGAAATGGTCGACCTGACGGTGGCGATCAACGCCATCAATGGCTGGAACCGCCTGGCGGTGGGCTTTCGCAAGATGCCTGAGGCGTAAGCTCACCCTTTCTATACGGACAGGGCATGTGTCCTGCCGTCCTCAATGAAAACACCATACCCTGTGGGAGCGAGCTTGCTCGCGATAGCGGACTGACCTTCAACGGTGAGGGTGACTGATGTACCGCCATCGCGAGCAAGCTCGCTCCCACAGGACATTCTCAATTCTGAAAGCTTCGGACGACAGGCACCGCAATAGGTTTGCTTCGCATTAATGGGAAGCATTACTATCCGTACCCCGTTTCCACAGCGCGCCGCGATGACCCCCAAGCTGCCCCGCAGACCCGGCTTTTTCGAGCATTACGAAGAGTTGATCGGCACCTGGACCCGTCGCTTGCGCAATCGCCAGCAGGCCGAGGACCTGGCCCATGACACCTTCGTGCGGGTGCTTGAGTCCGATTCGGCCGGGGTCGAGCAGCCGCGGGCCTATTTGCACCAGACGGCGCGCAACATTGCAGTGGATGGTTATCGGCGCGAAGATCGACGGGGGGCCATGGAGGAGGCGGCCGTCGACCATAGCCAGTCGCTGTCGGGCGACCCGGAGCACTACATGCATGCGATCCAGCTGGCAGACTCCATCGAGCGAGCGCTTGCCGAGCTGCCGGCCAACTGCCGTACGGTGTTTGTCTGGCAGAAGATCGAAGGCCTGACCCAGGCGGAAATCGCCGAGCGTTTGGGCCTGTCAAAAAACATGGTGGAAAAATATATGATCCGCACCCTGCGGCATCTGCGCGATCGCCTGGACGGGCCAGGCCAATGATCCGTCGTCATCTTCCACCTGAACCACAGGACCTTCCATGATGGATAGCCGTGAATGCCCGTGCGGGCAGAACAGGGTTCGCGACGAGGCGGCGCAATGGTTCGTGCGCCTGCAAGCGCCCGCCATGAGTGTCGAGGAGCGCCAGCGTTTCGACACCTGGCTCGACGAGCATCCCAACCACCGCGACGAAATTCACTTGCTGCAAGGGATCTGGAGTGCCACGGACCTGCTGCCTCGGGAACGCCTGCAAGCGCTGTGCGAACGCCCCGCCGAACGCCCCAAGCGGCGGCCGCTGCTGCGCTACGCGGTCGCCGCCGGGCTGTTCGCGGTGGCGGTCGGCTTGGGTCTGTTCAGCGGGCTGAGTTCTTCCACCGATTACAGCGGCGAATTTGCCACCGCCTTTGGCGAGCGTCGGCACCTCGCCTTGCCGGACGGTTCGATGATCGACCTCAACAGCCGTAGCCGGGTACGGGTTCAATTCGTCCACCGCCAGCGCCGAGTGGAACTGGTCGAAGGCGAGGCCTTGTTCAGTGTCGAGCATGACGCTGGCCGGCCATTCACCGTCGAGGCGGGGAATGGCCAGGTGACGGTGACCGGGACGCGCTTTGACGTGCGTCGCGATGCGAACACCACCCGGGTGGCGGTGGAGCAGGGCAGCGTCAAGGTCCAGGGGCGGGATGCGCCACGGGCGCAGGTCGTCAGCGTGACGGCGGGCCTGGGCACCCAGATCGATGCCCTGGGCCAGGTCGCCGCGCCTTACCCGATCAACGCCGACGCGCTCACCGCCTGGCGCAACGGCAAACTGGTGTTCAACAACGCGCCGTTGAGTGAAGTGGCCGAAGAAGTTTCCCGCTATCGGGCCAAGCCGTTGCGGGTCGGCAGCGCGGCGGTGGGCAATCTGCGCCTGACCAGCGTGTTCCGTTCCGATGATCCCGAGGCGCTGCTCAAGGCGCTGCCAAACATCCTGCCGGTGGCCGTGCGGACCCTGGAAGACGGCAGCCAGGAAATAATTGCGCGATAGATTCAGGTTTTTTTCGAGTTCTTCGTCTTCTTGTCCAACTGCAACTGGTTTGCATTAACAGACGCGTATTCTTGCGATTCGACAGGATAAGGTTCGACGTGAAAACTTCCGCCAAACACCACAACCGCACCTCTTCGCGCTGGCTGCCGCTGGCCTTGGCCCTGGCCGTCGGCGCCGCGCTGCCCCAGGCGTTCGCCGATCAGGCCAGCAACATTCATATCCCGGCGCAGCCGCTGGGCCAGGCCCTGAGCCAACTCGGCCAGCAGACCTCGTTGCAGGTGTTCTTCAACCCCGAGCTGGTGGCCGGCAAGCAAGCCCCGGCGGTGGATGGCAACCTGTCCCCGGAAGCGGCCTTGCGCCAACTGTTGCAGGGCAGCGGCCTGCAATACCAGATCAATGACGGTTCAGTGACGGTGCTGCCACCGTCGCCGGTATCCGACGCTGGCCCGCTGGAGCTGGGGGCGACTGAAATCCAGGTGGTCGGCGACTGGCTCGGCGATGCCAACGCCGAAGTGGTGCAGAACCATCCCGGCGCGCGGACGGTGATCCGCCGCGAAGCGATGGTGGAGCAGGGCGCCATGAACGTCGGCGATGTGCTGCGGCGTGTGCCAGGGGTGCAGGTGCAGGAGGCCAACGGCACCGGCGGCAGTGACATCTCCCTGAACGTCGGCGTGCGCGGCCTGACCTCGCGCTTGTCACCACGCTCCACGGTCCTGATCGACGGCGTACCGGCGGCATTCGCCCCCTACGGCCAGCCGCAACTGTCCATGGCCCCGATTTCCTCGGGTAACCTGGACAGCATCGACGTGGTGCGCGGCGCCGGTTCCGTGCGCTACGGGCCGCAGAACGTCG
>Ga0213822_1001797_pt1 | contig 11314 bp, 8 predicted proteins | sample MC6MC0908MG_FD_179872 | JGI IMG/M metagenome (GOLD analysis project Ga0213822, IMG submission 179872) | Enriched soil aggregate microbial communities from Iowa State University, Ames, United States - MC6-MC0908-MG | ecosystem: Environmental > Terrestrial > Soil > Unclassified | place: USA: Iowa...
CCACACCGGCAACTTCGGTTGGCTGACCAGCCACAGGGCAAAGCCGCAGGAAAGAATGGCGATCAGCAGCGACAGCGCGGTGATCGATACATCGTAGCCAAGCTCAATCGGCAAGGTGAACGCCAGCATGCCGATGAAATGCATGGACCAGACGCCCACCCCCATCGCCAAAGCGCCCCCCGCCATCCACAGATGGGCCGCGCGCGCCTGGGTGGTGGCGATACGTCCCGCCAGGTCCAGCGCAGTGTAGGAAGCCAATACGGCAACAAATAGGGAAATCGAAACTAAGGCAGGGGAGTAACTACCGATGAGCATGGTTTTTTTCTCGTGACAGCAAAGCCGAACTGCTTCCATGCCCGGTTGAAAGCCGGCGATTGTACGCAATCGTATCGCCGACGCACGGACCAAATGTCAAAAAGCCATCAATCCAGAAATATTTTCGACGAAAGACATTTTGCTTACCCTTTCGAGACAATCTTGGATCCACAGCCCCGCCACAATCTGTGGAAGCGGGCTCGCTCGCGAAAGCGGTGGTTCAGCTTGCAAAGATATTGAATGTACCGTCGTCATCGCGAGCAAGCTCGCTCCCACAGTTTTACGGGGAGTTCTCAGCAATCCTGCCCACCACCAGCCCCCTGTGGGAGCGAGCTTGCTCGCGAAGGCGGTGTATCAGCCAGCGAGGAAGTTGGCGACAAAAACCCGAGCCCCAAGCGGCTCGGCTAATATCGAAGGACCACTTCCAGGAGGATTTATCCATGACAGTTCCCGTCACCCGAGCCACGACTGCTGCCTTACTGGTGATAGACGTACAAAACGACTTCATTCCCGGCGGTCAATTGGCCGTGCCGGAAGGCGACGAGATTGTGCCGTTGATCAATCAGTTGGGGCGCTCGTTCAGGCACGTCATCCTCGCACAGGACTGGCATCCGGCCGGGCATGCGTCGTTTGCCTCCAGCCATCCAGGCAAGCAACCTTTCGGCATCATTCAGCTGCCGTACGGCGAGCAGAAACTCTGGCCCGACCACTGCATACAGGGCAGTCAAGGCGCCGCACTGCACCCGGCGCTGGAACTGCCCCACGCGCAACTGATCATTCGCAAGGGTTGCAACCCGGACATCGACAGTTATTCGGCCTTCATGGAAGCTGATCGTCAGACCCCGACCGGATTGGCGGGTTACCTGAAGGAGCGCGGCATCGACACGGTGTACGTGGTGGGACTGGCCCTGGACTTCTGCGTGATGTTCACGGCGCTGGACGCGCGGACGGCGGGATTCAACGCGTTTGTGCTGCTCGACGCCTGCCGCGGCATTGATATCGACGGTTCGATGGACAGCGCGATCCGAAGGATGCAGACCGCGGGGGTGGAATTGATTCAATCGACGGCGATAGCCGGCCGACTCCTCCAATGATCGCCTGATGGCTCATACTCAGCGCACCTTTCTCGAACAGTGAGCCTCCATGCCCTTCCTCGCCCGCACTCACCCGCGCCTTTCCAGCGCCACGGTCCTTGGCCTGGCGGTGGGCCTTCTGGCGCCGATGGACTCCATCATCAGCAAAGTCCTCATCGGCTGGAACGCCGGGGTCTGGACCTATCTGATATTGATGTCCTGGCTGACCGTGCGGGCCAAGGCGCCCGACGTCAAACGCATCGCCGAAATCGAAGATGAAAATGCCGGGCTGGTCCTGCTGGTGGTCTGCATCGCCGCGTTGGCCAGCCTGGCGACCATCACGTTCGAACTGGCCGGTAGCCGCGACCTGCAAACCGCCGGCAAGCTGCTGCACTATGGTTTCACGGCGATGACCGTGATCGGTTCGTGGTTGCTGATCGGGGTGATTTTCAGTGTTCACTATGCGCGCTTGTATTACACCTGGGAGGGCAAGGAGCCGGCCCTGCGGTTTGCCGAAGGGCTGACCACGCCCAACTACTGGGACTTCCTGTATTTCTCTTTCACCATCGGGGTCGCGGTGCAGACGTCCGACGTGGGGGTCGCCACCCGGCAGCTGCGCAAGATCGTACTGGCGCAGTCGTTGATCGGATTTGTGTTCAACACGGCGATTCTTGGGTTTTCGATCAATATTGCGGCGGGGTTGTTTGGGTAAGGGACGCCTTCCGAAAGCGGAACGCGGAACGTCCCTGGCAGCGTACCCACGCGGGAGCGTGGGCACGATCGATTGCGTCAGGATTCAAGGCTTGGCAGCCATAGCCTGAAGCGCGCTCCGCCCAGGGGCGAGGCTTCGGCCGTCAGGGTGCCTCCCTGGGCCTCCAGGGCGCGGCGGCTGATGGCCAGGCCGAGGCCGAAGCCGCCCGTGGCGCGGTCGCGGCTGCGGTCCAGGCGATAGAACGGCTCGAACACACGCTCGCGTTCGCTGTCGGGAATTCCGATACCGTCGTCGTCGACCCAGATCTCGCAACCTCGATCGCTGACCCGCACACCCACCTGGATCCGCCTCTCGCAATAACGCATGGCATTGCGTAGCAGGTTCTGCAAGGCCCGGGCGGTCAGGCGCGGGTCCAGCACGAAGCGCTCCAACGTCCCGTTCAACAGCACATCGATCACCACGTCCGGCGCCGCCAGATCCTCGTCGACACTGCCCAGGATGCTGTCGATGAACTCATCCAGCGGCACTTCGACCCGCTCGGGCAAACGCTCGGGGTTCTGCAAACGGCTATAGGACAGCAACTCCAACACCAGCTCATCCAACTCACGAATGTGTGCCACCAACCCTTGCAAGCGTTCGCGACTGGCCGGTGGCAGGTCATCGGACAGCGCCAGGGCCAGGCCGAAATCGAGCCGGGTCAGCGGCGTGCGCAGTTCGTGGGACACGGCGTTGAGCAGATCCCGCTGCTGATTGAGCAGGTTCTCGATGTCGCCAGCCATGGTGTCGAACACATGGGCGAGGCTGCCGATGTTCGACCGGGAGGTGATGTGCGTACGCTCGCCCAGGTGCCCTTTACCGAAGCGCTCGGCGGTGCGTTTGAGACGCTCCAGATCACGCCAGTGCGGCCGCAGCCAGAGCAGCAGACAGGCGAGCATCGTCGCGCCTATCAGCACGTTGATGCTCCAATACAACCAACTCACGTCCGCCGGGTCCGGCGGCACGATCATCTTGACCGCCGTACGTTCGTCCAAGGGCGAGACCGCCAGGGTTCGCCAGCCCCAGTCGCCGAGGCGCACCACGTTCTCGCCGCGCTTGAGCCGCGCTTGCTCATCGGCGCTGAAACCCTGATCGTCGATAGCCGCCAGTTCGATGCGCAACGGCTCGAACTCCTTGTCCATCTGCGCCGCCAGCGCCGGCCATTGCTCGCTGGGCACGGCGCGGAACTGCTTGGCCATCAAGGTTTGCAGCCCTCGGGAATGATCGAGGTTGTAGGTCAGGAAACGCTCATGGAACAAGCGGATCACCAGCTCAGGCATCAGGTAGATCGCCGCGCTGTAGGAGACGATGGTGACCAGGTACAGGCGAATCAGCAGCTTCCACATCGGTCAGCATTCCCACTCGGAACGACTGAACAGATAACCCTTGCCCCACACCGTCTTGATCTTGCGCGCCTCACCGGCGTTATCGTCGAACTTGCGCCGCAGCTTGGAAATCGCCACGTCCACCGAGCGGTCGGTGCCATTGAACTCGATGCCCCGCAGGCGTTGCAGGATCTGGTCGCGGCTCAGCACCTCCCCGGAATGACGGGCCAGCACCACCAATAGGTTGTATTCGCCGCTGGACAACTCCACCGCTTGCCCGCGCCAGGTCACGGTGCGCTCGGACAGGTCGATGCACAGGTTGCCCATGAGGATGCGGTCGTTGACGGTCTGCGGTTCGGTGAGGCTGCTGCGTCGCAGCAAGGTGCGCACCCGCGCCAGCAACACCCGGGGTTCGCAGGGTTTGGTGACGTAGTCATCGGCGCCCATCTCCAGGCCCAGCACCTGGTCATGGCTGTCGTCCCGGGCGGTGAGCATCAGGATCGGCAAGGTCGCCGAATCGGCCCGCAGCAAGCGGCAGACCTGCAAGCCGTCCAGCCCCGGCAGCATCAGGTCGAGGATCACCAGGTCCGGCGGATCGACCCGCGCCCGCTCACGCACATGATCGCCACGGCTGAGCACGCTGACCTGATAGCCGTTGCGCTCCAGGTAACTGGCGATCAGCTCGGAGAGGGCGATGTCGTCTTCGACCAGGAGGATGTTGGGCATGGTGTTTCCAGAAAGTGCTGGGGCGTCTGGCAAGCCTCGCTCCCACAGTGGTTGTGTGTCGTACCGAACACCCTTGTGGGAGCGAGCTCGCACGTGATGAGGCCCTGCCAGACGCAGAAATTCTCAAGCTGCCAAGGATATACGCCCTCACCCACCCACGAGCAAATCCCTTACACAATTTCACACACCGCCTACACAGCTTTACCGTTGCCCGCCGTCGGCAGGCGGGATGATCAGTGCGACGTTGGCAATGTTTTTGGGGGAATGATGAAGCGGGTTCGCAAACGGCAGAAGGCGCCTTTAAATACTACCGTTCCTACAATGATCCAGCGCGAATCAGGCGCTAAGCGTTGGAGTTAGGAAACACACTTTTTACAACTTGTAAACTGTCACGAATGACAGTTTACAACGCCGCCTCTTAAGCGCTTTGATACGTGATCCCGGACTTTTACCAGGATACCTTTCCTCTTGACAGTGGAGACCGAATTGATGAACACAATCAGGAATTTAGAGCAGAAGATCGGTACCTGCACAGGAACCGTAAACAGCGACGTGTATAACGCCGGCCTGGTGGAACTTACGACCAAGACCTTTCCACCCGAACACGGTGAGGCTCGCGTACTGTTTGCCAGACATCGTGCACCAGGACCTGACTACACCACCAAGGAAATCAACCTGTCTTTCAGCCGTAGGTTGCCCAATGGTAAATACCCCTTGGACCCGGACTCCGCAGCCGTGCGGTTGTCTTTCGTTGATGCGAGTGTCCCCTCAAAGCCGATAATCTATACGCAAATCAGCGGCGAAGCCGAACTTGCATTCAACCTCATTACTGAGACCTTTTCCGGCACACTGACGAATGCCATCTTGGAACATGAAGATGAGAATGAAAGCAAAACGACGATAACTCTCAACATTCAATTCAGTGCGAAGAGCAATAATGCGCTCGCTCGTAAATCTCAACGTCCTACCCAAGCGGCCTGACCGCGGCTAACCGTGGAATAAAAAAGGAAGCATTAGCTTCCTTTTTTATTCCATTGACTTTCTAAGTTTTAGAACCCATACCGAAAACCAAAGTTTGCACCAATGGGCCGTTCAATATGCTCGCCCTTACTGTAATCAAGATCGACGTGCATCTGCAGCCTATCCGTGAGTGCTACGGCAATACCGGTAGCCAGTTCACCTCGTGTTCCTGACAGGTCGTTATTGAAGACATTGTTGTTCACACTGACCTCATTGTTCTTGACGAACTCGTGAGCCAGGCCGGCACGCAAATAAGGCTGCACCTGCATGTCGTTTTCCAACTTGTAGTTACGCCCGACAGTCATTCCCGCCTCCCCCAACAACGAACGGGTGCGATCGCCATCGGCACGCATGCCATTGTCCAAAGAAAAGTTTTTACCCTGAATGATCACGGCCGACAGTTTAGTGTAAGGTTCGATGAAATAATCATTTTCAAGCTTGATGTTTCGACCGATCTCGACAGATCCACCCAGGCCGGTATTGTCATAGTCACCTTTGGCCCTGCGACCGTCGCTCAAGCCAACCTTGGCGTCATTCTGGAAATGGTTGAGTTTCACAACACCGTCGAAGTAGTAACCGCTCTGGGCATCAATCCAAGTGGCGTAAGTGCCCAAATAATTACTGGTCACCGTTCCCGAGGTACCGCCATTAAGGTTCAGGTCAGATTTGCTGTGCCCGGCCATCACACCCACCAGCCACTGGCCGTCACCAAAGGGTAGTGGCGCATCGGCGCCGAGCGTGAAACCTTGCTGGGTTTGTTGGTACCCCACACCCGAAGCATCGGCCACATTATATTTGTTGCCGTAGACGCGCCCCCAAGAACCCGCCTCAGCACCGCTGAAACGTAACTCCCCCATGCGCGTACGCAACGAGGTAAGCTCGCCATACCATACCGTCGGCGCCGTGTTGAACAACGCCAGAATCGAACGCGTGCCCGGGCTGACCGTACGCGTACTAGGGTCCAGGATCCAGTCATTACCACTTTTCGCCAGGCTGTAGGAAAAAGTGCCCAGATCCACGTCCTGCCCCATATAGAACTGCGCATCGCCACCTGCGGTCTGTACCACCCGAATGACTTCGCCCGCGGCCGGATCCACACCACTGCTACTGATCAATAACTCATGTCGGCCACTAGCGGTCCCGGTCACATTCAACAGATCGGTTTGGCCGGTAGCGAAATCCGTGCCCAACTCGAATCGACCGTTCCCGGAAAGTTGATTCACATCCAATTGATAAAAAGCATTATCGGCACCAAAACTGACCGTCCCGCCGTTGAGGACCAACGTGTCAACCTGACTATCGCCAGTCAGCGCCCAAAGAGCGCTGGAATTGATGGTCGCGCTGGAGACGTTTTCCATGCGGCCAGTCAATACCGAATTGTTCAAGGTGAAGTTGAGGGTGCTGCCAGCTTCATTGACGATATTGCCGGTCAACAAACTGTTGTCGACCGCCACCGAGGTGTTGGCACTGCCACGGACATCCAGGAGCGTGTCGTTTCCAGACAACAATCGAGCGTTGTTCAGCTCGATGGTCGCCGTGGAGCTGCCTGCGTTGGCAAAGTCAACCAGAATGGCCGAGCCGGTTTGTCCCTGAACGGTTGTATTGCTCAGCGTCAGACTTATCGGTTGGATTGCCGTCGAGTCGTGCCCCAGGACTATGCCATTCTGACCACCGATAATCGTGCTGTCAGTCGCGGTGGCTTGAGCACTGAGTAACCTCATACCGTAACTGGTAGCACCGGTGCCCTGAATCGTGGAGTTGGTAACGTCCAGGCGGCTGAATCCGCTCACCAGCGCTCCGCCCGTCACACCACTGATCGTGCTTCCATTCACGGTTGCCGTGGAACCGGTCAGTGTGTTCACCTCACGCACCACCTGCAGCCCGACACGATTGCCGGTGATGGTGCTATTTTCGATGTTGGCTCGGCTGTTGCTCAACAGGACAGCCGCCAGGCCGCCAACCCCCGTAACGGTCGCTCCACTTAAATTGACTTCGGAGCCATTACGGGCGGTGATCTGCTGAGTGGTACCTCCGGCGTTGACATTGAGTGTCGAATTGTCTGTGTTGATAAACAGCGTTTGGGCACCGTTGACGTTCAGAGTGGCTCTGGAACTGAGGTCCCAGCTCTCCGGAGTGCCACCTGTAATGGTCACCGTACTGCCAACAATAGGCGCAGCAGTGATAGCCGAACTGAAAAACATCAGCAGGGATGAACATGGAAGAACAAAATAAAATGGGCCTCTGGAACTAAACGGAAATTTGCTTCGCATAGTTGACACCTACTTGAGAAAATCGGACGGCTGTCACTCGCGGATTGGAAAGCCAGCCAAATGAGGGTCGCTAGGCTAGCGTGCAACTGCGCAAATCTATGTAGGAAAAATCCCAAACTAGATAGCGAAAACTCTCATGACAAACTCATCCTAATAGGCGTCACATGATCACGAGCGGCGAAAATATTTCACCGCTCGCTAACGAGTCGTCATTTCCGTTATGGAATCGGATTAACCTCTTCACAATACTGCGCCTCACTGTTTGTCACTAGCACATAATGTTCAGCTACAGCAGAAGGCGGCGTTGGTGTCGTACCCGATCTGGTAATGGTATAACTGAGGCGACCTAAGGCACGGTTCGCTGGTTTAAAATGAGTGTTGTAATCGCCTATATCGATAACGCCGCCCTCATCGGGAAACGTGCCAGTAATCGGCAAGTCCGCAGTAGTCTCCGTACCAGGAATAAGCACAGGTGGTGTTGCGTCGGTGTAAGCGCCCCATGACAACGTGATGGTTTCACCGGCAACCGTATAAGGACTTTTCGGAATGCGCACGCGCAGATTTCGTCGCGGAGTGCCATCACCCGGAGGAACGAAGTTCAACGTGGAGCAACCGATTCTGCGAAGCGGTCCGGCAAGACCCAATACTTCCGGCATCTGCGTTTGAATGGGAAAGGCTTCCACTGGAATGTCTTTTGGAATCGGGCTTTGTGGATTAGGATTCGTCGCAGTATAGAGCACCCAACGCAGTACTTTGGTTCCGCTTTGCTGATCAAAAATCGTTTGCCACGGCAGCTCCCGTGTGAGCGTGGTACCTTCTTGCCCCCCTCTCAAACGGATGGTATCGCCTATCTTGACGTCATCGTAGTAGATATCAATCAACCAACCATCTTCCGTGGGAGGGGCTGAAAACAGCGGAATTGAAATCGTTGGAGAGTCACCAAAATCCGATTCCAGAATCTTGTCAATCGAGCCTTGGGTGGTTTCCAAAATAGGAGAACTCAAATTAGGATTTATCAAGCTGGGTTCATCCGGGTTGGACGGACCAATATAAAAAATATTAACATTGATTTCAACTTCACTCCCCCCCAGAGGACGGGTCCCCCTGAACATTATATAGCTGATACTGGTTGGCTCATCACCATCTGTATCGCCATAAACACGTTTGATAATCGAAAAATCAACATTCTGCCAAGTCAGTTTCCCATCAACACTTGCATCGACTCTTTTCTCCCCCAGTGGCTCACCGCCCCAATAAGCCATAATCGTGTCCGAACCGGCATTCGGCGTAGGCACTTCGATCACGATATCGACACCTTGCTCACAGTCCCCCAAATCAATCAAATCATCACCGTCATCACCATTGGCCAATGGCACTACCGGCGGTTCAAAATTCACGGGGTCCGCAATACGCTGGACTTCACGATAGACGGGACTGGAGGTTTTACTGACATTGCCTGCAAGATCCGTTACGACATAAACAAGTGTATTCAAGCCCTCCACTGATGCTATGAATGCATCGATGGGGACAGTGACTTCATAGATGGAGGGCAGCGGTCCTTCAAATACGGGGACGTCGCGATTGACGTCAGGAGCCGTGCCCCAGAAAACCTTGATCCTGTCTGTGGGGTGGTAGTTTCCGTAAGCCGCTGCCTTGATCGTGATACCGTTCGGATTGTTGCCGATATATTCTTCATCGATGGGATCATCTGGACCAAGGTCCGCAGGAAACGAAGCAGGCCCCGGCGAACGGTTCGACGGTGGGTTTTTTACCCTGTAGGGTGCTGTACGGTCAATGGCGTACTTCGCAATATCCGAATCCCCATTATTTGTTGCACCGTACCAATAAATATACTGGACTTCATATTCAGTAGGTGTTTCAGGAGTACTCTCTTCTGCCAAATATGCCTGAGGAATTTCACGCGGCAGGGGCCATTCTCGATCAGCAACAGGACCTAACGTCAAGAACGGCTCAATCTCCTGCCAGTCAACCTCTCCCGACTTGCGGATTCTAAATTCAATAAGGTCATCTACCTCTTCAGGCTCAGTGGGCGCAGGAATCGTATACTGCAACGGTGCGGAAAGTGCGGCCACTGGAATACGCAAGTCATTCGGAAGCGTTTGTTCTGTAATGGTGATTGCAGGGGGGTTTGCAAGCGTACCAGCCGCCCTCCCATATTCTTTTTCAAGTACCGCTTTTCGTGACAGCCTGGCCTTTTCGATTCTCGCGTTCATTTGTCGCCTCCATTACCTCATGTTCTTGTTTATTCCAACAACCTCAAGAAAGGGATGTCCATCCTCACCCGTGCGGGTCAAGGCCCACACGGAAGTTCTTCACCCGGTAGGATTCGATCTATCTTTACCCCGGCAGTCTTTGACATACCGACAAGCTTCGTGCCGCGGTATATACGATAAACAACGGTGGCAGACGCATTTCGCACCATAGGCTTTATATGAGTGTCATAAGGCTCGACAACCAATAAAAAACCTTCGCGAATATCTTGCTCGCTTAAAGTCGGACGCGTAATAATTTTCCGTGCGCTGGTGACTTCTGGTCCACTGTCATTCAGGCTTAAATAACCTCGCCAGGTTACTTCGCAGCGGTCGCCAGCATAAAATCCCGTTAGCGGTGGGATCCTGATCGTGACGCCGTGCCACAGCGGAGGAACGGTACCGCAGTTCAAATAGCCATGCAGATTGGCATGTTCAAACTCAGCTTCCGGGAGATTGGCGGGGACAGGCGTATGATCGATAGTCAGATTGCGACGCCGTGAATTCGATGGGTTATCAGCCGAATCAAGCAGCTCATACCACAACTCTCCAACACCATCACGGGTCAGATGTTCCGGACCAATGGGTATGATGAATTCCGGCTGCATATCCGCTGGCTCGTAGATATTTTCAACTCTTACCTGCGGTTGCCCGAGCTGTTCAAAGCAGATGGTCAAAATATCCCTTTCACCCGATTCCTGTGCTGGTTCATCCCATAAAGGGACCACCACCTCAATTCCCGAGAGCAACAATTCAAACGGGATATAACCTGCAGGATCAATATCCGGATCGGCGACACCTACCACCCTAGGTGCATCGAACTCCAATGGTTTATTCGGCGCCATGTCGTAAGCCCGTTTTATATACAGATTGTTTTGTTGCTGAGGAGATTTAACGCCGGCTCGGATGATGTGGCTACTGTCAGATCTGACAGGTACCGCTACCATTTATCGGCTTTTTCTTACCCATTGAAATTTCCTGGACTCAAACGCCCCGTGTTTGCTCGGATCTGCGCCCTTACCACCAGCCCCCCTTACACAATTTCACACACCACCTACAAAGCTTTACCGCCGCCGCCCGTAGTCCCCCGTAGCATGGCCCCATTCATTATTGGGGAAGCACCATGTCAAAGAACTCCTTCGCCACGCTGGGGCTGATGCTCGGGGTATCGCTATTGAGTGCCTGCGACACGTCATCGCCCCCCACGGATGAAGCCCCTTTGGCGACGGTGACCATCGAAACCATCGAGGCCCGGCCCCTGTCCATCAGCAGTGAACTGAGTGGGCGCATCGCCGCGCCGCGAACCGCCGAGGTCCGCGCACGCGTACCCGGCGTGGTGTTGCAACGGGTGTATCGCGAAGGCAGCGACGTGAAGAAAGGCGATGTGCTGTTCCGCATCGACCCGGCACCGTTCAAGGCCGACCTGGACAGCGCCGAAGCCGCGTTGCGCAAGGCCGAGGCCAACGCGTTCCAGGCCCGCCTGCAAGAGCAGCGTTACTCGCAGTTGATCGCCGACAATGCCATCAGCGGCCAGGACTACGACAATGCCCGCGCCGCCGTCCGCCAG
>Ga0213822_1001799_pt1 | contig 11298 bp, 10 predicted proteins | sample MC6MC0908MG_FD_179872 | JGI IMG/M metagenome (GOLD analysis project Ga0213822, IMG submission 179872) | Enriched soil aggregate microbial communities from Iowa State University, Ames, United States - MC6-MC0908-MG | ecosystem: Environmental > Terrestrial > Soil > Unclassified | place: USA: Iowa...
TGGCAAGTCTCCAGCTAAGGAAAAAGCGCGTGCGAAGGCGCGCACGAAGGGTGCTGAGACTTTTGACGCTTGGGCTGAAAAATGGCTGCGCGGTTACCAAATGGCGGACTCGACGCGAGACATGCGCCGATCAGTCTATGAGCGAGAGTTGAAGTCGAAGTTTGGTAATCAGAAGCTGGTCGAAATCACCCAGGAGGATCTGCGAGCGCTGACAGATGCCATAGTGGAGCGGGGTGCCCCTGCAACCGCCGTCCACTCACGGGAGATCGTGCTGCAAGTCTTCCGTTGGGCTATTGAACGTGGCCAAAAGGTTGAAAACCCGGCAGATCTGGTACGGCCTGCCAGCATCGCGAAATTCGAGCCGCGCGACCGTGCGTTGACGCCCGATGAAATTGCGCTGATGTACCAGTACATGGACAGAATCGGCACCGCGACCTCTGTTCGTGCAGCGGCCAAACTCCTCCTGCTGACGATGGTGCGCAAAAGCGAGCTGACCAATGCGACGTGGGGTGAGATCAATTTCAGCGAAGCGTTATGGACCATCCCCAAAGAGCGGATGAAGCGTCGTAACCCCCATTTGGTGTTTCTGTCCCAGCAGGCGTTGGATTTCTTCATCGCGTTGAAAACCTTAGCAGGAGGTTCAGACTACGTTTTACCGTCACGCTACGACTCTGATTTGCCAATGAGTGCGGCCACGATCAACCAGGTACTGACACTCACCTATCGCCTTGCCCAAAAGGAGGGGGTGCCCCTAGGCAAGTTCGGTCCTCACGACCTGCGACGCACGGCTAGCACGCTGTTGCATGAGGCGGGCTACAACTCCGACTGGATCGAGAAGTGCCTCGCGCACGAGCAGAAAGGTGTGCGTGCCGTTTATAACAAGGCCGAGTACCGGGATCAGCGTCGTGCGATGTTGCAAGATTGGGCGGATATGATTGATGAGTGGACGTTTAAGAAATTTCGGAAAATAAATGGATAGCTTGTATGATCCCTCCCGTAATTTCAGCTATTCGCTTAAAGGAAAATTGTCCTGGACTTGATCGGGTCGCACGCATGGCTAAGGGGCGAAAGCGACCGTTTTCGACCGGCAGCGGACGGCCAAAATCGGACATTGCGAGTGCATCAAATAAATCTGCCCCTTTCTCTCCATAGACAATATTTTACAAGAAACGAGCTTAATCAAAAGAGCCGCATAACAAGGAGGTCAGGTACATGTTTTCAGAGCAATTTGTTTCACTAAGCGACATATATCTTGCCTATCGTAAGGCAAAATCAGAAGCTTTCTATGACAACCTTCACCCCAGCGCTATTTCATATGTAGAGTTCGAGAGGAGCTTGCAGAAAAATATTGAGTCCATTTACCAGTTGATAACAAATGGCTCTAGTGAGTGGTGGCAAAGCAAGGACTTAATTGGCGGTCATCTCTATGTTCCTAAGTCACTTGACGACACTCCTTGGAACAACATTGAGTCAGCGCACTTTCGTTCCATCGACCCTAATCTAGATTGGGAGCAAAGATTCTCTGACAACAATAAGCTCAGGCTCGAGGCGAAGTATCGGCTAATCATCACCCCAACAGTAGCTTTCCAAATAATTTCTGCTTTGTGGATAATAAAGGCTGGTCACAAATTTGAAGAAAAGCTAGATAAAAACCTATCTTTCGGAAACAGACTTCGACGTAAAAAGCATGCCCTCGAAGACTTCGGCCCATTTAATGGGCCAGTTAATGAGGATTCATCCGGTCTTTTTTCCCCTTACTTCTCGGCGTACAGAAACTGGCGCCAGAAGGGGCTGGATACGATGCAGCAACTGGTTAAGGCAGGGGGCTCTGTAACTGCTATCACCATGGACTTGGCAGGCTTTTACCATAATGCATCTCCAAACTTTCTGCTTAAACCGTCCTTCCTGAAAGCAATCAACGTAACACTGAGTCCTGATGAATTTAAGTTTACTCAGTTAATCCTAAAATCTATTGAATATTGGTACAAACAAACCCCGGACTTTATGGATCGACCGGAAGGGGCTTTGCCAGTGGGGCTATCTGCATCCAAGGTAATTTCAAACGTATTGCTATTCGAGCTAGATCAGCAAATACAAAGCGGAATTAATCCAGCTTACTACGGAAGGTATGTGGACGATATTTTCCTAGTGATAAACACGCCGGACTCATCGCCAAGCGGAAATCAAGTTCTTGAGTTTATATCAAAAAATGTGCAATGCATAAAAATTGATCGAGCAGCAGGCAAGCCGCCAGGATTAAAAATCAAATTTAACTACGCTTCAGATTCTGATTTAAGGTTTACAGCAAGTAAGCAAAAAATATTTAGCCTGTCATCCGAGCACGGCCTTGACTTGATCAATCAAATTTCAAGTCAAATTAGAGCGCAGTCAAGCGAGTATCGCATGCTACCTGAGGTGCCTAGATCCTCAGCCGAAATGGCAGACAAAGCACTGCTAGCATCTTCAGATGCGTCATTGATCGCAGATGCCTTACGAAAAGCAGATGTAGTATCAATTAAGCGACTTGGACTATCCCTACTCATAAGGGATATTGAAAGCTACTCATCCGACTTGGCTCGTCCTGAGTGGATGGAACTAAGAACACAATTTTACGGGCTCGCACACAGATACCTAGTTACACCAAGAGGGCTGTTTGAACTGTTCGGATACTATAAGAGGGTTTTCTCACTTATGGTTTCTAACTACGACTTCATTGAGGCTGAAAAATTCATCACTAATTTGTACTCATGCTTTGATCTCATACAAAAAACCACGACCCAAGAAAAGGGAAGAGCGCAACGTATACATCTATGCAAGGCTTACTTTGAAAAAGTCCTTCTTCAGGCTTCCTTGCAAGCCGCCGGGGCCAAAAATTTTGACAAATGGCCTCAGCTCCGTCTTTTGCTGAAAAAACTATTCGACCACTCGGATAGTCACAGAATAGATATAAAAAAGAAAAACCTTAAAGCACTAACTGAAAGTTTCCTGCTTGCAGACCTAGGAGGAAGGCCATATAAGGAATACTGGTACTATGGCCAGGATCAGGATATCAGAAAGGCGAGAGTTCCAAGAAGTATCGACGTTCGTCGAGTATTACGACTAGCGTCTATCCGTAAATTCCAGAAATCGGCTGATCTTAAATTGCCGCACTGGCCTGCTCTTGCATTTCCGACTCGTCCGCTAAATGTTCAGGAGATTGCGCTAATATCCCCCGCAACTCTAGATGATAATCTTCTTTTCCGTCGAAGTATTTGGGGGCTGCGGGGGGCAAAAGTCCGGACTAATAGTTTCATTGGACGCAACATAGGTGATGATGGCTATTACATATCTATCCCAGCAAAGAAAAAAGAAAAAACCTACGTTGCACTCACCAATTTTGAAACCACTGTACGTCAATTCCAAGGGGCTTTAGCAAAAGAGCCTGATAGAAGTCTTATTAGATATGAAAAAGTCAACCGATTAATAAATAGTATCTTGCGTGCAAGCCGGCAGTCAGACTATGTAGTCTTCCCTGAGTGTTCATTACCCAGGCGCTGGGCAATGAGCGTTGCTGCAAAGCTTGCCCAGCAGGGTATTTCTCTAATTGCGGGGGTTGAGTATTACGATCATAAAAATGGTGGTCGTATCATTAGAAATGACTCCCTTGTTTCGCTGGCAACTAGATGGCCAGGCTACCCAAGCAATATTGTGTTTATGCAGCCAAAATTGCGCCCTTCACACGGAGAGGCTGCACTTATTCGAAAAGCTAAAGCCCGACAATATATACCAAAAAAAGAGAATGAGATTTTGCCAGTCTATGAGCATGGAAAATTTCATTTCGGTGTACTCATTTGCAGTGACATGACTAACCCGGAAAACAGAGTTCGCTTTCAGGGAAAAGTAGATGGCCTATTTGTACTGGAGTGGAACCCTGACGTTAAAACATTTAGCTTCTTGGTTGAAGGGGCGGCGCATGATGTGCACGCCTTTATTGTCCAGGTAAACAATAGGCTATATGGTGACAGCAGGGTAAGAGCGCCATATAGAGTAGAGCATATGCGTGACTCGGTAAGAATAAAGGGTGGGATTGAAGACTATTTCGTTATAGCTGAACTTGATTTTAATTCCCTAAGAAAGTTTCAGCGGAAGCGAAATATGAATGACAAGGAGGCTGCTTTCAAACCAACCCCTATAGGATTTAAAATGTCACCTAGAAGAAAGAGATAAATAATTTCTAGAGTCATCCGTGCTGACTATCCGGATTTCGTCGCCTGTCATCTTGTGCGACCTGAAAGACAATTAGTCGGCAGGATGTATCTTGTGCCGTCATTTCGTGAAGGCTAAGTTTCTTCGATTTGAGACGTGATGTTTTTAGCTAGGCGAAATGAGAGTGGGTTTATTTAATCAGCTCGTAACTTCCATTTTTTGGCGCTAGCTACCTATAGTGGTAGCGGTCTTTGTCTATAATTCATGCGAAATACTGATCAGGCCGGGTGCAGGTTACTGTTTATGTTGAATGCTTAAGTGTGGCCACGTGCGTGTAATCACACTCCTGCGGTCGGAAGTCGAAAGCTATCAGGGATTGAGCGAATAGCTTTGGATACTGCTTGGCGCTCAATCTCCAATCTGCGAGCAATCTCTGACTGGTTGAAGCCAAATTTTTGAAGGACGAGGATTTGCTTTTTTCGGTCGGTTAGCTTCATATCCACCATCGCTCGAGCGAGATTTCTTAATTCCGCTTCGTCCGCTAGGTGTAGGGTTTGGCTAAGCATGTATCGAAAAATATACGCGTCGACGAGCTCGTCACCTGACTTTGCCTTGGGCTCTGCTCGTATCGCGCATTGTCTGCTCAATCTGGTCAGCTCTAGGTCGAACTGCGCTACAGATCTCATTGCTTGCCTGTATGCCGAGTTCCAGCGTCCATCTGGTGTCTTTGGGCGGTGGGTGGTGCAGTACAGGTTGCTCAGGCGTAGGTGTTCATCAAGGTCACGCTGACCTTCACCATCTGCGAACAATGCTAGCTCCGCTCGCGTGCCGCAAAATCTACAAAATCCCTTCAAGCGTTGACCGTTCAAACCGCCCATATCCTGGTTAGACGGTTGCTTGCGCTTACATGCCAGCACAAGTTCTATCAACGTCTCAAGCGTCGCAATGAAGCGGCGATCATCTCCTGACTGCTTGTCATGCGTCAGAACAAAAGCTCGTAGCAGTTGACGCTGTAGGCGGACCATGGCGGCAACACCAACCAGCTGCATGATCGCGCTGAACGCTACATTCGTTCCCGCTCCCGGTATATGGCCCTGATAACGCGATGGAAGCGTTTCGGCGTATGCCGCTACGGCAGGGTCGATAAGCTCTTCGACCAAGCGAACGATCGAATAGCGTTTAGATGCTGTGGAATAGGGCTCCCAGCGATCAAGGAATCGGTGTAGAGCCTCTTTGACGGAGGCGTCACACCCTTCCCAAATAGCTATGGTCGATTGTTTTTTCATGTCAACCATTCTAGCCAATCATTCTGTCGAAGCAAGAGGCACCTAAAGGCACGATCAGGCACACATTCGCTGTGACTGGTAGGGCCTAGCTATGCATCCATCGAGCAAAAAACTCATCGACAAAAAGACACTCTTGGCGATGATCCCGCTGTGTGAGCGCACGATCTATAACTTTGAAATGAAGGGAAAATTCCCACGTCGCATTGCGGTGAGTAGCCGTAAGGTAGTGTGGGATTTGGCCGAGGTAGAGCAATGGATTGATACATGCAGGGAGTCCGGACCCGCTCCAAGGCCGGGAATGGCAGTCTGAGCGGTGCGAGTCGGGCCTGAGGGAAGGTCGATATCGAGTCCTTGCTCAGACAATGCACCCGCTCTGGTAGAGCTGACTGGCGCAAGTTCACAGCTTGCGCTTTTCAGTTCTCAGGACGAAGCGCAGATGTATCACGATAGCAAGAGAGCGGGTTTTTTCTCGTTGCTCGTCGACTCCCAAGGCGAAAAGCGTCAGTCTTCTCATCGCTTAGCTGATATGCCAAAGGTACTCAGTTTGTTGGACAAAAAACGTGACACGTGGATGTCCCAAGCCGAGTTTATTCGACCTAATAGGCGAGTCGTTAACCTTTTGCGGCTTGGTCTGCTGTTCGCCGACCTTGATACCTACCGAGTGCCAGCGCTGGTCGGGCGTACGCCCGAGGCGCTGGCGGCATCTGTACTGTATTTTTGCGGCGAGGAAGGTTTGCCGCTTCCATCCGTGCTGATTTACAGCGGTCGGGGCATACAGGCCAAGTGGCTGCTGGAGGGCACGATTCCACGACAGGCCTTGCCCCGTTGGAATGCTTGTCAACGCTACCTTGTGGATCGTCTTGCGCACGTCGGCTCTGACCCGATGGCCAAGGACGCCAGCCGTGTGCTGCGCATCGTGGAGACGGTCAACAGCAAGAGCGGGGAAGTCTGCCGCGTTGTTCATGTCCAGAGCGGCGCTGACGGCGAACCGATTCGCTACAACTTCGAGTATCTGGCCGAGGCGCTGCTGCCTGGGGCACGCTGGACAATCGAGCAGCAGCGGCAGGAACTGGCCGAACAGCGTGAGCGGCGCGCCACGAAGAAGCCTTTCCTTTTGGTGCCCGGCGGCAAGGCCGGCAATCTGCGTGGGTTCTCCGGTAGACAGCTCGCATGGGATCGCCTCGAAGACCTGCGCAAGCTCCCTGAGCTGCGCGGCGGCGTCAGCGAAGGCAGCCGGATGCAACACCTGTTTTGGCGGCTAAATTTCCTACTGCTGTCAGGGGCGACCAACAGCAAGCAGATGTACCACGAAGCGGCCGCGCTGGCCCGCGAGCTTGACCCGCAATGGAATAGCCGCTCAAAAGAGCTTATGACGCTGTTCAGCAAGGCCAAAGCCTATGAGGCCGGGGAAAAGATCAGCTTTGGTGGTAAGGACTATGCGCCGCTCTACACGCCGCGAAACGACACGCTTATCAATTTGTTCGGGATCACCACCGACGAACAGCGTCAGCTTAAAACCATCGTCAGCCAGGCCGAGGCCGCGGAACGGCACAGGAAGCGCGAGGAAGGCCGCAGACGCGCCTCCGGTGCGGTAGACCGGGAAACCTATCTTGAAGCTGCGAATTCCAAGCAGGCGAAGGCACAGTCCCTCAGGCGCGAGGGCTTGAGCGTGCGAGCCATTGCTAAGCAAATGGCTGTATCAGTCATGGCGGTTTCTAGGTACATAAATGCACCGGCGATTCAGTGTACCAAGTCCGTGCGTATTACTAATGGCGAAGCCCCCGCGCATTAGATGGGGTCCTGTCCGAGCTGTTGGTCAAAGTGTTCAAAGTCCGTGCGTATTACTAATGGCAGAGTCTTCCGCACTTTTGATCAAGGCGTTCTGGGGGCGTCGTTTTGATGGAGTACCGGTAGGGGGCTTGTCCGAAAGGGTGAGCTGAGACAAGTCCGTGCGTACTACGTAGATTTGGTGTCTCCGGAAAACAAACCCCCGCACTCTGGCGGGGGATTGTAGGGTCAGCGGTTGCTGGGGGAGTCGAGCCTTTGGGCTTCCTGCGCCGCTCGGATCGCCATCAGAACTTGCTGGGTTTGAGCTGCATTGCTCTTGCTACCAAGCAATGGGAGGCGACTCAGGTGTTGCACTCCGGAAAACATGTGGAAGGAAGCCGAAAGGGCCAGCGGGCTAACTCGAAGCTGCAACGCGGTGCATTGTCGATCCAGTCTATCGAGCAATGGCCCGTAGCCTTTGCTTCGTAGCCAGCGGCCGAACGCCCATATGGCTATAGCCAAGGTGGAGGCGAGTACGGCGAATCCAGCGAACATCAGAATGCTATTCATGGTTATTTCTCCGGCTGGTCATTGCTTGAGGTTATGCTCGAAACGTCGGTGCGACCGGAATTCGAGCTGGTGTTCGTATCTGGTCGAATGACATTTGATTCCATACCTGGGGCTTCCGCTGTCGGCGCTGCGGATTTGAGCGAACTGGAGTCACCGTGAGCTGGCTGTATAAGACCAGCGCCAAGCGACGCTGAGTGTGCATTCTCCATGCCCGGGACTGTCAGCGAGGCGATTACGCCAAGCGCTTTTGCACCACCATTGGCCGCTTGGGACAGTGTGTTGCCGGAACTAACAGTTCCCCCTTTCGGTGTTGCTATCTGATCATTGTCATCGCCGCTCTGTGCGGCGTTCCTGGCTTGCTGGACGCCATTGCTTGGCGTAGCCGATGGATTGGCTGCAGCACCGCCAGTCCTCGCACCTGCGGAGCTTGCCCCCTTGGTCGCTGCGCCGCCGCCAGTGCTGGCCCCCACGCCGGAGGACGTTGCGCCACCTACAGACGAAGCGGCACCACCGGCAAAGCTGGAGTTGATAGCCCCTGCCAGACCGCCACTGCTGATGCTACCGGCACCCGCTGCACCGGCAGCACCACTGCTGCCTGCAGCACCGAGAGCACCGGCAGCGGCAGGAGCGGCCGCCCCGGCGGTGGCGATGGTCGCGATTGCCGCCGCTGCACCGGCAGCACCAGCCGCCGCCATACCACCGATGGCTGATCCACCACCCATCGAGGTGCCACTTATCATGCCGCCGATGAGGTCAGGAATGGTCTTTGTCAGATAGCAGCACACCAGGGCCAAACCAACCATCGTCATCAACGACGCTTCGTCATTGGTGTAGGCGGCCAACCACTGCTTGGCCGACTGAACGATTAGGCCGACAATCAGCGTTAAGACGAACAGCTTGGCTCCGATTGCGACGGTGAAACGCATTGGGGCGATTGCAAAATCACGCGTCCATTGTGAGCCGCCAAAGCCAAAGAACAGCACCGAAGCATTGATGATTACGTAAGACTCTACGAGCGTTACGAACATGAATGCAGCGATGAAGGCGAAACACGCCAATACAAGGATTGCGCAAACTGCGATCAGAAGTCCTTTCGCCGGCGAAAACACTGATATGCCCTTCACCATGGTGCGGCCAAAATCCAGCGCAACCGCCAGCATATCGCCGGGTTCTAACGCGCGCTCGAGGCCGCTCGCAGATGCCGCCGCATCGCGGAAACTATCGACAATGGCAGATGACGACTCCACCGAGTACTTCATAACGGCAAGGAAGAAACCGACCACCAGGACGAAGCGCAGCAGCTCGCCGACAATCTCGCCGAAGTCGGCTTGCTTCATGACCAGAGGCATGAACGTCCAGATGAACTGAATCGAGGCCAACAGCCAGAATAATCTGATCGCGTAGTCATACAGCTTTCCTGACCACTGGTGCGACTGCTGTAAAACGAGGTCGAGCAGGCCCTGCACCGATGTGTCAGCATGGGAAAGGTCGGTCGCGGCCATAGCATCTCCGCTCACGAATGCACTCGCTAAGGCGAGGAACAACAGTAGGCGAGTATCCATAGCTAGTACCCCTTAACGCCGTCGCGAGTGTTCGGGCGTGCTTCAAACGAGGTATCAGCGTCACGCTGTTGCTGTTGGTGCTCAGCCACCGAGCTACATTCGCTGTTGCTTTGAACTGCCATGGTGACCATAAAACCGGTTAGTGCTGAGCCGGAGCAGATCAACGCGATGAGCCATTTCGAAATAGTCATTCTCAGTACCCCTTCACGCCGCCGCGTGTGTTTTTGCGCGCTTCAAACTGGTGTTCGGTAGCTTCGCTGGCTGCTGTACGGTCACCCTGCTGAGCCAGATAGTTGCCCTGCATGTTGATTTGCGTAGCCACCAGATCGCGTAGCTTTTGCAACTGCTGTACGTTCTGTGAGGCTATTTCGTTGCCCGCCTGAAGTGCTTGCATCCGGCCCACAGCCGACTGTGAACGGGTCATCATGCGGTCAAGCTGCTCGCCCTCAGACTCAAAGGTGCTGGTATTGAGGTTCGCCGCTTCTAGCGCAGCTTTCACGTTATCGCGGCCTTGCTCAGACCACGTCTGGTAGCGATCTTGTGCCGGTGACTCAGCCGAGTTGGCAGCTTGATTCAGGTACGAATTGAAACCGGGGAAAGCCGTGTTGAACTGCGAATCCATGTTCTGGATTTGGCGGCCCAACGCCTGCGAGCGGTCGTAGATGTTCATCACGTTTTTAAGATCAGCCGCGATACTGCCGAACATCGAATCAGGCAAGCCCGTGCCCTGCGTGATCATGCTTTGATACTGCTGCACCTGGGTTTGCAGTTGCTCGGCGGTGTTCAGAGCCGTGTTAACCGCCTCAGCGTACTCAAACATTTGCTGATAGAACGTGGAGCAATTTGTGCAGTAGATGGCGTAAGCCATGGCAGGTGCAACGTATAAGGTCCCGCCAACTAAGCTGGTTCCGGCCATCGCAATGCTCAAAGCAGCATGACGCCCGGTTTTGCGTACACGGGACGACGCTTTTATGAGTAATTTCCTTTTCATGCCGAATACCTCATTTCTAACCGTGGTGGCTTGATTATTTACCGATATTGGCCTGTTTAAAATATGCGGATAACTATGCTATCCGCATAAAGTTCTCGTGGTCTGTCCGTAAACTGTCCGGTATATGGGCTAGAAATAAAAACTATCGGTCTGATTTATAGGGCGTTAATTGTGAGGAGGGGAAGGGGTAGGTTTGTCCGGTTTTATACGTTTTACGGACACAAAAAAGTCCACCGGAGTGGACTTTTTAACGAGAGCGGCAGAGTCAATGTGCTGAATAATATGGATTCTGTGCTCGGTAGGGCGCACGCTCCGCCTTAGGTATGCGCAGCGCGTCGAGATGCCGTCTTCGAGGAATAAAGCCAGCTCAGCCGCGATGCGCTGGGCTTCGGTAACATTTTCCGTAGCCCGGTTACTGGCTCGAGCGAGGCAGGCTTGCAATTCATCGAGTCGACTGGCAAATGCGCTGATGCGGTGAGCTGTCTTCATGGTCAATTCCCCTTGCAGATCTTTTCCACTATGCGGTCGAATTCTTCCCGGACTTGATCGTCCGTAAGCTTCAGATTAACCAATCCCGACTTTATTGAAATTCTGCCGATTCTCTCAGCGGCCTCATTGTCGAGTTTCGCCAGTCGTGCTTTAGCGGTTTCCAGTTCGGAAATGGCGTCAGAACGGCGCTCAGCGAGAGTTTTGCGTGCCATTGAATGCTCCGATATATCTGATGACTTTTCTTCGGTGAAGGGGCGTAAGCCTATGAATGCTCTCATTCGCGATGCGTGATTTTCAAGGTGCAAGCTTTCCAGTATTAGCCGTGCTCGCCACCAATCAGTCTGTTTTGGTGCCCGACGTTAGATAATTCAATTGACGTCGCTCACTGTGACGGCTTTATGCGATTCTGCGCGATTCTATGAGATTGAAACCATTTATTAATGCGACG
>Ga0213822_1001803_pt1 | contig 11269 bp, 4 predicted proteins | sample MC6MC0908MG_FD_179872 | JGI IMG/M metagenome (GOLD analysis project Ga0213822, IMG submission 179872) | Enriched soil aggregate microbial communities from Iowa State University, Ames, United States - MC6-MC0908-MG | ecosystem: Environmental > Terrestrial > Soil > Unclassified | place: USA: Iowa...
GAGGTTTCTGAAAACGTTGAACAGGTAGGCAGGGCGTTCCGCTTCCTCGGCCACTTGCCTGAACACCTGGGCTTCGAGCTCGAGGGCACTGAATGCATCGGTGCCGGCGTCGCCACAGGTCGGTGGGTAGTCTTGCGCGACATTGTCCAGATGGTTGCGCAACGCCTCGTCTCGCCCGGCCTGTTCAAGCAGCTGCCAAACCTGCTGGGTCAGCCCTCGCAGGTTGCGCTCGGCTTGCCGCGAGCGCGCCACGCGTTCGACCACTTCGCGCAGATGCCGGTTTGCATCACCCTCGAACAGCTCGTCCCAGAGCTGCGCCTGTTCCGGGCTGGCATCCGCCAGCCAGAAGTCCTCGCTGATATCCGACAGCTGATCGTCGCCGTGCACTACGACCCCTGCCGTGCGCAGCCGGCGGTTGCTGCCGGCATCCAGGTTGTTTTCATTGAAGGCCCAGAAGCTATCGCGGCCAGGCGTACGCAGGGCTTCGGCAAAGGGGCTGGCCAGTACCTGATCGAGGTCCGGCACCTCGCCGATCGGGTTGTAGCTCAGGCTGAGGTGACGCAATTGCAGGTCGGTCTGCGCCATCAATGAAGAAAGACCGCGCGGCCATTCGCGCAGGCTGCAGTTGCGCAGCTGCAGGTTGGCCAGGAGGGTCAGGCCGGTCACGTCGGGTGCCTGATCCAGCGGGTTGTTGGTCAGGCGCAGGTCGCGCAGGCTGCGCAGGCCGGCGAAACGTGCTGCCAGGGATTGACTCAGCACAATGTGGTTGTTTTCCAGATCAAGGTTTTCGAGGGGGAGTTGGGCAAGGGTCTGCAAGTCGGCTTCGGCAAGTTGCAACCTGTTCAGACGCAGGCTCAACCGGCGCAGGCGGGTAAGGCCTCCCAGGCGCTGACGCATTACCTCGGTCAGGCTGCCGAGCTGGTTGTTGCCCAGTTCCAGCACTTCCAGTTGCGGGGTGTAGACCAGTGCCTGGAACAGGCCGTCGAAGTCGAGCTCCGGGCTTTGCGCCAGGCGCAGTGTGCGCAGGGAAGGGAAGCTCTGGAAAAAGTCTGCGGGCAGCTGGCGGATGCCGATGGCGCGAATGTTCAAGGTGGTGATGTGATCGAAGCGAGCCGGCAACGCCGGCAGGGTGTCGATGTCCAGCGCTTGCAGTGTCAGGCTGTCAGGGTCGTCACGGCGCCAGGCGGCATTGAACAGGTCACGCACTACGGTGCGTGCGTCGCGTTGGCGCTGATTGCCCTGGTTCGCCCAGTCACGCAGCGCGTCGTCGAGGGTGTCGCGCTCGATTTCCAGTGCCCTGAGCTGTGCGGAGACGCTACCGCGTTGACGCAGCTGGCCCCGCAAGGCATTGCGTGCGCTTGCGTTCAGGCCGGGGTAGAGCGCACGCAAACGTCGATCTGCAGTATTGGTCCAAGGCAGCCTCCCGCTGAGTGGGTAGCCAACGCCGCCATCGGCCAGGCGCATCGGCGAACGGTAACCCGGCCTGATGGGCTGTTGCCCGATCAGGCTCGCCGCATGCCCCCGGTCGGCGATGGCCACGTCATACCGTTGGCGCGCATCGAGATCAGGGTGTTCTGCTTGAAGCGCAAGGTCCAGTCTTTCACTGTCGGCAGTGGCCAGATCAGTGCGATACAGCCCCAGCAAGGCCCTGCTCAGGCGGGCGTGTGCCTGCAGGGCGCGGGCCTCTTCGGCAACGCGCAAGGGGACCCTGCCTTGGGCCATCAGCAGACGTTCACGGGCACAGGTCCTGGCCATGATCTGCTCGATGGCACGCTGCGGCAGCCCTGGGAATTGCCTGCCCAGAGGCCCGGCGTCTTCGGGCAGGCTGGGCTGGTTACGCACGTTCAGTCGGTCGAGTGCGTCGGCCAGCAAGGCGGGGGGATGCTGTGCGGCCACCTGGGTGCGGCGCAGTTCATCGCCTTGCACCCCTGAGCACTCCAGCGCGGCCTGCAACTCGCTGTCAGTCAGGCCCTCACTGATCGGCCCCAAACGGCGCACCAGCTGCAGGTCATCCCACTCCAGTGGCACTTCGTGTGCCGCGCGCCACGCGCCTGCGCCATTGTCCCGAACCACTGGCCGATAGGCCTGCGGGTCTTGCGGGTGAGGAATCCGCCATTGGCCGCGTGCCTGCAACTGTTCGTACACAACACCCTCGATGCGTATGTAGTGACGCCCGTCAACCGTGTAACGGCCCTGCACATCGGGTTCAAGGTCTTCGCCAATCGACACCGGGCTTGCATGGTCCTTCAGCGTGGCGTTCCACAGGTAGTCCTTGCCATCCTTGACGATGCTCTGCATGGCGTCGACAAAGCCGGAAGCCTTCAGCGCCACGGCACCGCCACCTACTGCAGCGACCGTGACAATGTTCAGCAGCACCGACTCAAGCTGGGCGGCAGCCTCTTCTTTGTCACCTTCCTCCCAGGCCGAGACGCCCTCGAATACACTGCCCATGATTTGCGCGGCGCCGAGGGTCAACATGATCGGGTTCAGGCATGGCACGACCATCGCTGCGACATTCAGCACGGTCATACCCAGGCCCAGCCAGTATTCGATGTTCTGCAAGCGTACCCTGGCGTCAACATCTTTGGTGGGAACCGCGACCCTGCGAGCGTCTGCTCTCAGACGCGCAAGGTGGCTGGATTCCAGTAGGGCCCAAGGGGCATCGGGCAGGCTTCTGTCGATGGATTCCAGGTGTACCGACTTGCGAGATTTCAGCTGCGCCCCTTCTTTCTGGTCGGCGTTGCTGTAGAGGGCGCGCTCCAGGCGCTTGCTCAAAGTTGCCTGTTGTGCCTGCAATGCCAGGGCGACGAAGCGCTTGCGGTAGTCGTCCTGCATCAGCTGCTGGCGCAAATACGTGCGTGCTTCGCGCAGCGAGGCGAACTCCCTCAGCGCATCGACATCCACCGGGTTGTAGAGAAATACCGGGTCATGCTTGCGGTTTTGCAGGGGGGCAATGAACAGCAGTTCATGGATCGGGATGCCAAACAGCTGCAACTGCCAGCAACGCAGGGGACGCCCTTGATAGTTGGGGTCGGCATTTTCGGCACAGAGGCCATGCAGCGCGAAAGCGCCGGCGTGGCTGAGGTGGCCTTTGCAGCCAGCGATACGGGTTTGCACACGAAACTCGTCGCGCCGTGCAGTGATGGCCAGCGCTTGCAGTTCGGTTCTGTCTGGCCCGGCGAAGATTTGGTCAAGGTGCAGCTGGTAGCGCTGACCCAGGTCAAGTGCCCGGCATTGCTCAATGAAGCCTGTCAACGTCAGACCAGCCATGGCCCTGATGTCCTGCCGGCTGTGCTGCAGGCGACTGAACGGCGTGGTGTCGGCAGGGCCTTCGAAATTGTGCAGGGCCGCTTCGAGCAGGCTGCGGTACTGCGGGGCACCCTTGGGTACGGTCTCGCCCTGCTCATGGGGCACTGCCGGGCCCGTGGGCAGCCCGACGGGTTGCTTTACGGTGGTCGCTTGATAAACGTATTGCGCCTGGGTGACCGGGGTGTCGATGTTCAGCTGCTTTTGCAGCAAAGGGGCGCAGAACTCGGTGACGCCCTGCAAGTTGCCGAGCGCTGCATGCAAGGCCCTGGCGCTGGCATCGCGTTTTGCGATCGCGCGCTGCAGGGCCTGCCGGGTAGGTTGGTCTGCCTGCTGATACCAGGCGTAGGTATTCCCCTGGCCGTCCTGGTAGTCCTTGTGCAAGCGCGCCGTGATCTGGCGGGCATGCTCGCCGTGCAACGCCTTGCTCCAGCCGGGCAGGGTACGCGCCATTTGCGCGTGGTGATAAGGGGTGTGGCTCATGTCGGCACTCCGTGTACGGGAGCCGCTATGGGGCCGCATACGCCGGCGCACTGTGCGGTAGATAATTGCCTGACCAGGGCGCTCATGCGTATGCGGGTGTTACGTGCGTTCTGCCATGCAGGTGGCCGGCTGGCCTTACTTGAAGGCTTGCGCGGCCAGTGACTGCGGGTTAACTGCCCATGGTCTGCGTCTGGCGAGTGAGGCTTGTCAGCAGGCCGTTTTCAACCTGCTGCTGCTCGGCAGTCAGCAGGTCCACGCCTTGGCGATACTGCTGCTCGGTGATCGCCACGCGACGCAGAATACCCCGAGCATCCAAGGGGTGTTCCGGCATGACGCTGGTCAATGCGCGTAGCACAGAGTTGTCCAGGGACGTTACCGGGTCGGCGGTTTCATCCAGGCAATAATAGAGGTAGTCCAGGCCTGGCCGCCAAAAATCGGTGATCAGGCTGAACTGTGCCGCATGTTCCCGTTTCAGGTACTCCACCCAGCCCGGCTGCTGGTTCAACCATTGCTCCCGGGCTGTGGCGTCTGTATCCAGTGCCACGACGGCTGCTTTCACACGGTTGATGATGGTCTGGTTGATTCTGGCCGTGTCGCGATACAGCATGCCTCGGCTCGGCTCAGGGTAGTCCAGCGCAGCCGCCAAGGACTGGCGCAAGGCCAGGCGCAGCTCGATATCGTCCACCAGCCCCGTTTCAAGGTCGATGTCTGGAAAGGCGGAGGGGTCGTCGAGCTCGTCGTATGAGGGGAGGTCGCCGTTAAAGACGCCATCGAGCAGCGCCTGTTTGCGCACGGACCTTTTCAAACTGATGCGGTCAGCCAGTTGATTGACCTGATCGCGTCGATACAACTTGCAATACAGGTTCAGCAGATCGGCCGGTCGGCTACCGGCCTGGCCTGCAGCTTCGTGGGCCAACACTTCTATCTCCAAGGCACTGAAAGCGTCGGCACCTGCGTCGCCGCAGGTTGGCGGGAAGTCGCCGGCCACCGTGGCCAGGCGTTCGCGCAGCACGGTGTCCTGGGCAGCGTTCTCCAGCAAGCTCCAGACACGCTCCCTCAACGCCACGGCATCGCGCCGCGCTTCTGCCGACTGGGCAAGCCGCTCCAGCACCCCGAGCAAGGCCGCATTCTCACCTTGGTCGAACAGATCGCGCCACAGTTGCTCTTCGACACTGCTCGCCTGGCCACGGAATAGGCCTTGCCACTGGGGCACGTCGCCTGCGTGCTCGAATACGTTTACGCCACTACTGCCCAGGCGTGCGCGTGTTTGGGCTTCCAAGGTGTTGTAGTTGAACAGCCAGCGGCGCTCCGGCAAGCGCGCGGCGACATCGCGGGCGAAGGGGGTTCGCAGCACACCTGGCAAATCTGTCAGGGTACGAATGCGGTTGAAGGAGAGGTTCAGATAGCGCAGTTGATACTGCGGCTGGCTCATCAGGATTGTCAGGCTGTCCGGCCACTGCTGCAGTTGGCAACCCTCGAGGTCCAGATGGCTCAGGCGGGCCATGAAGCGCAGGTCTGGCGCCAGCCGCAGTGGGTTGCCCGACAGGTGCAGCACCTTGGGGTGGATCATGTCCTGAAACTGGGCGGCCAGGCTTTCGTCAAGTGTGATCTGATTGCTGCCCAGGCTAAGTCCATCCAGGGGCAAACGGGTCAGGAAGGCCAGGCTGGCACTATTGAGCCGTAGCCGGTTGCGGCTGAGGACCAGTACCCTCAGGCCGGGCATCGCTCCGATGGCCTGTCGGGCAGTGGCTGAAAGGCTCGTCAAGCCATTGTTTGTCAGGGTCAGTTCGCGTAGCCGTGGCGCAGACTTGAGTGCCTCGAACAAGGTTTCGGCGTCCATATCCGGGTTGCCGATTATTTTCAGGGTTTCCAGGTTTGGGAAGTTTGGCAAAAAACCGCCTTCCAGGCGCCGCATCTGCAGCCCGTCAAGCACCAGTTGCCGGATATGCGGCATAGGGGCAGTAAACGGTGGCAGCGCTTCCATTTGCATGTAGTCCAGCATAAGTACTGCGCGTTGCGCACCGCCTTCTCGGCGCGAAGCACTCAGCAGTCGCGCAGCGCACCGCTGCCGATCAAAGCGTTCCTCAAGATTGGCTGAAGCGCTTACCCAGCGGTTGAGATCACGGTTGAGGGTGCGTTGCTCTACTTCTAGCCGACTGATCACGCTCCCCAGGTCGCCTGCCAAGGCAAGTTCGGTTTGCAATGCGCTGATTTGCTGGCCGCTGAGCTCGGGGTAGAGCGCCCGAAGCCGGCGCGCGGCTGGCAAGGCGCGCCCTTGGGAACCTCGGCCGCTCAGGGGATAGCCAAGCTGGCCGCTGGCCAAGCGCAAGGGGGAGCGGAATCTGGGGTTGATCGGTTGCTGGCCGAGCAGTGTGGCGCAGTGCTGGCGATCGCCCAGGGCGAGTTGCAGCAACCGGGCCGAGTCGGCCTGTGGGTGCTCGGCTTGCAGTGCTTGTATCAGGCGCTGGCTGTCATCATTAGCCAGGCTGGGCCTGAAGATGCCAAGGATGGCGCGGTCAAGCCGCCCCCGTGCTTGCAGAAGCCGGGCTTCCTCGGCAATGCGAAGAGGTACACGTCCGTGTGCCAGGCGTTCCTGCTCCACATTGCTGATGCTGGCCAGCAATGCTTCGAGCGCGCTGTCAGGCAGGCCGGGAAACTGCCGGGCGAGAGGTTGTGCGGTTGGCGGGAGGGTGGGCCGCTGACTGTGTTGCAGGCTGCTCAACAGAGCCCCACGATGTTGTTCAAGGCGTTGTGCGAGCTTATGGTTCAGCATGGATGGTCGGTGCTCGGCCGGCGTGTCACCCAGCAACTGTAGAATGGCTTCTTCATCCATCTGAGCCAACACTGCCTGGCTCAGCTGGCCATTGTCCAGGTCGTTACGGGTCACTTCGATTTCTACCTGGCCAACCGTGTCACTAGCGCCGTAGCGCACCGATTCGCCCCAAGGTTCCGGCCCTTGGTACACCTTGATCACGTTCCCCTCAGGCCACCCCGGCAGGCGCAGCAACTCGGGTAAGGCAAAGTTCTCGTGCGCAGCCAGCGGCAGCCCATGGCGTACGCGGGTGATGATGTGTTGTGCCTGGTTATCCAGTTGCAGGCGCTTTAGCGTGTCGAGCAACAAGGCGGGTGGGCGCACGCCGGCAGCGTGGGTGCGGCGCAACACGGCTTGATCGGTATCGGTGATGCGCATGGCGTTGTCCAGTTCGCTGTCGTCCAGGCCTGCGCTATAGCTGCCGAGGCGGCGCACGAGTTGTGCGCGGTCCCACTCCAGAGGCTGTTCATGCGCCAGTTGCCAGCGAGCGTTCCCCTGATGCAGCAGGGGTGGGGCATAGGCCTGCGCATCATTGGGGTGGCGAATGCGCCATTGCTGTTCTGCGTCCTGAAACACTTCGTACAGCGTCCCGTCCAGTTTGACAAAGGTCTTGCCATCGACGTGCAGCTGGCCGAGCGAATCGGGTTCAGCCTGATCAGGGATGGGCGATGTGCTCGCGTATGGCTTCATGTCGGGGTGCCAGAGCACTTCTTTGCCTTCATGCCACACACTGGTCAGCGCATCGACAAAGCCTGATGCCTGGACGATCTTGGCACCCGTGGCAAAACCGGCCATCACCGCCGCATTGACTGCCAACGATTCCAGTTGCGCCAGTGCTTGCCGGGTATCACCTTCTTCCCACGCCTCGAACCCGGTGAAAACCGAGCTCATCAGATCGTATGCGAAAACGCCCAGCATGACCGTGTTCAACCCCGGGACAAAAAAGGCGGCAACGTTCAGTACATTCATGCCCAATTCGAGCCAGTGCTTCAGGCGCTTTTCACGGGCCCTGGCGTCGACCTCGGCGGTAGGCACCGCAATGGTTTTTGCGTCGGCCTTCATGCGCGCAAGGTGTGCGTTGTACAGGGTCGCCCAAGGGTCGCTTCGGATGAGCGAGGGGGTGAAATGGAGTACGGGCAGGGTTCGGGGTTTGCATCTGCCTGCTTCGTCCTTTTCGAACAGCGCATGTGCCAGGTTGTCGGCCAGTTCCTTTTGCCTGTCCTTGTAGGCGCACTGCACCAGGGCTCGGCGAAACTCGCTTTGCAATAGCCGGCTGCGCAGGTGCTTGCCGGCGTCCTGGCGAGAAGCAAATTCCCTCACCGGGTGCTCGCTGTCGCCCGGTATATACACGATACAGGGGTTTTGCCGGTCCGGGTCGTCTGGCCCCATGAACAGCATTTCGTGGACGGGGATACCGAACAGGCTGAAGTTCCAGCAGTGCAATGCCTGGTTTCCATAGGTGGGCTGAGGCTCGCCGTCGCACAGTTGCGTAAGCGCCTCGAGCCCAAGCCTGCTCAGCAGGCCTTTGAGCCTCGCAATCAGTGCCTGGACCCTGAGGGCTTCACGATTGGCTGCTATCGACAGGTGCTGGATTTCGGCGCGATTGACGCCCTCGTGGGTGGCCAGCAAATGCTCTTGATAGCGTTTGCCAAGGTCCACCGCCCGACAATGGTTGACGAAGTCCGCCATCGTCAGGCCCGGTAGGGGCGTATCGCTGCCTGCCGCGCAGGTGAGTCTGCTGTAAGTGCCTACTTCGGCCAGGCCCTCGAAGTTGTGCAGGGCAGCCTCCAGCAAGCTGCGTGTTTGCGGTTCGCCCACAGGGCGAGTGGCCGTGATATCCACCTCAAGGTCAGGGACCAAGGGCGCTTCCACGTCGGGTACGCCGACCCACATGTTGGCTTCTGGTTCGAAGGGCTGGAACACATATTGCGCCCTGTCTACGGGCACGCTTACCTGCAGCTGCCGGGTCAGCAGAGGGGTACAGAAGTCGATGATGTCCTTGAAACCCGCCAAGGCCTGCCTGACTTGCGCCAGGTATTTGTTCCGCGTTTCGATCGCGCTGTGCAACTGCTCACGCGCTTGCTCGTCGGCAGTGGCGTACCACGAGTGAGGGGAGCCATCTTCAGCCAGGTATTCCTTGCGCAGGCTTTGCAGCACTGTGTGCGTGTGTGCGGGGTGAAGAACCTTGCTCCATTTCGGCAGTGTCCGGGTTATCTGGCTCTGATGTAACGGCGTGGGCTGGGTCATGGCAACGATCTCTTGCTTTGGGGGCGGATAGTCCACGCTTATCAAGGCGCCATGGTGCGGTAGATAGTTGTCGGCAACGGTCGGTCCTGCACATGCGCGGGTCGGTGAGGGGCTAGCAGCGAGGGGGGATCTGCGAGAGGGTGAGGCAGGCTAAGGCGCAGGCAGCCAAGGAGAATTGCAATGCGTTCGCTGTGCAGTCCGAAAGATCACCTGCTCGACCTCGATGGTATTGAAATAGCGGTCCGCACCTGGGGCGCCGAAGACGGTATCCCCGTACTGGCCTTGCATGGCTGGCTGGACAACGCTGCCTCGTTCGAACGCCTGGCACCGATGCTGGACGGCTGCTTCGTGGTGGCCCCCGACCTGGTCGGTCATGGTCGTTCGGACCATCGCCGCCACGACAGTGGCTACTACTTATGGGAGCATGCCCAAGACATGTTGGCGGTGACCGACAGCCTGGGCCTGGCGCAATTCCATGTGCTGGCCCATGGGATGGGCACCGGTGTAGCGTCGCTGCTGGCGGCCATGACCAGCGGCATTGCCAGCATGACCTTCCTCGACGGTATGGGGGCACCGTTCACGGTGGCCGAGGATGACCGCGTGCAGCACCTGGCGCGGGCCTATCGACTGAGGCGCATGGTCCAGCGCAGCCAGCTGCCGGGCTTTGCCGAGCCGGACGTCGGCCGTTTCGACGACCTGGACACCGCCCTGGCGCAACGCCGCGAGCGCCTGGACACCGAGCTGTCGGAAGGTGCCGCACGGCTGCTGGCATTGCGCGACCTGCTGCAACTGGGCGATGGCTACTGCTGGCGTCACGACCCGCGGCTGGTGTTGCCCGAACCCATGCCGCTGACCGAGCGCGAAGCGTGCGACCTGCTGAGCCAGATCCGCTGCCCGTTGTACCTGCTGTTCGGCCGCCAGGGGGCGTTCACCGGTGAGGCCTTTACCCGGCGTCAGGCCGCCTTGCCCAGCCAGGCGAAGATCTCCTGGCACCCAGGCGGGCACCACTTCCACCTGGATGCCCCAGACCGGGCGCTGGTCGACCAACTGCTGCGTATCCTGGCGCACCATGAAGGGGGCGTTCTGCAACGGTTGGTGAACGAGTAGCTGATTCTGGTCACGCTCCAGCGACCTGGGCTATGGTGGCGAACGTCATTGCGTAAACGCCGTAAGGAGCCCAGGCATGCGACCGTTCACCATCAAGCATATCGATCACCTTGTGTTGCGGGTCAGCGACCTGCCGCGCAGCGTTGCTTTCTACACCGAGTTGCTCGGCTGCCATGTGAGCCGCGTACGGGAAGACCTGGGCATGGTGCACCTGGCCACGGGCACGGCGATGATCGACCTGGTCACCCTGGACGGCCCATTGGGGCGGCCAGGCGGGGCGGCACCGGGGGTGGAAGGGCGCAACCTGCACCATTTCTGCCTGCGTATCGAGCCGTTCGACGAAGCCGCATTGACCGCCTACCTGGACGCCGCCGGGGTAAAGGTCGAGCCCGCAGAAAGGCGTTATGGCGCCGAAGGCGAGGGGCTTTCGCTGTACTGCTACGACCCGGATGGCAATCAGGTGGAGTTGAAGGGGGCGGTCGCGGAGGCGGTATGAGGGGGCCTGTACATGCGCCGTTCCTTCAAGCGCCCTCCTGGCCTCAGGCCCGACACTGGTGGCTCCTGACAACCTGGAGTCACCCATGCGCACCCTCTATGCCCCGCTATTCTTCTTCGGTTTCATTGCCGCGGCACTGTCATTGGCAGACCACCCGTTGTGGCTGCTGCCACTGCTGGCCAGTGCTGTGTTGCTGTCATTCACCTGCGAACGGCTCATCCCCTACAAGGCCGCCTGGAATCAGGCACAAGGCGATGGCCGCCGCGACCTTTGCCATGCACTGATCAACGAATGCCTGACCCTCTGCAGTGTGGCGGCCATCCCGCTGCTTGCCCACTGGCTGCCGGGAACAGGCCTTTGGCCTGATCAGTGGCCGTTGGCCTTGCAGTTGCTGCTGGCCATTGCGTTGGCCGACCTGGGCATCACCCTGGTGCATTACGCCAGCCACCGCAGCGCGCTGCTGTGGCGGCTGCATGCGGTGCACCACAGCGGGCACCGGCGACGTCAACTTTGCGCTGTTCTTTCCGCTCTGGGACCGCCTGCTTGGCACGCTACTGTACCTGCCAGGCTATACGCTGGCGGACGACGACATGGGTATCGGTGATCGGCCGGACTATCCGCAGGCGTACCGGGTCGCCCTCTTGTGTATGGCCGCGGGTGGATATCCCGGCAAACCCGATTATGCTTCAGATACCTTGCTGCGATCCGAGGCGGCCCGCCTCGTCGTGCTTCGCGCAACCAAAGCAAGCCCTAGGGCCTGGGTGCGACGGTGAAAGGGGTGTGACTGACTCCCTGTGAGGTGCTCCGGCCTGCCTGAC
>Ga0213822_1001813_pt1 | contig 11225 bp, 6 predicted proteins | sample MC6MC0908MG_FD_179872 | JGI IMG/M metagenome (GOLD analysis project Ga0213822, IMG submission 179872) | Enriched soil aggregate microbial communities from Iowa State University, Ames, United States - MC6-MC0908-MG | ecosystem: Environmental > Terrestrial > Soil > Unclassified | place: USA: Iowa...
CAGGAACGCCAGCCCGGCCAACAGGCGCAGGTCGAATTTGTGGGCGTACTTACCGACGAAGGGCGACATCAACACCGGCAGGATCCCGATCGGCGCCACCGCCAGTCCGGCCCAGGTGGCGGTATATCCCATCTGGGTCTGCAACCACTGCGGCAGGATCAGGTTGATGCCGAAGAACCCGGCATAGCCCCCCACCAGCACAATGGTGCCAATGCGAAAGTTGCGATAGGCGAACAACCGCAGATTGACCACCGGATGCCGGTCGGTCATTTCCCAGATCACGAACACCGCCAGGGCAATGACCGAAATCACGGCGCCCATGATGATGAAGTTCGACTCGAACCAGTCCAGGTCGTTGCCCTTGTCGAGGATTACCTGGAGCGCACCGACGCCGATGATCAGCGTGATCAAACCCACGTAATCCATCGGTTGGTAGCTGGTGACCACCGGCCGCGCCTTGAGCTGCTGGCGCACCACCATCACCGCGAAGACGCCGATGGGCACGTTGATGAAGAAGATCCACGGCCAGCTGTAACTGTCGGTGATCCAGCCACCGAGGATCGGTCCGGCAATCGGCGCCACCACCGTGACCATCGCCAGCAACGCCAGGGCCATGCCGCGCCTGGCTGGCGGATACACGGCAATCAGCAAGGTCTGGGTCATCGGGTACAACGGCCCGGCCACCAATCCTTGGATCACACGAAAACCAATCAGCTCCGGCATCGAGGTGGAGACACCACACAGAAACGAGGCGAGCACGAACAGCATGGTCGCCCACAAAAACAGTTTCACCTCGCCAAACCGCCGGGCCAGCCAGCCGGTCAACGGCAACGCGATGGCATTGCTCACCGCGAACGAGGTGATCACCCAGGTGCCCTGCTCGGAACTCACCCCCAGGTTGCCGGAAATGGTCGGCAAGGCGACGTTGGCAATGGTCGTGTCGAGCACTTGCATGAACGTCGCCAGCGACAGCCCGATGGTGCTGAGCAACAGGCTGGGCGGCGTGAAGGACGCGTTATTGCTCATTGCGAAATCCTATGAAGCGAAGGTGGCGAAATCGCGGGCAAGCCGCCAGTGACAACACAAGACCTGTGGGAGCGAGCTTGCTCGCGATAGCGGTGTATCAGTCACCATTGACGCAAGCTGACTCGACGCTATCGCGAGCAAGCTCGCTCCCACAGGTTCAGGGCCGTAACGGCCTAGCGCTGCACCGTCTTGCTGGCAGCCGCGCTGTTCTCATGGATCAGGCGGGTGATCATCGCGTCGGCGTCGGCCAGTTGCCGGTCGTAGATCTGCGTGCTGAATGAGGCCTTCTGCGGTGGCTGCTGAGCCAGTACCGGGCCACTCTGGTCGTGCAGGTTGACGTTGACCTGGGTTGACAGGCCCACCCGCAGCGGATGCTTGGCCACCTCCTGGGCATTGACATGGACGCGCACCGGCACCCGCTGGACGATCTTGATCCAGTTACCCGTGGCGTTCTGCGCCGGCAGCAAGGCAAACGCGCTACCGGTCCCGGCGCCGAGGCTGTCGATGGTGCCGCTGTACTTCACATCGCTGCCGTACAGGTCGGTTTCGATCTCCACCGGTTGCCCGATGCGCATGTCGCGCAGTTGGGTTTCCTTGAAGTTGGCGTCAATCCACAGCTGATCCAACGGAATCACCGCCATCAGCGCCGTGCCTGGCTGCACCCGCTGCCCCAGTTGCACAGTGCGTTTGGCGACATAACCGGTGACCGGTGCGATCAGGGTGCTACGGGCATTGGCCAGGTAGGCCTGGCGCAACTGCGCGGCGGCGGCCTGCACATCCGGATGGGACGACACCACCGTGTCATCCACCAGGGCGCTGGTGGTCTTGAGCTGTTGCCGGGCATTGGCCAGGGCATTCTGCGCCGAGGTCAGGTCGTCCCGGGCGTGGGACAGTTCTTCCTGGGAAATCGCCCCGCCGGCCGCCAGGTTCTTGCGTCGGTTGTAGTTTTCCTGGGCCTTCTGCACTTCGGCTTCTTGCACATTGACCTGCGCCCGCATGCCGTCGACGTTGCTGTACAAGCCACGCACCTGACGCACGGTCCGCGCCAGGTTGGCCTGGGCGCTTTGCAGCCCGACCTCGGCATCGCTTGGATCGAACTGCACCAGCACCTGGCCTTCTCGCACCAGGTCACCGTCATCGGCGCCAATGCTCACCACGGTACCGGTGACCAGCGGCGTGATCTGCACCACGTTGCCGTTCACATAAGCATCGTCGGTGCTTTCGTTCCAGCGGCCATACAGTTCATGCCAGCCCCAGACGCCTAGGCCGGCGAGGATGACGATCACCGCCAGGGCCACCAGCATCACCTTGCGCTTGCGCGGATTGCTGCTGTCTTGAGTGTTTTCGGATTGAGTCGTTTCGGCAGTGGCCATGACTAGTACCTCGAATCAGTTATTCGGCGTGGTGGGGGCCGGCGTGGCCGCAGCCAGGGCCTGGGGCTCGAAACCACCGCCCAGGGCCTGCATCAGCTGGATCGACAAATCGATCTGTTCGGCATTCAGGTTCGCCAGTTGGCGCTGGGCCTGGAGCAGTTGCTGCTCGATGCTCAACACGTCCAGGTAATTGCCGATGCCGGAGCCGTAGCGCTGGACCACGGTGTCGTAGGAGTTCTGTGCAATATCGGTGGCATGTTGCTGGGCACCGATCTGCCGCGCGATGTCGCGCAGTTGGTTGATGGTGTCGCTGACATCCCCAAGGGCCTTGACCAGGCTCTTGTTGTACTGCGCCACCGACATGTCGTAATCGGCATCCCGGGCATCCAGGTCGGCCCGCAAGCGGCCGCCATCGAAAATCGGCAACGACACGGTGGGCGCCACATTGAAGAAACGACTGGCCGAGCCGAACATCGCATCGCCCAGCAGCGACTGCACTCCCGCCGCCGCGCTCAGGTTGAGGTTGGGGTAGAAGTTGGTCTTGCCGGCCTCGATGTCCTTGCCTGCCGCCTCGACCCGCCAGCGCGCCGCGACCAGGTCCGGACGGCGGCCCAGCAGCTCGGCCGGCAGGTTCGACGGCAGGGCGACCGCGCTGGACTGCAACACATTGGGCCGGGCGATTTCGTTGCCACGGTCCGGGCCCTTGCCCAACAACACCGCCAGGGCGATTTTCGCGCTTTGCAGGCGTTTCTCCGCGTCGATGCGGGTCGCATCGGCGCTGGCTTCCAGGCTTTCGGTCTGCTGGAACTGGTACTCGCTGTCGATCCCGGCGTTGAGGCGGCGCTTGCTCAGGTCAAGCATTTGCCGGGTGCGCTTGAGGTCCTCGGACGCCAGGTCATAAATAATGTGCGCCTGGCCGAGGTCGCTGTAGGCCCGGGCCACGTCGGCGGCCAGGGTCAGTTGCGCGGCCTGGCGATCGATCTCGGCGGCGCGGGCCTGGCCCAGGGAGGCTTCCCAGGCGGCCCGCTGGCCGCCCCAGAGGTCGAAGTTGTAATTGAAATCGACACTCAGCGAACGCAGGGTGCTATACGCCCCGCCCTGCCCCTGCGGGTCCTGGTCACGGGCCAGGCGCGAACGGCTGACACTGCCGCTGGCATCCAGGGTCGGCATACGGGCGGCGTTGGCGGCATAGGCTGCGGCACTGGCCTGATGCACCCGGGCACTGGCGATCTGCATGTCCGGGCTGTCACGCAGGGCTTCACGAATCAGCCCGTCGAGTTGCGGATCGCCAAGGCTTTTCCACCAGTCGCTTTTCGGCCAGGAGGCCGGCGACAAGGTGACACCGTTCAGGGATTGCCCGGCCTTGAGACTCTGAGCTTCGAGACTGACGCCTTCGGTCTTCAGGCCACTGTAGCTGGCACAACCGGCCAGGCTCATGGCCAACAACACCAGGCTTATGCGAGTACGCAAGGTTTTACGCTTCATTTGTCCCCCAATCGCAACACGGTGATGGGATCACCGGCGGCGAGCAGAATTTTCTTGAGGATCTGTTCGAGGGTTTGCAGCTCCTCGCGGCTGATGGCGCCGGCCAACTGGTTCATGGCGTCGGCGCCGATAACCGGCAGGCGATCCGCCAGGGCCTGGCCGGCTTCGGTCAGCACCAGCAGCACTTGCCGACGGTCATCCACCGAGCGCTGGCGGGCGAGGAAACCTTTCTGTTCCAGGCGATCGAGCATTCGCGTCATCGAGCCGCTGTCCAGGGAGAGGTAGCGGCACAGCTCGGCGGGCGTGTCGATGCCGTGCTGGGCCATGATGATCAATACCTTGAACTGCGCGGCAGTGATGCCGACGGGTTCCATGTGGGTATCGATGATCCGGTCCTTGAGCAGCGCGGCACGGCCGAGCAGCATGCCGAGATGGCAATTGTGGAAATCGTCTGGGGTGAAATGCTTCATCTGACCACCGTTTGCTGCCTAGGCAGTGAATGTATGTCGAGATATTACTGCTTAGGCAGCAAATGTCAAACAAATAGATAGGTTGCTATGCATGATCGGACGAACGCGGATAAAACATGTGGGAGCGGGCTTGCTCGCGAAGGCGTTGGATCAGCCAACTTATCTGTTGGATGACACACCGCATTCGCGAGCAAGCCCGCTCCCACAGGGGGTTTAGGGAAGCTTCAGAAATCGCGCTTGTAGAAGATATCCAGGGAGCTGGCGACGCCGCTGGCGGCTTCGAGGTAGACCTTCTTGCTCAGCTTGTAGCGCAGGGCAATGGTGTTGGCCGGTTCGAACACGCCGACGCCATAGCGCAGGCTGAGTTTTTCCGAGAGGTTGCCGCTGGCCACCACGCTGGTGGTATCGCCGCTGCCCTGGGTGTCGAGCTGGAAGTCCTCGATCCCCAGGTTGTTGGCCAGGCTGGTGGTCACGCCCGAGCTGCCCATCAACCCCAGGCCCAAGGCGGCTTGGGCGAGCATGTTGTTGTCCTCGCCCGTGGTGCTCAGCGGCCGGCCCAGTACCAGGTAGGACAAGGCCTGTTCCTGGCTCATGGCCGGTTCCGAGAAGATTTGCGTGGTCGGCTGTTCGGCGCTGCCACTCAAGCGGATGCCGGCGATCACGTCGTCGGTCTGGCGGATCGCTTCGATGTCCAGATAGGGCTGGTCGATGGGCCCGGCGAACAGCAGTCGCGCCCGTCGCACCGTCAGCCGTTGCCCATAGGCCCGGTAGCGGCCGTCGTTGAGCCAGAGTTCGCCACGGGTGTCCATGTTGTCGCCGATGTGGACTTGCCCCTGCACGTTGGCCGTCAACCCAAACCCGGAAAACGCGAGCTTCTCCTGGCCGACGATCACGTCGATGTCCATCGCCATGGCCAGCGGCGTCTTGCCCTCTTCGGTCTGGTGGCCGACGATCACTGTGTCATCCGACACCTTGACGGTAGACGGCGGCAATTCGCGGACGGTGATTTCGCCCTTGGGCACCAGGACCTTGCCGGCAATGGAGAGCCGTTCGCCCTGCATCGTGATATGAAGATCCGGCGCCACGTCCAGCATCGCATAAGGTTCGACAGTGACCGGCAATTGCGTGCCCTTGAGGGCCAGGTCCATGGTCAGCGCCTCGTCCCAGGCGATGCGCCCGCTCAGGCTACCCTGCCCGCTCTTGCCACTTTTCCAGTCACCGTTGAGTTGCACCGCTTCGCCGGTAATCATTGCCCGCATCTGCAAGGCTTCAAGGCTGATGGGCAGTTCCGGGCCAGACACTTCGCCGTCGCTGATCATCAGGTTGCCGTTGACCTGGGGCGCCAGCAAACCACCGGACAAGGTGCCGCTGCCGTTCAGATGGCCGGTGAGGATTTCCACCATCGGCAGGAACGGCCGGGCCACCGACAGGTCCAGGCCCGTCAGGCGGAACGAACCGCTCAATGGCTTGCTGGCCGGCAGCGGGTTGATCTGCGCCTGGAGCATCAGCTCGCCCAGCTTGGCGCCGACGAACTTCAGCTGGGTGTCGATGCGCTTGGGGGTCAGGCGGCTGTCGAGGGTCAAGGTCTGGTACGGAAAGTCCAGCCACTGCGCCTTGTCGCGATCCTTGTCGCGGATCCGCAAAGTACCGCCGCTGGCGTCCACCAGGATCCGGCCGTTCGGGCCGCTGGCCGGCAGATCCAACTGCAGATCAGCGTTGAGCTGGCCCTGCCAGGCAAAATCCTTGGGCATCCATTGGGCCAGGCTTTCGATGGGGAATTGCTTGAGGTGATAACGCAGCTTCGGCTCCGGCATCAGGCGTTGGTCTTCGCCACACAGGCTGGCCTGGCCGGAACGCCAGCAATGGGCACCGACGTTGAGCGTGCCATTGGCCAGGCGCTCCAGTTTCGCCGGGGCCTGCAAGCGCCAGGCTTGCCCACCGGCCTGCACCTCGCCGCTGGCCAGGCGCCCGCGCCAGTTGCCTTGGTCGAGTGCGCCATCGAGCGCCAGGGTCGTGTCGAGCTGCGGTCCTTGCAGGTCCAGGCTCAACTTTTGCTGCTTGATGTCGCCCTGGCCGCTGACCGTCAGGACGCCCAGTGAGGTTTCGCCGACGCGGATATCGCTGGCCTTGAGATCGACCTTGCCGCGTTGCGCGCTGTCGAGGGTCGCGTCCAGGTTCAGGCTTTGCAGACGATTGTCCTGGAACGCCAGTTGCGAGCCTTGCAGGCCGAGCTTGCCTTGGGGCGCCTTCAACGTCCCCGCCACATCGACACGGCCCATGACTTGGCCGCGCAATTGCGGCCAGAGCTGGGCCAGGCGCGCGAGCTTGATGTCGATCTGGCCGCTGAGTTTCTGTTGCAGGCTGCCGGCGCCGTTGATGCGGTTATCCCCCAGGCGGATATCCAGCGCACTGAGTTTCCACTGCTCACCGGCGCCGCTGGCCTTGGCCTGGAATAACGCCGGTTGGCCGCGCAGCTTACCCTTGAGGTCCAAGTCTGCATCAAGGGCAAGGCTGTCGTTTTTCATCGAGCCCTTGCTGCGCAATGGCCCGGCCAGGGTGCCGGGCAGCTCGCCAAGCCAGTACGCCGGATTGATCGCCGACAGTTGCAGCGCCGTGTCCCAGGCGATGCCGTCGGCGAACTGCAGGTTCAGGTGCCCTTCGGCCTTGCCCTGCCCCGCTGTGAGCTTGAGCTGTGGCAAGAAGATCTGCGTCAGGTCACCGCTGAACGGGCTGTCCAGGTTGAAAGCCCCGGCTGGGCCGTCCAACGCAGCCTGGAAATTGCCCAGGTATTTGCCGTCGGTATAGGACACCTCGCCGTTGAAGCTACGCAGCGTAACCTGCGGCTCGTCGATCAGCGGATAGAGGCGATGCCAGGGGAAATCCAGCCAGGCGATTTTCGCTTCGGCGCTCAGGCCCTCGCGCCAGTCCAACTGACCGGTGAGCTTCAGGCTTTGCTGGTCGCCGGCATTAAGATCCAGGCCGGCGATCTGGGCTCCGTTGGCATCCACCTTGCCTTGCAGCGACAACGCCACCGGGCCTTTCTCGGCGGGCAACGTGGCCTTGCCGAGCAGTTGATAGCCGCTTTTCAGATCGCCTTCGCCGGTCAGTTCCAACTGATTGAGCACCAGGGTGTCCGGCAGGTCGGCGCTGGCCTTGAAGCCGTCGGCGGTGATGCGCACCTTGGCCGGCAGGTTGTCCACCAAGGGTTGCAACTCGCCGACCAAACGACCTTGCAGGTAGCCTGTGCTGTCGGCGTCGAGATTGAGGGTCTTGAGCAGGTCACCGTCCACTTTCAGGTCCAGCCGCCAGGGCGTGGCGCCCGGTGCCGGCAAGGTGAGCTGGCCCTCGGCGTGCAAGGGCCAGTCACCGCCCGGTTTCAGCAACCCGGACAGCTTCAGTCTCAGCTCGTCGCGCTGCACTTGCACCGAGTCGATCTGCAAGCCCTGGGCGGTCCAATGAGCGGCCAGCTGGAGCCCCTTGAGCTGTTCGCTGCCGTTGAACAACAAGCTGCCAATCTGCACCTCGCCCAATTCAATGGCGACCGGCAAGTCCAGGTCCGGCAAGGTGATCGGCCCGCTGCTTGGCTCATCGGCAGACGGTGGTAATTGCAGGCTGACCTTGTCGGCCTTGAGCTGTTCGATGCACAGGGTCATGCGCGTCAGGCACAGCGGCGACCAGGCGAATATCAGCCGATCCAGCTCCACCCGGCTGCTGTCCTGCTGCCACAACACATGATCGGCGCTCCACTGCCCACCCAGCCGCCCCTGGAAATTCTCCACGCTCAACCCTGGCACCAGGCCGAGGGCCCAACGACTGCCAAAGGCTGTGCCCAGCACAACGCTCAAGGCCAGCACGAGCGCCACCAGCAACCCAGCGAGCGCCAGCAGCGTTATCTTCAAACCACGCCTCACAGCTCGGGCCCCATGGAAAAGTGCAATCGAATGCCGCCCTCGTCGTCCATCGCATGGGCCAGGTCGAGGCGGATCGGGCCCACCGGCGACACCCAGCGCACGCCGACGCCCACACCGGTCTTGAGACTCGGCAATTCAAGGCTATTGAAAGAGTTGCCCTGGTCGATAAAAGTCGCCACCCGCCACTTTTCCGCGACCGAATACTGGTATTCGAGGCTGCCGGCGACCATGTAGCGACCGCCGATGCGATCGCCTTCGGAGTTTTCCGGCGACAGGCTCTGATAGTCGTAACCGCGCACGCTCTGGTCGCCACCGGCAAAAAAGCGCAGGGACGGCGGAATGGATTTGTAGCCATTGGTGGCGCTGCCGCCGATCTGGGCCCGGGCCAGCAGACGATGCTTATCGAACACCGTGGTCAACCCCTTGACCATGGCGGTGCCATATAAAAGGTTGTTGTCCGACCCAAGCCCTTCCTTGGCCACCTTGGTATCGAATTGCAGACGGTAGCCGTTGTGGGGGTCGATGCGGTTGTCACTGCGCAGGTAGGAATAACTGACACCGGGCATCAGCAGCGTACTCAGGCCCGCATCGTCGCCGAGGCGATATTCCTCGCGCTGCCACTTGAGCGACACCACCCGTTGCCAGCCGCTGGGCAACTTGCTGTGCCATTCCGGGCCCACGGTCAGCAGTTTGCTGAGACTATCGGTGTCGGCCAGCTCTTCATATTGATAACCGCCGGCGTAACGCAGCTTGTCGGTCAGCGGTGGGTCCAGGGGCACGTCGTACCACAGGCCGACGTTCTGTCGGGGCGCCGACACTTCCGTCTCCCAGCCGTAACTATGGCCCTGGGCATTGACCCAGTGGCGCGTCCAATTGGCCTTGGCCCGCGGGCCGACGTCGGTGGAGAACCCCAGGCCCAGGCCCATGGTGCGCGGCTTGCGGGTGTCGAGCTTGACCGCCACCGGAATCACGTTGTCGACGGCGGCGGTGGGCGCCGCATCCACCCGGACACCTTCGAAATAACCGCTCGATTGCAGGTCCTGGTTGAGCTCGGCAATCAGTTCGGAATCGTACGCGGTGCCCGCCTTGAACGGCACCATGCGCTGCAGCAGATCCTGGTCCAGCGGGGTGTCGCCTTCGAAGTGCACGGGGCCCAAGGTGTAGCGCGGGCCGCTGTCGTAGATCAACTCGATGTCGGCGATGCCCGCCTGGGGATCGACCCTTAACTGCTGGCTGACGAAGCGCCCGCTGAAAAAGCCGTAACGCGACGCCTGGTTCTGGATCAGTCGCTTGGCGTCCTCGTAACGGCCATGGTTGAGCACCGCGCCAGGCTTGAGGGCGGGATTGTCAGGTACGCGAAAAGCCTTGAGGGACGCCGCCGGGCCATCGATGCGCACGGTGACATTGCGCAAGTGCACAGGCTCGCCGGGGTCGATGGTCAGCACCAGGCGCGGGACCTTGCCGCCCTTGACCTCGCTGTCGATCTGCGGCTGGTAGTAGCCCAGGGCCTGGGCGGCTTTGCGTGCCTGCTCCTCGGCGCCACGACTGAAGCGCAGCAAGGCCTCTTCGTCACGATCGCCCACGCCGCCAATGTAACCTTCTACGTTGGCCTTGAGTGCGTCGTTGGACGGCTTGACCCGTACATCCAATTCACTTTGTGCCAGCGCCACGCAGCTGAGGGACAGCAAGAGCGCGCCACTGGTCATTCGTCCTGGGAAATTCATGGCGCGGATGCTATCACGGGCTTGGAAGCCTGATAGAGCCGGACATTTCCCAAAAGTTCGCCCGATTACGCCGTTGCGCTTTGTAAGACCTGGGGGTTGGCGTGAAAGAACACATGTTCGCGGACGGGGCCTACCGCAATCTCACCGATTTCTTCGTAGCCCTGGCGTTTATAAAACTCCAGGTAACGTGGGTTACCGGTGTCTAGCACCACGCCTTGGGAGTTTTCGTCCACCGCACACCAGTTGTGTACCGCCTCGAGCAGTTGTTCGCCAAAGTGTTGGCCCTGAAACTGGGGATGAACCCCCAGCAGCGGCAACACATGGACCGCGTCCGACGGCAGGCAGGCCGCCACCGCCGCGTGATAATCCAGGTAGCGCCGGGTACAGCGAAAACCGGTGCTCAACACCATGCGCAGGCGCCAGGCCCAGCTTTCGGTGATACCCAGTCGCCGTTGCGGTGGAGCGATCAGGGCGATGCCAATCAAACGATCGTTGAGCAACAGGCCGATGGCCGGCAGGTCCTGGAGAAAATGCTGCTTGACCAGCTCGCGCACCGTGGCCCGTACCCGATGTTCATAACCGGGCCGCTCGGACTCGAACAGGAAGCTGAAGGTCGGCTCATGGCGATAAGCCTGGTACAGCAATGAACGCGCTTCGCGGGAGTAACCGCTGTCGAGCATATGGATGTCGGCAATGGCGGTGGCGGTTTCAGGCATGACGGTAGATCTCCTGGGGCGAGGCTCGATGAGGCCCTGCTCTTATTGAGTACGAACCCGATTGGGTTGTGATCGTTCCTACAAGCAAAGGACATTAGCAGCGCATTTGTCCTACTGCCACGCTGGCTCAGTTCCGACATGTCAGCTAGCATCGCAGTTTTGCCAGGACTGCCGACCATGAAGATCGTCTCCTTCAACATCAATGGGCTGCGCGCCCGTCCCCATCAGCTGGCGGCGCTGATCGAGAAACATCAGCCGGACGTGATCGGCCTGCAGGAAACCAAGGTCCACGACGAACAATTCCCCCTGGCCGAGATCCAGGCCTTGGGCTACCACGTGCATTACCACGGGCAAAAAGGCCACTACGGCGTCGCCCTGCTCTCCCGCCAGGCGCCGCTGAGTCTGTATAAAGGCTTCGAAGGCGACGACGAAGACGCCCAGCGCCGCTTCATCTGGGGCACCTTCGCCGATGCCAACGGCGTGCCGGTGACCATCATGAACGGTTATTTCCCACAAGGTG
>Ga0213822_1001819_pt1 | contig 11201 bp, 8 predicted proteins | sample MC6MC0908MG_FD_179872 | JGI IMG/M metagenome (GOLD analysis project Ga0213822, IMG submission 179872) | Enriched soil aggregate microbial communities from Iowa State University, Ames, United States - MC6-MC0908-MG | ecosystem: Environmental > Terrestrial > Soil > Unclassified | place: USA: Iowa...
GGTTGGGCACCACCCATCGCGTCCACCAGAGTCCGCACATGGGCTCGGCGTTGCAGAGCTTGATCTCCGCCGTGGTGGTACTGATTTTCGCCGCCATGGATGCCGATCCGATCCTGCAACTGTTCGCCTGGCTGTCCAACCTGGCGACGTTGTGCGTGATCTTGCTGATGGCGCTGACTTCCGCAGCGGTCTGGGTCTTTGCCCAGCGCCACCCCGAACTCAAGCTGGGGATCTGGCGTGGGCGGATTTTCCCCGGCTTTTCTTGCGTGGCCCTGCTGGCGGTCCTGGTCATCGCGGTGGTGCATTTCGATGTGCTGACCGGCGCGAGCAAGGCCTTGTCATATGGCCTCTGCGCGATCATTCCCGCAGCCTTGCTGGCGGGTGTGTTTCTGGCGGCGCGACTGCGCAAAGTGGCACCGCAGCGGTATTTGGGGTTGGGGAGTCATAAGCTATAGGAACCTGTGCAGTATCGATGGCGCTTGGAACAAGGTTCAACCAGAGCGGTACTGCCGGTCGAAGCCGCACGTAACACTTAAGCCCGTACGGCCTCGCTTACACTCAGCTCGCGTCGTTTGGTCGACACACCATCCGACCTGAGCGCTGAACTCACTCCAAAGCAATTGTGCTTATGACTTGGAGCTCGGTCGCCCTGGGATATGGCTCAGTATCGATTTGGAGAAGCCACCATCCACACATATATCCTGGCCCGTGACATATGCCGATAAGGGGCTGATGAGAAATTCGATCACGTTCGCGATATCCACGGGCTCACCGATTCTGGCCAGCGGAATGATTGCTTCCCGTGCTTTCTTGATCTGGGGGTCGGTATACATTTTTTCCGACATCGGCGTACGGGTCATTCCTGGGGACACCACGTTGACACGGATCCCGTCAGGAGCCCACTCCAGCGCGAGCGTCTGGGCCAGCATTGTCAAGGCTGCCTTGGTGGGGCTGTACGCGCCTGAGCCAGCATGGGGAGTCTGGCCAGACATCGACGAGGTAAAGCACGCCGAACCTCGGCTCTCGCGCAAATGCGGGTAGCTGGCTTTGGCAAGCAACCATGCGCCGCGAAGATTGACGGAAAACATGTCATCCCAGTCCGCAATGGACAAATCACAGATTGTGCCAGGGCTGGCGATGCCGGCATTCGCAACCAACGCGTCGAGCCCGCCGAACTCCGCTACTGCAGCTGCCACAAGTTGGCTTGGGACCTCAGGGTCGCCGAGATCCCCTAACAATGCGATGGCGATGCCGCCCATGGCCTCGATGGATCGAACGACTTCTTCCTGAGCAGTAGTGGGTGTGTGCCCGCATACCGCAATTTTCGGCTGCGAGCCTCGGGCAAGGGCCGCTTCCGCGATCCTCAGGCATGCAGACGCACCGATACCGCTACTACCGCCACTGACCAAAACTCTCATTGGGCACTCCTTCTTATAGTTAGACATTGAGGTAAAAGAGGCTTGTAAAGTACGAAAATAGATTTCGCTTTGCAATCAAATTGACAATGGAATTTGATTCCGATATCGTTTTTTTGCAGTCAAATACCCTTGCCACTAAGTGGCTGTCGCTATCCAGATTCATCCATCGTCGCGTTTTTCAGCTAGCGATAGTGGTCAGGTACAAAATCCATAATACGAATGGCCCGCTTCACTCCAGCGAATACTCAACTGAAAGGATGTTTCGATATGATCATCAGCACGTTTTCCTATCTGTGGTCATCCACGGCAATTGATGCGATTGCGCAGTTGGCCGAGCACGGGCATCGCGTGTTCGAAGTCCCCGTCAGCTCGCCACATTGCTGGCCGGTAGAGCTCTCGGCCGCAGACCGTTCTGCCGCAAGGGCGCGTCTTCATGAATACGGTGCGAAGATCAGGTCCCTCAACGCCGGCGGCTATGACCTCAATCTGGCCAGTCCCGCCGCGAATATGCGTCAGAAGAGCATCGAGCACATCAAGTCGGTCATTGACTTGGCTGCCGCTTGGGATACTCAGGAAGTGGTGATATCCCCCGGCACCAGGCGCCCAATGATTTCCCCGCCGCTCGAGAAGACCTACGATTGGATGTACGAAAGCCTGGCTGCCCTGATTCCGCTGGCGAAACAGGCCGGCGTACGCTTACTGCTGGAGAACACTCCGTATTGCTTTACCCCCACCATGCCGGAACTGGCGAAGGTTGTAGGTACCCTCAACGACGATGTGGTCAGGGTCGTCTACGACATCGCCAATGCGGCTTACATCGGTGAAGATCCGGTGGCGAGTCTGCTGGCTTATCACGCCAGCATCGACTTTGTGCATGTGTCCGATACGGGGACGGACGTGTGGGGGCATGATCCAGTCGGCACCGGTGTAGTGGACTTTATCGGGTTGGGAGAGGCTGTTCACGCGACCTGCGGTATTGAAAACTGCGTACTGGAAATCATCCGCGAAGAAAATGCTTTGTATGAGCTGAACAAGGGTGTGCAGGATCTGCGTGCCAAGGGCTGGAAAATTCCGTAATCGCCCACCGGTCGCTTGTCGCTACCGCCTGCGACCGGATAGTTCAAGTAGCCCTTGAGGCCCGCAACGGGTCCAGGTGACAGCGTTTACACCAGCAATACGCGCGCGATCATGGGGGGGGCGCAGGCTTCGGCCTGATGGAGCCGGTCATGATCGCGACGGTGTATGCGGTACTACCGCAGAGGTAGCGAATCATCACCACTGACCGAAGACCAGAGCGACCAGCATTCGCCTACCCTGATTGCCGAGCGCTTCAAATGTTCGATATGAGCACTCAGGGTTTCCTCCCGCATGCGTGCGATGGGACCGGCGACGCTCAGGGTGGCCACCGGGCCCAAGTTGTCTGGCCGCGAGGTATCGAATACAGCAACCGCCACGACACACACGCCCACTTCACCTTCTTCTCGAACGACTGCGTGTCCGTCTTTGCGGATCTGAGCGATGTCATCAAAGATGTCGCGAATCGAAACGCGCGCATTGGGCCCCGCGTAGTCTCGGCTGTTCTCGATGTCCCAGGCGGCGAGAATTCGCATGGCGCGTTCATCGCGCATAGTGGAAAGCCATACTTTGCCCGCCGCGGTTGTGTGGGGAATGATTTTTTCATCCAGGGCTCGGCGGTACTGCAGCCCTCTGGTGTTTTGCGTGGCTTGCAGCACCCAGGTCAGATGATCCTCTGCAACTGCCGCCAAGCGGACATGCTCGCCGGTTTCGCTGGCCAGCTCGTTGAGCAAGGGTTGCATGATCCTGGCGAAGCCCGTTTCAGAGATGAAGTTCACGCCCATGCTGGGGATTTTCAGCGTCAGGCGGTAATGATCCTGTTCGTCCTGGTAAACGTAGCCTCTTTCTCGCAGCGCGCTCAATATGCGGTGGGCCGTGGCCATGGCAACTTGGGTTCGCTCGCCGATTTCAGACAGGGCGAGACCGTCCGGGTGGGACAGCAGCAGTTCCAAGGTGTTGAAGTAGCGGCCAATGTGTGACAATTTTTAAATCCTCTTTTTTGCCAGCAATGGCCAGCCAACGTCGTGTCAGGGGTACTGGAGTGTAATGGGAATGCCGCCGAGGCGGTCTGACTCATAGGCCGCCTCGATGATGCGCATGACGTGGTGCATGGTTGCAAGTCCGGCACCGGTATACGCTGTCTCACGGCCAGGGGTGAGGACATCGGTTACGAAATTGTCGTAATACACGTCAGAGTTCAGGCTCATGGTCAGGTCACTTGCCTCTCCAACCGCGTCGATCAGCCGCAAGCCATCCGGGGTCGAACGCACGTAGAACTGATCGGCTGACAATGAAAACGAGTACTCCCGTTGCTCGGGCGTGTTAGCCGGGTAATTGTAGCCAGTTTCGATGGTGCAGATGCAGCCGCTCTCGGTCACCAGGGTCATCATTGAGGCGATCTCTACGGTGGCCAGCTGCGGGTCGCGGTGCATGACGGCGGACACGCTGCATATGCGCTCTCCGGACATTTGCTGCGCCAGATCGACGAAATGAGGGGCAAGGTTGATCGTGCATCCGCCACCCGAGCGTTTCGGGTCAAGCATCCAGGCGCAACTGTTCGTCAAGTAGCGTCCGGGCGGGCCGGCGTTGAATCGAAACGACTGGGTTCTCCATTTGGCACCACTCTGCAATGCCGCATGCTTGACGCGGTTCAGTAATTCACTGTGCCTCCAAACCAACGGCACCGCCGCGAACACGCCGGCGGCTTCGGCGCGTTGGTGCAGGTCCAGTACTTCATGCTGGGTAAGCCCGCAGGGCTTCTCCATCGCAAACGGAATGTTGCGCGCGACCAATGCCTTGCCCATGGCATGCAACTCGTCGTGCGGGCCAAAGGCGAAGGCAAAATCAGCCTCTTCGTTATCGAGCAGGGTTTTCCAGTGATCGTAGCGTCGCGCTCCGAAGCGCTGGGCGAGGGCGGGCCCCCGCGACCCCGTGGCGTCGGATACCGCCGTGACGGCCACATCGGGCAGACGCTCAAGGGCATCAAGGTAGAGCGGGGTGTGCCAGTGGCTTACTTCCAGAAGAACGACTTTCAAACATTCATTCCTTATAAACAAATATGTTTGACGAACTTGCCGGTGCCCTCGGGGTGCGGATCAAGCCCGAATGTAACAGCGCACGAGCCACGTTTCCGAGGGTGCGTAGTAGGCTAGCACGACGTGATTACGAACGGAAGTTGGTTTCGTTTTACTGAATGGCGACGTGTGGCGTCTGAGGTGAGGTGCAATTTCAACAGGCGCACGAAAATGTGCACATGCCGGGGCAGTGCACATCGTTAACCGTTTTGGTTCGGGTTATGAAGAGGCGAGGCAGGGTAGGGTGTACCGGACCCTTACAATTCAGTCGAGTAGCGACGCTCGATATCTTCGAAACCTAGAAAACTCAATGCCAGCAGGGCTTGGCCTACGTGCATAGGCTGGCCATCAAGGGTTTGACAGCCGCGCGATTGCGCCTCAAGCAGCAAGGCAGTCGGCTCGGACCTGGTGATGATATCGACCACCACCGTCGCTGGGTCCAGCCGCGTTGCGTCTATAGGCATTGGATCATCAGGGTTCATGCCGAGTGGAGTGGCATTGATCACGATGTCATGACCTGCTGGGTCAGCTGGGCCTGCATACACAGCACACGGACCCTCTTTGGCAACTCGGTGTACAAGGTCCGAGGCGCGGTGCGGATCCAGGTCTGAAATGACCAGTGATCGTGCGCCAGCAGCGGCAACGGCAAACGCGATTGCCCGTCCCGAGCCGCCAGCGCCTATAAGCAGAACAGATTTTCCCACCAGGGAAACTCCGTGGCGCTGCATGCCCGCTACGCAGCCCAGTCCGTCGAACACGGCGCCCACCCAGCGCCCGTCATTGTCACAACGAACGACGTTGATTGCGCCGATCTGGCGCGCAGTAGGGTGGAGCTCATCCACGATGTCCAGCATGCTCTGCTTGTGCGGCATGGTCACCAGAAGTCCAGCGAGGTTGCGCACGGCTCGCACGCCTTTGACAAACTCAACCAGGTCCCCCGTACCTATCTCCAATGGAATGCAGACGGCGTCAGCCTGTGCTTCGGCAAACAACTTATTCAACAGCATTGGAGACTTGGCGCTCCTGAGTGGATCACCGATCAATCCATATATACGCGTGGTGCCTGTGATGCGTGGATGCATGTCAACCTACTTGTCATTGGCTATTGCACGCCAGTTGCCGGTATGCAGATATCGGAATCCCCCCCTGACAGAGCGTGCGTATCCACTGCCGTGCTGCTCGAAGCGCTGTGCAGAAAAACTGAGCAGCGTGGCGGTGGTGAAGGGGGGCGGTCGTCAGGAGCGCATCACCGGTGCTGATTTTTTGAATGCTTGATCGGAGGCATTGGCGTTTGACTTGGGATTGGATTTTTCCCGCACCTGTTCGTACTCCTCCTCTGACATCGGGACAGCATTGGGGTCACCGAGGTCTTTCAGACGAATCCGGAAGGTTTCCCGGGTGGTAATAGCGGCGATAGCGGAGATTAAACAGATGCCAAAAGTCAGTGCCCCGATTTTTAGAGGGATATTATCGCTACCGGGAGGCGCAACAGATACGAAAAGGGCCGGCAGAAACGCTGTGCATGCCACGCCTATGTTCTGTCCAATGGCCATGCCGGTAACACGTACCCGTGTACGGAACAGTTCCGGAAACAAACTCGGGAACACACCATTAAAGCCCTGGTAAGCCACACCCCACATGAGCAGCGATAGAACCAGCGAAAGCCACATATTGTGAATGCTGATCGCATAGAGGTAGCCAAATGACAATATGCCGCCGCACAGAACGCCAACAATCACCGGAGGCTTGCGGCCAATTCTATCGGAGAGCTTACCAACGAAGGGGATAAGGATAACTGCGCATATATTGCCTAGCACTGGTATCCACATGAATAAGCCAGAAGGAAATCCAATGCCGTAGGCGGGCTGCACTGCGTAGGTCGCACCGAATACAGAGGCGACGATTGCAAGTACCGCGGAGAGCGCCATGCAGATGACGCGTAGCAGATCGCCCCAACTCTGCGTGAGCACTTCGATCACAGGTAGTTTACGGGGCTCGGTCTGTGTCTGCGCCTCAGTGAAGATCGGAGCCTCATGAACCTGACGCCGAATGATCCACCCCATGACGAGCACCACTGCGCTGAGCAGGAATGGAATCCGCCAGCCCCACGAAGCAAACTGATCGGCTGGCATGAACTGGGCAAGAGGCAGGAAAACCGCAGCGGCTAGCAGTTGCCCGGCTTGGACGCCTTGAAGGGTAAAACTTGCGAAGTAACCGCGACGCCCATCAGGCGCATGTTCCAGGGTCATGGAGCTGGCGCAAGACACTTCACCCGCGACCGCAAAACCTTGAATCAGACGCAACAGTATCAATAGGGCTGGAGCCCAGATACCAATCTGTGCATAGGTAGGAAGCAGACCGATGCACATCGTCGACGCGCCCATCAGGAACATGCAGTAGACGAGCACCGTCTTGCGTCCGTGTCGGTCGCCCATGTGCCCTAAGACCACAGCGCCTATCGGTCGGGCAATATAACCAACGCCGAAGCTGGCCAGCGAAATGATGATCCCAACCGTGGGGTTGTCTGACGGAAAGAACAGCTGTGGGAAAAGTAGCGCTGCCGCGGTGGCATAGATAAAAAAGTCGTAGTACTCCAGCGCCGAGCCTATCCAGCCGCTCGCTGCGGCCTTTTTAGACTGACGCTTGGAGTGTGGATCGCCTTGAATGCTTTGGCTCATGACATGTCTCCGGATTCTCGATTGTTGTTATTGTAACGTCGTTCCATCAGTAATTCTGTTACCAGATTCGCCGCCTTGTCAAGGGCGTTCCTTTGGCCGATCAAGGCATGGCGCTGGTTATCTGCGGGGTGCGTCGGCTCGCCGAGCGAGCACGCTGGAACCCGCTCATGCAATAGAGCGAATAGTTGTAAAGAGGATGAACAGGCTGCGAAGCGTCAAGCTCTCGGCACTATGGCTTCCTAGGGAGAGCGATGATGTCAACGACAGGTTTTACCGTCGTCGTACGCCGCCTTTCACATTTGCCAACTACAAGCGATCTCTCGAGAGACAGCCGTCGACGAGCCTCGAAATGTTCAACGGATTCGCGTTCTTGAGCGCATCGGGAAGCAACTCGTCCGGGTAGTTCTGGAAGCAGACTGGTCTCAGGAAGCGGTCGATGGACAAGGTGCCGACCGAGGTGCCGCGACTATCGGACGTGGCAGGATAAGGGCCGCCGTGCACCATTGAATCGCAGACCTCGACACCCGTTGGGTAGCCATTGATGAGGATGCGGCCAACCTTCGTCTCCAACAAAGCAGTCAGCTCTGCGAATTGCGTAAGGTCTTCTGGCTCGCCAATCAAGGTGGCGGTCAATTGTCCGTGAAGGGCATTGATGGCAGCGTTGAGTTGGGCCTGGTCAGCGACCTCGATGAAGATGGACGTGGGGCCGAAGATTTCTTCTTGAAGAACCTTGTCGCCGTCAAGCAGTAACGCTACGTCGGCCTTGAACAACTGTGGCTGGGCCTGGTGACCCTGTTGGTTGCTGCCAGCCAGGTGCTCGATGCCGGGGTGCGCGTGCAGGTTCTGCAAGCCAGCCGCGTAGCTGCGCAGGGTGCCCGCATTGAGCATTGTCTGTGCCGGTTGGTCGTTCATCAACGCTGCCACTCTGTCCTGAAAAGCAGTGAAAGCATCCGAGCGAATACCCACTACCAGCCCGGGATTGGTGCAAAACTGCCCGCAACCTTGAACCACCGACGCGGCAAGATCGTGAGCGATACTGTCGGCTCGACGCGAGAGTGCCTCAGGCAGGATCACGACCGGGTTGATGCTCGACATCTCGGCGAAGACTGGAATGGGCTCGGGGCGAGCGGCGGCCATGTCGCACAACGCTCGACCGCCTTTGAGCGAGCCGGTAAAACCCACGCCCTTGATGAGCGGGTGTTTTACCAAGGCTTCGCCTACGCCACTGCCATAAATCATGTTGAAAACGCCGGCGGGCATGCCGCTGCGCTCGGCCGCCCGAATGATCGCGTTGGCGACCTGTTCTGCGGTGGCCATATGGCCGCTGTGGGCTTTGAATACCACTGGACAACCCACCGCAAGCGCGGAGGCGGTGTCGCCGCCCGCCGTGGAGAAAGCCAACGGGAAATTACTGGCACCAAACACAGCGACCGGACCGATTGCGGTGCGGTACTGGCGCAGGTCAGGACGTGGTAACGGCTTGCGAAGGGGTAGTGCCTGGTCGATGCGAGCCCCATAGAAGTCACCACGCCGCAGCACGTTTGCAAACAGGCGCATTTGACCGCTGGTACGTGCGCGTTCGCCCTGGATGCGAGCGACAGGCAGTGCTGTTTCCCGGCAAACCAGCGCAATGAACTCATCGTCCAAAGCGTCTAGCTCTTGCGCAATGGCATCGAGAAATTCAGCCCGTTTGTTCGCGCTCAGGGTGCGGTAGCTGGAAAAAGCGTTGTAGGCTGCATGAGCCGCGTCCTCGACTTCTTGCGCAGTCGCCTGGTGGAAGGCATAGGGTAAGGTTTCCCCCGTGCTGGCATCCACGCTCTTGACGATGATGGTGCCGACGGCGCTGCGCTGACCGCCGATAAAGTTCTGGCCGGTGATGAGGGACATGGTTGTCTCCAGGTTGAAAGTGCATGTGATAGAGGGGCAAGGCATCCCGAGGACTGAAAGTCAGGTGACGGCGCCGATCTGCCAAGGCACGAACTCGTTTTGTCCGTATCCGTGTTGTTCGCTCATGCTGCGTTCGCCCGAGGCAATGCGCAGCATGGTTTCAAAGATCGCTGCACCGCACGCCTCGATGGTCAACGTGTCTTCGGCTATTTCGCCGCAGTTGATGTCCATGTCTTCACGTTGACGCGCCCATAAGGCGCTATTGGTCGCCAGCTTGATTGACGGGGCAGGGGCACAGCCATAGGCCGATCCGCGCCCGGTGGTAAACGCAATCAGGTTCGCGCCACCGGCGACCTGACCGGTTGCCGAGACCGGGTCATAGCCTGGGGTGTCCATGAAAACCAGCCCGTTGGCCGTGACGGCCTGGGCGTATTCGTAGACATCCATCAGGTTGCTCGAGCCAGCCTTTGCCACCGCGCCCAGTGATTTTTCCAGGATAGTGGTCAAGCCACCGGCCTTGTTGCCGGCAGAGGGGTTATTGTTTAGTTCGGCCCCCATACGCTCGCAGTACTGTTCCCACCAATGAATTCGAGCGATGAGTTTTTCGCCGACTTCACGGCTGACAGCCCGCCGTGTCAGCAAGTGTTCGGCACCGTATATTTCCGGGGTTTCGGAAAGAATCGCGGTACCGCCACAGGCGACCAGGCGATCCACCGCGTTGCCCAGCGCTGGGTTGGCAGTAATGCCGGAGTAGCCATCCGAGCCACCGCACTGGAGCCCGACGGTCAGATGGCGAGCGCTGACCGGTTCACGCTGAATTTGGTTGGCCTCGCCAAGCAATTGCTTCACGTGGTCAATGCCACTGGCGATGGCCTTGGATGTACCGCCACTGTCCTGGATGTTGAACGTGCGCAGGGTATTGCTACGGGTGAGTCCTTGGGTTGTGAGTAATGAGTCGATTTGGTTCGTCTCGCAGCCCAACCCGATCACCAGCACGGCCGCAAAGTTGGCGTGGGTCGCATAGCCGGCCAATGTCCGGCGCAACATGCTCAAACCGTCGCCCGCTGGATCAACGGCGCAGCCGGCGGAATGTGTCAGGGCGACAACACCGTCGACGTTTGGATACGCTTGCAGTGCAGCAGGATTGATGTCCCGACGAAAATGGTCGGCGATGGCCCGGGCGACTGTGGCAGAGCAATTCACTGATGTAAGAATGCCGATGTAGTTGCGCGTCGCGACGCGTCCATCCGGGCGTACGATACCCATGAACGACGGGGCTTCACTGGGCGTGACGTTGGGCTTCGCATCGACGCTGAAAGCATAATCTCGAGCGAATTCCCCCATGGCCAGATTGTGCACATGGACATGCTCGCCTGCTTCTATGTCGACAACAGCAAAACCAATGATTTGCCCATAGCGCCTTACCGGTTGACCGGCTTCGATACGTCGGGAAGCCACTTTATGGCCTGGCACGATCGCTTGCCGGATGGTCACGCCTTCCTGCTCAAGGATTTCGCCAGCGAGTAGCGGTCGGCGTGCGATCAGCACATCGTCCAGCGGATTCAAACGCAGCACAGCTGCTGCGCCGGTTTTCATGATCAGTTCCATCGCATCCTCACGGGCTGCTGGGTGGTGGGCGGTCGCTAACAGCGCCGCACTTTTGTGCCGGCACTATAGGATTCATGGAAATGGCTGCCTAATGAGAGCTTTCGATTGCTCGATAACTTTGCCTCATCGACTTTTTCTGAACTGGCTGCGGTCTCTCTTCTCTGTAGCCGTTTGCCGCTGTTTGGCGAACGCCAGCAAGGTCGCAATAAACGTCCGTGTCGGCTCTGACAGGGGCTCATCCTTGCGAGTGATAACCCCGTAATCCTGGGATTCAACTTTGAAGGGCGTGTTGAGGATTTGAAGCTGCCCATTTTGCAGTTGTGACTGGACCATGGACTCGGGGAGCATGGCGAGCATTGGCCCGGACTGAAGCAACTGCAGGAAGGTTTGCATCGAAATGGTCTCCACCGTGTTGGTCGGCGGGGCGATCTTGAACGTCCTGAAAGCGCGCTCCATGCGTT
>Ga0213822_1001821_pt1 | contig 11197 bp, 11 predicted proteins | sample MC6MC0908MG_FD_179872 | JGI IMG/M metagenome (GOLD analysis project Ga0213822, IMG submission 179872) | Enriched soil aggregate microbial communities from Iowa State University, Ames, United States - MC6-MC0908-MG | ecosystem: Environmental > Terrestrial > Soil > Unclassified | place: USA: Iowa...
CCGGGGGTTCGCTTCCGGCAAATGTGCTGGTATGATGCGCGCCACTGGAGAGATGCCGGAGTGGCCGAACGGGACGGATTCGAAATCCGTTGTACTGGCGACAGTACCTAGGGTTCAAATCCCTATCTCTCCGCCATAATTGAATACGACTAAGCCCCTGAAATGGTTGAACATTTCAGGGGCTTTTTCGTTTCTAGCAATGCGAAGCTGATCGATGAAGACTCTCGCTTTAACTGGCGACGTACTGGCCAGCTTCGAGGCGCAGATCAATGGCGGCATCGGCCTGCAGCGCACCCTCTCGACAACTGATCATCAAGACCTACTTCGTAATAGGAAGCTTGTCAGTGGTTACAAATTGATCGAACGCTTTCTGACTATCACGTGCGGCTTGCCGAACATCATGAAATGTCAGTTCATTGTGAACGAACTTTTTGTGCGGTTTGTCGACTTTTTTTGTGATGGGCATGGGGGCCGTCATCGCGTTTGTATCCAGCTTCGGTGCCATAGACTCGACGCCTATCCATGACGAAATGGGCCTCGTTGGAGGCCCTTGTAATGCTAGGCTGGCTCGGCATCCAATCGTCTGGCCAAGACGTCGAGCAAGTCGCAGCCATCCCAAACCCGCGTCGCCCTTATGAACGACGCTTGAACTATAGGGCTCCCCTCAGCGTTTCAGCAACGGGCTGATGTGTAGGAGGATTCTTTGAATTATGTAGGTGGGTAATGTCGGAAATTACTCCTAAGCAGCGAGCGCTTTCCCTTAGCCGTTTTTAACCCGTTATCTGCTTCCAACAAGGGGTTTCTCCACCTCAGAAACCCGCTCAAATGAGCCTCCTCACAAGCTCATTTCTTTGTGACAACTAGACTAATGGTCTATAGCTCAAGGCATGCCTGCCGATAGGTAAGGCAATCCAATCTAAGGAGTGACCCCCATGCTGCGGTTCTTTGCCGATCTAGGCTTCCGCTGGAAAATCACCCTTCCAATCGCTTTCCTCGCCGTGTTGCTGGTGCTGATGGGGTGGTCGGGGATGCGTGGTATTGGCCAGGTGACTGAGTCCAGTACTCAGTTGACCAAGCGCTATTTGCCAGCCATCAGTCTGTTGCTCAACGCCGATCGCGATCTTTACCAGGCTTTTGTCGCCGAGCGCAGTTTGCTTGATGGTCATGCGGACGAGCATCTGAAGGCGCTGGGCGCCAGTCATGAGACGAATATGAAGCAGGCTTATGATCGCGTGCAGCAATATGCCGCGATGCAGCCGGGGGCCGAGGCGCTGGCGTTGGTCAGTCAGTTCAATGACGCTTTTGCAAAGTGGAAGCAGGTTTCGCTGCGTGTCATAGAGCTGTCCGTGAGGGATCGGGAGGCTGCCAGCACGCTGAGTTTTGGTGACAGCGAGCGCCTGTTCGAGGCCATGCGTGATTCCATCGACAAGCTTGGCGAGTTGGAAGACCAGGCGTCGCACCGGGAGGGGGACGCGGCGATCGACAACGGCAAGGAAGTGGGGATGCATCAGGGCGCCATTCTGTTGATCGGGCTGCTTGGCTGCATTCTGGTCGTTGTTGCCCTGCCGCTGGTAGTCCTGCGTCCTATGCGTCGATTGCTCAGTCGCGTCGAGCAGATTGCCGAGGGTGGCGGCGATCTGAAAGGGCGCCTTGAGGTGCGTTCGGCTGACGAGCTGGGCCAGCTTGGCAATGCCTTCAACCGCTTCCTCGACAAGTTGCAGCCGCTGATTGCCGAGGTGGGTCGGGTGACCGGGGAAGTTGATGCCGCGGCACGTAACATGGCCAACATGGCCGCGACCAACGACAAACTGATCAGCAGCGAGCATGCGGCGCTGGATCAGGTCAGTACGGCCGCAACCCAGATGAGCGCCGCCGTGCATGAAGTGGCGAGTAGCGCACAGAACGCCTCGGATGCCGCGCAGCAAGCCACCAGCCAGTCCCGTGATGGTGCTGAGGTGGTCAGCAGTACGATCGAATCGATCCGCCAACTGGCCCATGAGGTGGAAAGCGCCTCGGGGACCATCGAGGCATTGGCTCAAGAGACTTCCAGCATTGGCGCGGTACTCGAGGTGATTCGTGGTATTGCCGAACAGACCAATCTGCTTGCGCTGAACGCTGCCATTGAGGCCGCGAGGGCGGGCGAGCAAGGCCGCGGTTTTGCCGTAGTGGCCGACGAAGTCAGGGCGCTGGCGGCGCGTACCCAGGATTCGACCAAGGATATCCAGGTTCGCATCGAGCGTCTGCAAGCCGGTGTCGCCAAGGCTGTGCAAGCCATGCACACCGGTAGCACCAGGGCCCGCGACAGCGTCGAGCGTGCCGCGGGCGTCGATCAGGTGCTCAGCGGCACCGGCGGTTCAATACAGCGGATTAACGACATGGCCGCACAGATTGCCAGCGCCTGTGAAGAGCAAAGCAGCGTCACCGAGGAAATCGCCCGTAATATCTCCGACATCCGTGACTTGTCCAACGAAGCGGCGGAGAACTCTGCCCAGAGCATGCATGCCAGCCAGCAGCTTTCCAACTTGTCGAGGACCTTAGCGGAACTGACCGGCCGCTTCCGCACCTGAGCCAGGCTCGAACGTGAGCACCTCCGAACCCTTGGCGGCGGTCACCGACGACCGCCAGCGGGCCCTGCATCAGGACGGTTTCGTCCTGCTGCCCGCTGTATTGAGCGCTGCGCAAATCATCGATTTGCGTCGTGCTATCGACCAGCTCAAACCCCAGCACTGGGACTACAGCGGCGTCATTGATCACTACAAATGCGTCTTCAATCGCGACCCGTTCTGGCTGCCATTTCTTGAGGTGAGCGGCGTGATCGAGTTGGCGGAGGCGGCGCTGGGAGCGGATTGCCATATCATCGGCCAGACCGCCTGGCGTTGCCATCCCGGCTTTGTCGGGGCTCCGTTGCACTTGGATTATCTGGTGATGGAATTGCCGCCTGGCCTGTTGGCCGATCCAGCTTTCGAGTTGCCGATGCAGATTTGCACCGCGCAGTTTTACCTTGACGATATCGATGTTGACTTGAGCCCCACGTGCGTCATCCCTGGCAGCCACCGAGCGGGCCGCAGGCCAGTGGCGGGAGAGACACAATGGCAAGGGCGACCTGCGCAGCCTGTGCTGTGTCGCGCTGGCGATGCGTTAATGCTGCGCAGCGAGTTATGGCATGCCGGCAGCGACAACCGGACCGCCGATCGCACGCGGTATCTGCTGCAGGTGCATTACGGTCGGCGGATGGTCGCGCAGAAGTTCTCGCCTTACCTGCACTGGCAATTCAACCCTGTGGTGCTGGCGGCAGCGACACCTCGCCAACGACGCCTGCTGGGCGACCATCAGGAAGCTGAATACGATTGACTCTCCGGCGGTAGGGCCTTCAGTCAAATCCAGACATCATTGTCTGCCGTGCGCTCATTGGCTTCGCCGGTGTTGATGACGCCGCGAGGCTCGATCAACAACACTTTTACCTCCTGTGCGGCGTAGGGCTTGTGCTCGACGCCCTTTTTCACGACGTACATCTCCCCTGCGCCAATCGTTACCGCGCTGTCGCGAAAATCGATACGAAGTTCGCCTTCCAGCACGATGAAGGTTTCATCGGTATCGGCGTGGGCGTGCCAGATGAATTCGCCTTCGAGGCGGGCCACCTTGAACTGGTAGTCGTTCATTTCGGCCACCACTTTCGGTGCCCACTGATCTTGGAACAAGGCGTACTTCTGGGCGAAATTGATAGGGGCGTGATTGGCAGTCATCAGGAAATACTCGCTCTGGGGGCTTGGAGTGATGCCACAGAAAGCTGCCCACCCGGAGCAGCTCATGGTCGATACAGCGCCGCGCTGTTTAGATTTCCTTCACCGGTGTCTCGCCGTGGGCACTTTTGATCAGCCCGATGACGTGAAGGCAGTCGGCTTTGTTCACATAGGATTCGCCACTGGCGATCGTTTCGTGGTTACCCGCTCTCAAACGCCAGCGCCATTGGCCTTTTCCGGTGTTTTGGGTTCCTCGGGTCTGCCTGTAGATTTCAAAATACATCGGTCCGCTCCATGCGATTGACTCATTAAGACATGCTTTGCACATGTCGTTGCAAGCCTAGCCAAGCTGATAGTTTTGGCTATCGCCAATACGTTTCCAATGATGATGAGATATTGCCGAAAATTGCAGTGCTGTTGCTCAAACTGACCCGCACCGGGAGCCATGGATGAACCGCAACCAATTGCGCAAGGCCGACATCAACCTGATGGTGGTGTTTGAGACGCTGATGCTTGAGCGTAACGTGACACCGGCACGGGACGAAACAAATACTGCGTAAAAGAATAAAGTCGAGGTATGGTTTGCCACGGCTGAACCCACCTGGTCATATTTCGAATTGGAGTCGAACACATGCCTCACCTGCACATGGAATACACCGCCAACCTGCCCAACCTCAAGGCCGACGTAGCGCTGTTGCGCCTGAATAACGCATTGGTGGCGTCCGGTCAGTTTGCCGCCGAGTCAGACATCAAGAGCCGGGCGGTGAAAGTCGAGACTTACCGAGTGGGCACTGGCCTGGGCGAGCGTGGTTTCGTGCACGTGAAGTTGGCCTTGCTGAGCGGTCGCTCACCGGAAATCAAGAAGCAACTGGCCGACAGCCTGCTGGCCGTGATCCAGGAGCTGGACGAATGGCCGGCGGACGTTTCCGTGCAGCTGTGCGTGGAAATCCTCGATATCGATCGGGGTCCTTACGCCAAGGCTCTGATCGGTCAGTGACGGTCAGGCGCCTCTTTCGGCGCAGGCCATGATGATCTGTTCGCGCAGCCAGGTATTGGCGCTGTCCTGATCGGCGGCCAGGCTCCACTGCATGTCCAGGGTAAAACCCGGCAGGCCCTTGGGCGCTTCGTGGTGATTGAAAATCGCCTCGTTGGCCAGCAATTTCTGGATGCGGCGGGGCAGGGTCAGGATGAAGTCGGTGCCGGTGATCATCTTCAGCGCCGCACTGTAGCTGTTGGCGCGAGCGGCAAGCTGGCGTTGATGGGCCTGCTGTGACAGCCAGCCATCCACCATGTTGCTGGGCGAATTCCAAGGCGTCGGAAAAACGTGCCGGCGCTCCAGGAAAGACTGAAGGCTCAATTGCGCTTGCAATGGCGTCGCCCGTTTATCCACGACACAGACCAAGTCCTCCTCCAGCAACTGCCGGGATTTGAAATCGGCATGGGTGCTGTGGAAGTTCGGGCCGAAGCAGATCACCAGGTCCAAGCTGCCGTCACGCAGTTCCTCGGCCGGAATATCGGCTTCGAGTTTGTGCATATTCACCACCACCGGCAGGTTGGCGTAATCGAAGCCTTGCAGCAGTTGCGGCAGGATCAGGTGCTCGAAGTATTCCGGTGCGCAAATATTGAAGGTGACGGCCTGCCGGGTCGGATCAAACGTCGGCGCACCGGCATGGCACAGGTTGATGCTTTGCAAAATGGCGCGCACGTGGCCGTACATGCCCTCGGCCTTATAGGTGGGGCGCATGCCGGTGCGGGTGTTGATAAACAGCTCGTCTTCGAAGCAGGTCCGCAGTTTCTTGAGGCAGTAACTGACCGTTGACTGACTGACACACAATGCCTCGGACACACCGGTCACGCTGCTTTGCTCGTACACGGCGGTAAACACCATGAGGTCCTGCATATCGAGCTTTCTGAGGGAGTTACTGTTCAGCATCCGTTCTGTCTCGCTGTGCTCCTTGCGCGGATGTAGCGCAAATCAGACCGACGATCCTAACGGAACGATGGTCCCAAGAAAATGCCATGCACGGGGTTTCATGGTGGAGAGTGGGACAGATAATGTCGCGAATACGACGTGAGGAGCAACGCCCCGGTCGTTTGCCATTGTTTAGTCTGATCCGATCCAAGTTCCATCAAATCCATGTTTAATCACCCTCAGTGTCGTGGGACGCTTCCAAGGTGTGTTTCCGGTGACGCGCTTATGGACGGTTGGTCCGCGGCATTCCAGTACTTGTCATCCGCCGTGGCTGGTCCGGTCGGCCGGTTCACGCCTGCTTTCACCCCTTCGCTCTGCGCACTGCCCTCTGAACTGGCTTTTTGGGCACTCTGGCATTGTCGCCACGCCCGTCCTCCAGATACCTGTATTCACGGTTGATCAACCCGCGTGTTCGCCGATGCGAACGCAGACTGACGGCGCCTCATCGCCCGTCCGACCCGTCAATACGAGCCTGTTCATGAGCCTTTCCAAACACTCTTTCGCACCTGTGCAACACGCCCAGGCGTTCCTGGCGCAGCATCCGGATATCGAGCTGTTCGAGCTGTTTATCCTCGACAACAATGGTGTGCCTCGGGGCAAGTTGCTGCATCGGGATGAGCTGCTGGCGGTCTACGAAAGTGGCCGGCCGTTGCCCAGTACGATTCTCGGCCTGACCCTCAATGGCGACGATGTGGAGAATTCCGGGCTGGTATGGGACGTCGGTGACATCGATTGCCGAGCCTATCCCATCAGTGGCAGTTTGCAGCGCATGCCGTGGCGGCTGATCCCCACGGCTGCCGTGCAGGTGAGCATGCATCCTCAGGAGGGCATGCCGGCCACCATTGCCGATCCGCGCTATGTGCTCAGCCAGGTGGTCGAGGCCTTGCAGGCGGACGGTTATTACCCGGTGATGGCCGCGGAACTGGAGTTCTATCTGTTGGACGCGCAGCGCGACAGCGCGGGCCGGCCACAACCGGCGCGGGACGTGGATGGCGGCAGGCCGCGCGCCACTCAGGTTTACGGTTTGCGTGAACTGGAGCAGATCGAGCCGTTTCTCGCGGACCTTTACGCGGCGTGCAAGCTGCAGGGCATTCCTGCCCGGACGGCCATTTCCGAATACGCACCGGGGCAGGTGGAGATCACGCTCGAACACCGTGCCGATGCACTGCAAGCCATGGATGAAGCCGTACGCTACAAGCGGCTGGTGAAGGGCGTGGCGCATAAACATGGCATGCAGGCGTGTTTCATGGCCAAGCCATTCGATCATCTGGCGGGCTCCGGCATGCACATGCACGTCAGCCTGGCCGACAAGGATGGCCACAACCTGTTTGCCAGCGAAGCCGCCGACGGTACGCCGCTGCTGCGCAACGCGGTGGGCGGAATGCTCCACACCTTGCTCGATTCGCTGTTGCTGTTCTGTCCCAACGCCAACTCCTACCGCCGATTCCAAAGCAACAGCTACGCGCCGCTGGCGGCGACCTGGGGAGTGGACAACCGCACGGTGAGCCTGAGAGTGCCGGGCGGTCCGGCCTTTTCGCGGCACATCGAGCACCGTATTTGCGGCGCCGATGCCAACCCGTACCTGGCCGCCGCAGCCATACTGGCCGGCATCCATCACGGCATCCGTGAACGGTGCGATCCGGGAGCGCCCGTCGAGGGCAACGGCTATGCCCAGGCGACTGAGTTATTGCCTACCGATTGGCTCACCACCCTGCGCGCCCTTGAAGCCTCGACCTGGGCGAGGGAAGCCTTCGGCGATGAGTTCCTCGGTGTCTACCTGGCGGTCAAGCGTGCCGAATACCGCCAGTTCATGGGGGAGGTCGGAGAGCAGGACTGGCGCTGGTACCTGAATCAAGCCTGATGAGCGCTTAGAACCGGCTGTTTAAATAATTATTTAATGGCAACTTTTTCACGAAAAATTGATGGTGGACTGCCTAGAGTTTGTGGTGCCGTAGGGAACGAATTTTTCACATTCACTTCGGCGCCGCTTATTCAAAGAGTAACTTCCAGGAAACCGTCAACCATCATGCTGACTATTAAAGCCGTGCGCCCCGAGTGGGTGACGCTGGCCGCCAGTGCCTTTTTATTAGTGGGTTTCAACGTCATTCTCTGGCAACACTTGCTCACGATCACGGCGACTGACGGTCGGGGCCTGCTGTTGTGTGTGGCGTTTGGCGTGATGGTGTTCGGTGTGTTCAACCTGGTGCTGACGCTGGTGGCGTTCCGTCCGCTGCTCAAGCCGTTGTTGATGCTGCTGTTTTTGATCAGTGCCGGCGTGGCCTATTTCATGGCCCAGTATGGCGTGCTGATCGATGCCGGCATGTTGCGTAACTTTGCGGAAACCAATGCCACGGAAGTTCGTGATCTGTTGTCGCTGAAGTTATTTGCCTACCTCGGGCTATTGGGGGTGTTGCCGTCCTGGTTATTGTTCAAGACTCCCATCAAGTATCGTCGCTGGCCCAAAGAGTTGTTAAGTAAGTTAGTTGTCGGTGTGACCACGGCGGCAATCATTGGCGTGGTTGCCCTGGCCAATTACCAGGGCTTGTCTTCGTTGTTTCGTAACCACCACGAGTTGCACTTGATGGTGGTGCCGAGCAACTACATTGGTGCCTCGATCGGCTACTTGCGCGAGCAGGTCGCGTCGGCCAAGCAACCGTTCATCCCGCTGGGCGAGGATGCGGTGCGCAACCCCGTCTGGCAAAGCCACGCCCGCAAATCCCTGACCGTGCTGGTGGTGGGGGAGAGCGCCCGTGCCGAGAACTTCGGCATCCTCGGTTACAACCGCGATACCACCCCGACATTGGACAAAGAGGCCGGCCTGATCGCCTTCACCGATGTGCATTCCTGCGGCACCGAAACCGCCGTGTCGGTGCCGTGCATGTTTTCCAACATGGGGCGCAAGAACTATGACGCCAGCAAGGCCAGGAATGAGGAGGGCCTGCTGGATGTGCTCAAGCGTGCCGGCCTGGAGGTGATCTGGCGTGATAACCAATCCGGCTGCAAGGGCACCTGCGATCGCGTCACTTTGCAGGACGTGAGCAATCTCAAGGATCCAACCCTGTGTGCCAGCAGCGAATGCCGTGACGAAATCCTGCTCCAGGGGTTGCAGCAGTTCATCGACACCCTCGACAAGGATACGGTGCTGGTATTGCACCAGATGGGCAGCCACGGTCCGGAATATTTCAAGCGCTATCCCAAGGAGTACGAGCATTTCACTCCGGTGTGTGAAAGCAACGCACTGAACAATTGCAGCCGCGAGAGCATCGTCAATGGCTACGACAACACGCTGGTGTACACCGATCATGTGCTGTCGACCCTGATCGACTTGCTGCGGGCCAATCAGGACAAGGTCGACACCGCCATGCTCTACCTGTCGGACCACGGCGAATCCTTGGGCGAATACAACCTGTTCCTTCACGGCACGCCCTACATGCTTGCTCCGGAGCAACAGAAGCATGTGGCAATGTTGGCCTGGTTTTCCGACAGCTATCAGAAGTCTTTCTCGGTCGATACCCATTGCCTGCAACTGAGTCGGGAAAAGCCTTTGAGCCAGGACAATCTGTTTCATTCGATGCTCGGGCTGCTGGAAGTCAACAGCAAGGTCTACAACCCGGACCTGGACTTGTTCGCCAACTGTCGCGGTGCGGTGATCGACGGTGTGTTGGCCCGGGAATAATTGCCTACACCTTTTTTTCACGCATGGCCGTTTAAGCTGTCGTCCATTCATTCTCCAAGAGCCGTTTGTATGTCCGGGCGTCCCCCTTCCACCGTCGAGCTTGAGTTCGCCAGGCAGCACGACCAGGAGCATGCGCAAGTCTGCTGCCAGCCGGCGCCGCGCCGCCTGCGCCTGGCGTTCTGGCGTGACGAGCAAATGGTGCGCAATGCCCTGAAAGTGGCCGGTGAGCCGGGGCTGGTGCTGGATGTGGCGTGTGGGGCGGGGCGGTTCTGGCCGGTGCTGGCCGAGCATGCCAACCGGGTGATCCTGGCAGCGGACCCTTCGCCGGACATGCTTGAGCACGCGCTCACCCACCATGGCGGCGCGTTGCTCGAGCGGGTCAAGACGTTCCCGAGTTCGGCATTCACCCTCGGGCTGTCGGCCAACGCGGTGGATTGTATTTTTTGTCTGCAACTGTTTCGCCACATCAGCGCCAGTGAGCATCGCCTGGCGTTGTTGCGTGAATTTCATCGGGTCAGTCGCGACACTGTGATCGTGTCGGTTCAGATCGAAGGACGCCTTAAAATCGGCCAGGCGCCGCAACGCCACCTGGCCGGCAAGGCTGACGTTGAGGCCGAATTCCGTCAGGCCGGTTTTACCGTGCTGTGGTATCAGGATTTCCTGCCCGGTTTTGCCCTGACACGGGTTTATGTACTGCGTAAGACCAGTTAAGTTCGGATGTAGGACTATTCTTGCGTTTGCGCAGGCAATTTCTCACAGGCTCCCGCTCTATGGATGCTCGCAATCGCCGGCGGCGATATATACTGCGCGCCATTCTTCAAGGGAGAGCCGTGTGGCCATCGATATTCACTGGATTCGCGACAACGATAGCCTCGGTCAGTTTTGCGCCGAATGGCAGCAGTTGCCCTTCGTCGCCCTCGACACCGAATTCATGCGGGTCGACACCTTCTACCCCATTGCCGGTTTGCTGCAGATCGGCGACGGCAAGCGTGCCTACCTGATCGACCCCTTGACCATCGACAACTGGCAGCCCCTGGCCGCACTGCTGGAAAACCCGGCGGTGCTCAAGGTGCTGCACGCCTGCAGCGAAGACCTTGAGGTCCTGCTGCGCCTGACGGGCAGCCTGCCCGCGCCACTGTTCGATACTCAACTGGCCGCCGCCTACCTGAACCTGGGTTTTTCCATGGGTTACTCGCGGTTGGTGCAGTCAGTGCTGGGGATCGAATTGCCCAAGGGCGAGACCCGCTCCGACTGGTTGCAGCGGCCCCTGTCCGAGACGCAGATCAGCTACGCGGCTGAAGATGCGGTGCATCTGGCGGAAGTGTTCGTGCAACTGCGCCCGAAGCTTTCCGACGAACGATTCACCTGGGTCCTGGAGGATGGCGCCGAACTGGTGGCCAACCTGCGTCGCGAAGTCGACCCCTATGAGGTGTACCGCGAGGCCAAGCTGGCCTGGAAACTGTCCCGTGCCCAACTGGCTGTGCTGCGCGAGCTGTGCGCCTGGCGCGAGCGAGAGGCGCGGGCCCGTGACTTGCCGCGCAATCGCATCATCCGCGAGCACTCGCTATGGCCCCTGGCCCGCACGCAGCCGGATAACCTCGGCGCGCTGGCGAAAATCGAAGACATGCACCCACGTACCGTACGCCAGGACGGCGAGTTTCTGTTGGACCTGATCCAGCGCGCCGCCAGCGTGCCGCCCGAACAATGGCCGCCCGCCGTGGCGGAGCCGTTGCCCATCGAGGCCTCGGCGCTGGTCAAGCGTCTGCGGGCGCTGGGACAGGCTGAAGCCGAGCGCCTGGGGATTGCCCC
>Ga0213822_1001824_pt1 | contig 11188 bp, 13 predicted proteins | sample MC6MC0908MG_FD_179872 | JGI IMG/M metagenome (GOLD analysis project Ga0213822, IMG submission 179872) | Enriched soil aggregate microbial communities from Iowa State University, Ames, United States - MC6-MC0908-MG | ecosystem: Environmental > Terrestrial > Soil > Unclassified | place: USA: Iowa...
ATACTTTTTATATAACTAATGTTTTATTTCTATGCTGCTAAAGGGATTATTACTTGGACTTTATTTGGACAATAAGATTCGTTTCGTCGTGCTATTCCTACAAAAATCCTTGCTAGTTTACCTATCAGTTTCATTATTGACTTCATTTTCTTTATCTTTTTTACCTTCACATTATGGGAATGGATGGCTTTAAACTCAGGGTTATTCATCACAAGGCTCATAGTTGCTAAGTAGAGGAAACGTCGTAGTCTTGACCTTCCACGCTTTGAAATGACAATCTGACCTTTCCATTTGCCTGAACTTGCTTCAGCTAGATGTAATCCCGCATGACGTAATAGAGAGTTTCCGTGAGAAAATCCACTTAGATCTCCTGCCTCACCTAGTATCCCGGCTAATGAAATTTCACTTATTCCTTTAATCATAAGTAGTTTTTTTGCAAATGGTATTTTGTAGAGAACTTCCTTAACTTGTTGTTCAACTCTTTCGAGTTGTTTTACAGCGAGGTCATATTCCTCTAATAATTGTTCTAAATGGAATTTATAAGCATCAAGAGCTTGTCCGGTCCCAATAGAAGATTTTGCTAGATTGAGTAGTAATTGAGCCTTCTTGGTTCCTGGTTGTCGTTTCATTAAAGACTTCCACCCCCTCATGACATCTATTGTTTCTAGTGAAGATATTTCATCCGGTGTAGGAAATAAACGAAGGGTTGCGATCGCCCCTTTGCACGTTACATCTTTAAAAACTTGTCTAAATTCTGGAAAGACCACATCCACCCATCGATTTACTTGATTAATAGACATCACGAGACGTTAACGATTACATCACGGTTAGAAATAAGAACTCTAAGTTTCTCAAATGATTCTGATGTTGGACGAACAAAGGAATAATAGCCGTTTTTCACCATATCCGCTATAACGAGGGCATCTTTTTTATCACTCTTAGATTGAGTATTGTCACGATTCTCTTTATTTCTTTTTACTAAGTGGGGATTCACAGTAACTACCTCAATGTTTTGTTTATCCAGCCATTTTGATAGGTTAATCCAGTAGTGTCCTGTAGGTTCCATACCCACTATTGTTGAATCTAAGTTTTTTAATTTTTGTAAGTTTTGAATCCAACTTAATAGTTTTACGAACCCCTCTTTATTATTTTCAAATGTAAGAGGATCTCCAACTACAATTCCACGGAAGTTAACAGCTCGAGCAACGTGTAATTGTTGGGCTATATCCACACCTACAATTAGATGTGCATCGGAAATTCTTTCAATTAATTGATTTTGTTTGTCTTGCATTTTAAAATTCATAATAGGGCTTCCTCCTTAAGATTTTGAGTTAGATTGGACTCTATACTCGTATCTTACTGAGGGGCTCTATTTTTTTCAAACCTGATATTTAATGATCTACAGGAATGCTAACCTGCCACATTAGTTTAAGTGAAAAATCTCACAATCTTTATAATAACTAATTCTCATAACCAAACGTTCTTCAACAATCTGGCCCAATACATGAAAAAGACGCGTTCCTAAATAAACGCGCCCGATTGTATAAGATCATTGCAAAGCCTTGTTGAACAAGTGCTTCCGTTAAAGAAGGTATACTAAAAATTTTTACTTTTTTACTAACCGAACGAAAATTCGTTAACTGATTTTGCTTTCCCACTTATCCAACTTTTTACTAATTAACTCGTGTAATTCCTTATCGTTCTCGGATAATTTGTAAAACATAGCTAAGGCTACTAAAATAACATCAATACATTCTTCTTTTACATCTTCGATTCCTAACTGTTTGTACTCACTTCCGCTTGCTTTTATGTAAGATAGTACAGCTTGAGAGGTTTCGCCAACTTCCTCTGATAGCTTTAATGCCATTTGCTCTAACGTTTTTGGTTCTTTTTCACTGAGTAACTTAATTTCTTTTAGCAACTGTTCCAAGATTTCTCCCTCTTTCTTTAATTATTCCTGAAGTTATTTTAATTTTGTTATTACCATTTATGTATATAGGTACTTTTGTAATCCTTGAGTTTTTTTACTAACTCTTTTGAATTATTGTCAATGACTATTAAATCTTTATACTCCGATTTTACAAATCCTTGGTCGATCATATGGTCAAAAAGAGATAACATTGGTGTGTAGTAATTGTTGATATTGAGTAATGCACAAGGTTTATTGTGGTATCCTAGTTGAGCCCAAGTAAATACTTCAAACCATTCCTCTAAAGTCCCAGAACCACCAGGCAATGCAATAAACCCATCAGCATACTCTGCCATTAATGCCTTTCTTTCATGCATAGTGTTAACGACATGAAGTTCAGACAGTTGTTGATGTGCTATTTCAACATCTTTTAACTTCTCAGGTATAACGCCAATTACCTTACCACCTGCTTCCATCACAGCATCAGCAACTGCACCCATGCAACCAACTGTTGCTCCTCCATAAACAAGGTTTAATCCATTATCTACCAAAATTTTCCCTAAATTTCTTGCTTCCTTCATATAGATGGGATCAATTCCCGTACTAGAACCACAGTAAACTGCAATTGTTTTCATATACATATACTTCTCCCCAAAAATAAACTAAAGACTACGTATACACCATTATTTATTCTAACATCATTTTCCACAAACTAAAGAACAAAGCTACTTATGAAGATGAAAAATACATTTAATCTCAATATTTATTATAGTAAATTAATAACACATCATTACACATCATTATATTGTCCAAATTATACTTCTTCTTCAATTAACAGTTACTTTAAGTTACATTCCTTTACAATCTCTCTATGCGGATTAACATAAATATCTGCCGAGTGTTTATTCAATTATCTGGCCCAATTGTTGAACAAAGGTCAAACAGCACTCTTCAACTATCCTGACCCGTTTGTAAAAAAGCGACTGCTCTTATTTGCAATCGCCCTCGTTAGCTCTATTTTGACTTATCACTTCACCAAATGTTCCCTATTAAGCGAATTATCATTCTTGGTATAAACATTAAGATGTTCCAAACCACTTCAAATATAAACTCAATTAGGGTATCTTTAAAAAAGCCGTCTCTATTTCTTTTTTTACTTTTCATCTTCTAACTCCCAATTAATCAATCTTTGTTTAACTATTCTGACTCGGAATAACAAATTTAATTCCTTTAAATAGATTCTACTTTTATTTTCTATTTCCTTCTTCCTCTAACCTCCCTCTATATAGAAATGAAAATCTCTCGATTTCTCTCATTTTCTCCAAATTACGTGGTAGTCTGTTTTAATATTCATTTGAGTACTGGAATAATGGTGTATTTAAGGATAATTTTGGGAGCAAAGTGAAAAAGCGACTGATAGCTACCAAACCCCACTTATCCAAAAAGTGGATAATTAGTTAAATTATGGTTACACTAGTGGATCTCCACATTTCTCATGGAGGTCAACCCTCCCATATCTCACAGAGTCTTCGCTCTAAAATTCCTTCGTCCAACCTTTCCATGAGGTGGATGTCAGTCATGCTGCCCGACAGGGTCCTTGCCCGTATTTTAGTTGTTTTACTGACTAATCCGTGCTTCAAATGTTTAAAACAATTAACCTACTAAATAATTTAAATCAAAGAAATAAATTAAGCTGCTACCTGTAGTACGGCCATATGAGGAATGTCCCTTAACATACGTTCTTCACTAAATTCACACTGTTTTTTACCGATGGTAAACAGAATACGTATGAGCTTGTTACATATTGCAATTAGAGATTGCATCTTCTTCAAAGGATTATTTGGACGCTTTGTAAAATACTCATGCAATGCTTTAAAAGCTGTATTTTTAGCGACCAAAGGCATTGCAACTCGAAAGAGGAGAGCTCTTAAAGTCTTCCTTCCTCTTTTGGTAATTTTGGTTTGTCCTTTGTGCTTCCCAGATGTATTTTCCTTTAGACTAAGCCCAGCTAATTTGATAATCTGCCTTGGGTGGGAGTATTAACTTAGGTCTCCTACCTCTGAAAAAAAGCCTGCAACCGTGTCTTTCCCTATTCCCTTAATAGCCAACATTTGTTCAACACCTGGAATTTGTTCAAGAAGTTTATCCATGTTAGATTCCAGTTCTTCGAACTTTTCAATTATAAGTTCATATTTGTCTATTAACGTGCGAAGCTCTAATTTAGCCATTTCTGAACCTTCGCGAATGCCGATTGAAGCAATAGCAACCTGCTTTAGTTCTTTTATTTTACTGAGTCCCACTGCACGTTTAACAGCTTTTCGAAGATGTACTAGTATCTCTTTTTCAGAGAGATCCACTAACTCATGTGGCAATAAATTTAGTTTTAATAATTGTATAGCAGATTTACCTTCCCAATCTTTAAAGACTGTCAGAAACTCTGGAAAGAAGCGGTCTATCCAATTATGGACTTGACCTTGAACTGCTTGAAGATCAACAGATAGGAGATCCCGTATTTTTCGAGCCACTCGAAGTTCTGCATAAACTCCTTGTGGAATATTAGTTTCAGCATATCTCCCGTCTTTGACCAACTGTGCGATAACTCTTGCATCTTTTACATCATTTTTAGTTGGAGAATTGTCATCCAACTCTTTACTTTTCTTTACATGCATAGGATTTACGACTACAAATTTGATATTTTGTTCTTTAAGGAAATGAGCTAAATTAAGCCAATAATGACCTGTTGGCTCCATTCCTACGATCACATTATCCATGTTATTTTGCTTCATTAACTGTTGAGCCCACTCTAGAAAATACTCAAAGCTAGATTTTGTATTTTCAAAGTGAAATGGTGCCGAAAATTCCAAGCCTCTAAAGTCTTGGGCCCTTGCGACATGCTTGTATTTAGCAATATCAACACCTATAATTAATGTTTGAGAAGTAATTTGAGCAATCTTTTCATTTTGGTTATAATTCATTTAAATTTGCCTCCTGGTATTTATATTTGTTGTCCTTTTTGCCGCCAAGCTTTGGACACTCATATCATACCAAGGGGCTTTTTTATGTTCAAACCTCAAATTTCTTCATTACAGGAATGCTGCCCGTTAGCCATTCATGCAGCACAAAATCAGTGCTGCACCACAGAGAATGAAAATGGTTTGAAGTGTCAATACTCATACTGACCTTAATCCAGTCAACCCTTTCCATAGACTTATTATCAACGCTCTCCTCTTTTTTTTAACGATTGAGCAGGGTCTTCTTAGGTATTGTCATTTTATATACTGGAAGGAACTTATTTTCATAGTAGTGCAATAAAAAAAGCCGCATCGACGGCAGTAGGTTCCTAGTGAGGGGCTGACCCCGTTATTGTAAATGCTTTGGTACGGGGATTTTATGTTCATTATTCTTAATCTCTTCGAAAATGTCCTCTTGACTTTCGACCTGGTACTGTTTGTTTATCAAGTTTAAGATTTCGTTTATATGAGTAAGTTGCGAATTACTAGGGATCAAATTAACGATAGTATGTTTGAAATCATCAAATTCCTTTTTCGTTACAGGTTGAGCATCGTGCTTCAACTCAAAACCTAATTGACCATTTGGTTCCAGGGTTGCCCATTTTACGTCACTTATTTTAGATACACTTTTTTGTCTGAGTTTCGTTTCAAGTTGGTCCACCGATAACCTAAGTTTCTTCAGGTTTTTTTCATTCAAAGTTCCGTTATCAATTACCACCATCGCTTTACCTGTAATCATTTTTTCAAAACTGTCAGATTTCATTTGTATAAATTCAATTACTAAAAGTGTTCCGATAAGAACATTAGCAACCAAAAAGGTTGTCCAAATATTTTTTCCCACTACAGGTTGAATAAGTAAAGTTCCAATTGCAATCATTATAACAGTTTCAGCCAATGTCATTTGAGAAATTGTTTTCCGGCCTGCTATCCTCAAAAGCACTGTTCCCTCAAGAACGATCAAAATTGCCTTCCAAATATAATCCCATATCATATAATAAATAACCACCATTCATTTAAACAGAGTTACAGATATCTTCCCCAAATTTCCCTCTATTATCCAAATTTTCAACAAGCAAAAGCATAGAAAAAGCACAAAAGTAAGAAGAAAATAGTATCTTTCCACTGACTCACTTTTGCACTTTATCGCTTTTAACTTAAGTTAAGCCTCCTTCAACTAATCTCCCTCAATAAAGAAAGGAGCTGCCGCAGCAACTCCTTTTTTAAACTAATTAGCCTTATTAAAAATGTCCCACGCATAAAACAGTCGTGTTCAGCATAGAAATATAAAACCAATTTCAAGGGGGGATTGTTGTGAATTTAAATGAATTCATTTGGACTCTTTTAGGTATGATTTTAATTTTGCTTGTAAATTACATTCTTTTGCACAAAAAGCAAAAGGCATTACCCCCAAAAAACTTTAAACAAGTGAATGAAAAAGAATCTCCTTTTATCTAGTCAAAGATCAATTGACCATAATATAATTACTTTGATTCCGTAATAAAACCACCCTGAGTCATAATCAAGGTGGAATTTTTTGTTTTTTCGGTAGGTAAATGAAATACCTTTTAGCGAAAAATGCCAAATAATGCAGTCTGATCTTCAATTCTTGTAATCAATTAGTTGAAGGAAACTTACACTATAATAGTTGAATTTTTTATACAACAAGAAAGATAATATTGATAATTTAAATCAAGGAGTTGAATATTATGTCCCCCCAGAATAAAATACGAAGCATCTTAGGTGTTGATGTACGTGCACGTCATTCTGACAAAGATTGTGGAATTTATGAACCCTTCCAAAATCCTTTAATACACAAACGAATAAACGGAAGTGTATTAGTTCCACTTAATATGACAAAATTGTGGGGGAAATAAATCTCCCCTATTTATTTTTGCCGAATTCCTCTATCTAGTACAAAGTCAACAACTGTAGTCCAATAACAGCTGGATTAATTTATACTTCTTAATTTTACCCTTCTTCTAAAAATACTTAATCCTTCTTTAACTAAACTGCCCGTTAGCCATCCATGAAGCGCAAAATCGGCGCTTCACCACAGAGAATGAAAATGGTTCGGAACCGTCAATACTGTTTCTACGGCCGGGAGAGGAAGGTCGCTGAACTATGGTGCGTTAGAGCCCATCCGTTAGTCTGACTCCACCGACCACGGTGCACACTGACTGTCGCTCCCTTACGGGAAGCACGCATGGTAGATTAATCCTATTCTGGTTGATGCACCAGCCTCTAATTATAACGATTGCCGTAGAAAGGATGTTTTCAATGGATGTAGTCATTGAAAGAGCATGCGGTATGGATGTCCATAAGGACAATATTACTGCCTGTATTATCACACCTGAAGGAAAGGAGATTCAAACTTTTTCTACTAAAACTGTATTTCTATTACAAATGGTAGATTGGGTTAAACAATATGGCTGCACACATGTTGCCATGGAAAGCACGAGTGTCTATTGGAAGCCGATTGTGAACTTACTTGAAGCTGAGGATATTGAGTTTCTAGTTGTCAATGCTCAGCACATGAAGGCTGTTCCGGGACGAAAGACTGATGTCAAGGATGCAGAATGGATTGCTAAACTGCTTCGCCACGGCCTGCTTAAAGCCAGTTATATCCCTGACCGTAATCAAAGGGAACTGCGCGAGCTGGTTCGATATCGTCGAAGTATCATTGAGGAGCGAGCAAGGCAACACAATCGGATCCAAAAGGTTCTGGAAGGAGCAAACATCAAACTGGGGTCTGTAGTTTCAGATGTTCTGGGTGTTTCGGCAAGAGACATGCTTGACGCCATCGCCAATGGCGAAGAAGATCCCAAGAAGCTGGCAGACTTCGCCCGCCGCACCATGAAAAAGAAGAAAGAAGAACTGGAACTGGCTTTGAAAGGTTATATTGGTCCCCATCAACGTTTAATGTTAAAAACCATTTTAGGTCACATCGATTTTCTAACTGAACAAATCGAGATGCTCGATCAAGAAGTTGCGAAAAGACTAAGCTCCCATCCAGAATATCTGGAAATACTAGATTCCATTCCCGGGATTGCGAAAAGAATGGCTGAACAAATCCTCACGGAAATCGGAACTGATGTTAAAGCGCAATTTCCGAGTTCAGGCCATATGTGTTCCTGGGCCGGCCTGGTTCCAGGACAGAATGAAAGTGCAGGAAAAAGGAAATCGGCTAAGACAAAAAAAGGAAACAAATATTTAAGGTCTGCATTAACGGAGGCAGCTCATTCCGTAAGGGGATCCAAAAACTATCTCGGAGCGCTGTATAGACGTGCTGCCTCGCGCAAAGGCAAGAAACGTGCTGGCATTGTCGTCGCCCACGCCATGTTGCGTTTCAGTTATTATCTCTTAACACGTAAAGAAATGTATGTAGACCTAGGCAAGACTACTTTGATAAGCAGAGACAACAATCTATCGTTCGGCATTCACTGAGACGACTCGAAAGTTTAGGATACACCGTTACGTTAGAAGAACCTAAAGCATCTTAATCCAGTCACTTTCTAAACCATAGATCAATGAATCTGGCGCTCTCCCCTTTTTTTAAAAATGAATGAGCTGCGTCCTTTTTAGTATTGCCTTTTTTCACTGAGTTAAAGAAGTTTATTTTCATGGTAGCTTAAGAAGAAAAAGCCACCAAATTGGCAGATGGTTCTTCAATTCTAGCACCCATTAGTTGAACAAGAAAAAACGACTGCCGATAAGACAAGTATATCTTGAACCAACATAGTGAGTAAAACTACTTCAGCTGGGTAGTATATGTTTGGGATGGTGTGCTTTCATCATCAGCATATTCCCCATTAATATACAAGGAAGTGAATAGATGAATCAGAGTAACGAACGCAATAACTTTGGTGAAAATGTAGAAGAAAGTAGCAACAATCAAGCTGGTAGTAATGCTAATCAAGATGCGAGTGACTTTGGCGAAGCAGCAGGAGCATTTAATGGAGCCGTTGCGGGTGCTATGATTGGTGCTCCATTTGGACTAATTGGTACTGTAATAGGCGGTGTTTCAGGCGGTGCTATTGGTAACCAGATCGTAGAGGGGGCTGAAGTCGATGACAAAACAGCTTCCACAAATCGTGATGAGAGCAATAATAACTCTATAAATAAGTAGCAGGCACTTTACAAAAATGTATTTGTGTTAATCTCACTAAAAAAGGACCGTCAAAAAGACAGTCTTTTTTTTCACTAAAGCACCCGTTACTTTAAGTACAATCCTTCACATTATCTTTGAAAAGTTGTATTTGAATCATTTTAAGGTCCAGAATAGGGTCCGAAAGGATTTTCTGGTGGATATTCCTCTAACTTATCAGCTGTTCTTTCATCTGGTGAAGTCGCCCCAGATTTTTTGCCAAAATAAATGGCTATTCCAGACAATATAATGATAGGTGTAAATATATAAATCCAAAACATCATACCACCGCCAAACTAAACAACGAATTACTAATATTATATTACAAATTTAACTTTTTTTTACAATATTTTCAAACAAAACTGCAACGTTAGTGGAACAAGAAAAAGGGTTACCCCAGTAACCCTCTTTAACTCTTGCACCTGTTAGTTTAAGTACAATATTTCACAAAGAAAAAAGAACTTTCATTTAATGAAGTCCCTTTTTTGTGGCTTAGAGTAAAGGTTCGAGTTTCTTTAATAACACGCTTAGTTTTTTACACATTTGATAGGATCAATTCTGATGGATTCCCAGTTTCCTTCAGAATCCTTTTTATATTGAGAAATTAATACATCTGTATCATTTGTTAATTGATAAAAGATAAACCGATAATCGGCTCCATCCGTACCAATATAATCAATGGTTTTGACGAAACCATCTTGTTTAGTAGGCAGCTGTTTTTTTATTAACTTGCACCAGTTTCCATACATAATACCAACGACTGCTTCCGCATCATGCTGCCAGAGATGATAGGGTGCACATAGGAAGTCCTCTCCGTACAATTTCATCTGGTCAATTTTATACAGGTTTTTAACTTTTTTTAATTGGACATAGCCATAATAATAAGCAAAATAGGTGACTCCTTTTGATGAACCTTCGATGCTTTCTAGCTCAATGAAATAAGGAACAATGCCTTTTTCATCAGGAAGTCTGTTCATCTTAATTAAATTTAGATGTCCAATTCCAGCAAACGATTGAAGATATTCATTATAGGAAACCCTTTTGTGATAGTCTTTAGTAAAAAAGTTATAAGCAATTGGATAGGGCAACTTTGCCATCCCCACAGTTCCGCACCCACCCAACTGGTTTTGAGTGAGGTTTTCTGCCTCTCTTAAAATACTAAAGTAGTTTAAAACAGTTTCATCAGGAGTCCGAGTTAATGCTGAAGGGAGTTTAATTTCTTTGTAGTTTTTTTCATAATAGGGATCAAAAAATTGGATGTTCTTGACAAGGGTATTTTTAATAGGGAGGCGGGAAGGACGAAAGTATTTTTCGGCATCTCTGGTACTTATTAACGAAGTTTGGTTTCGTTCAACTGGTTGGCCAAATATTTGCGGTTCGTATTGAGATCCCATAACGAGAGTCAATTTTTTTCTGGGATAATGATTGAACGTCCGATTTATCCATTTTGTAAAGTGTTTCAATTAGACTCCCCCTTCAAGAATATACTGTTTTACCTTATTCACTTTTTTGCAAGATTATTAATATTTATGATATTTTTAACGTAGCCACTAAAGTAGCATCGGACCTCCATTCTTGCGCACTACTCTATAGGGTCCATTTCAAGTTCTGAAGAGACTTTCCATTCACATAATCAGTATTATCGTAAGTCAATGTTGCGGTTAGTTTGGATTCGACTTTTGTATAGCTGACGAAATTTGATGAAGGAGATAATCCTCCAAGGTACGATATATCCTAGTGCTACAGTCATAAATAGTGATGCTTCTGTTTCTGGACCTAGCCATTTTAAATAATCACGAAGCAAAAATCGGAAAATAAGTATGATGAGAAAGGTAATGATAAAGCTCTTGCTTCTTACAGCATAAATATGCTGATCAGATCGGAGTTCATAGTTAGTGGTCCAAATAAGTGGAATTGACAAAAGGCACCCAAAGATACCTGCACAAACCCATTCCCAACCAGCGACATGTGCTTTTGGATTTAAAATGACGAGAATACAGGGTAATAACAAAAATAGTATGGGTAAGAGAATGCGGGTCCCGTTTCCCTTAATAGGACGGTACATTGCTCTGGTTCTACGCCATAAGACCAATACAGCAATTATGATCACAATAGAATAAAACG
>Ga0213822_1001825_pt1 | contig 11186 bp, 10 predicted proteins | sample MC6MC0908MG_FD_179872 | JGI IMG/M metagenome (GOLD analysis project Ga0213822, IMG submission 179872) | Enriched soil aggregate microbial communities from Iowa State University, Ames, United States - MC6-MC0908-MG | ecosystem: Environmental > Terrestrial > Soil > Unclassified | place: USA: Iowa...
CGATGTGTAGAATGCGATTTGCACAGCCAAGAAAATAACAGCCAAGCCTCGTAAACGTTACAGTCGCGTTTACGAGGCTTGTTGTATCTAAACAATAATTGTTTGTGCTAATGGAGTAGTAGTCACTTCAATCAATTTACTTTCTTTATATGTAAATATATATTCATAGTTGTTTGTTTCTTCTAGCATTTTCGGTAAGTAATATTTAAGATCTGCTATTCCTACATTTTGAGGGTGGAAAATCCATGAGAGATCTTTCCAATCGAGAATACCTTCTGCGACTTTAATCGGTGTCACATATGAATAGGATTCTGGTAATGCCGCAATAAAGGCATACATGCAGCCATAGTTGATGGTGCCGTCAGTCCACGTTATTTTTCCTTTGTATGTAATATCCTGAAGTGCAATGCCTGTTTCTTCTTTAATTTCTCGTAATGCACCAGCCAGTGGAGTTTCATTTTTCTCAATCTTTCCCCCTACACCATTCCAAGCCCCCATCCATTCTGGAAAATCCCTATTTAGCAATAATATTTGGTCACCCTTTTTAAGAAAACAGATTGTAAATTCAACCAAGTCTTTTTCCTCCTTTTGAAATGGCAAAGCGAAAATTTCAAGCATCTGAATTTAGTAGATCCCAGTCAGTATGCTTCCTCCATTAATCCGCTTTTTAATAAATCATATTTGCATTTTTGATAACTTCTCGTTTTTGTCATGCATAGTATTACTAGTTCAAAAAATCTAGATAAAGAAATAGTAGCACAAATCAGTGAAATGAATGTGCTACTTAAATAATAAAAGTCATTTAAAAGAATCAATATCGCTTATTAAAAATGAATAGAGGGGCAAGGAAGCAATTTAAGTCATTGTAAGAGCTGTTGACGGAATTTTCTAATGAGTTATAGTGATACTTATACGAAATTGCTAAAAAATGAGGTGCGCACATGATTTTAATAAGCTCCTGCTTAGCAGGATTAAAGGTACGCTATAACGGAACAGATAGTTTAGACGAAAGAATTCAACAGCTTGTGTTAGAAAATAAGGCGGTAACTGTGTGCCCTGAACTTATGGGCGGTTTTTCGACGCCTCGTGAGCCAGCAGAAATAGTTGGCGGAGATGGTGAAGACGTACTTGCTGGAAAAGCGAGAGTGGTTGAAAAATCTGGCAGTGATGTAACGGAGCTTTATTTAAAAGGTGCATATGCAACATTACAGAAAGCACTTGAACTAGGTGCAACTAAGGTTATATTAAAAGAGCATAGTCCATCCTGTGGCAGTGCAATGATTTACAATGGAGATTTCAATGGTACAAAATTAGTTGGCGTAGGCGTAACGACTGCATTGCTAAGAAGAAATAATATTGAGGTCTTTTCTGAAGAAGATTTTTTCTCAGATATCAAATAATTTTATCATTGTAAAGTTATGAAAAGTTGAATTCCTTTCGATACAAAAAGGAATTCATTTTTTTTTTTTTTGAGAGAAATGCAAAAAAAATCCGCTCTGTTTGATGCTAGTTTTCTTAAAGAGCACCCAGATGAATCGAGTTGGGGAATCACCCGTCAACTCGATTTTAAATACATCTGAGAGCTCGTTTAATTTTTAGTGGTTAACTTAAAAAAACTCTTGTTAAAGAGGTTTATCGCCAGTTAATTTATTGAGATTCTAGAAAATTTGGTTCCTCAGGATAGTATAGATCCTTGCGTAAGCAGACATCCCGATGTGTGAGGGTTTCACCTTTAAATCGAATCCAAATTTCATCATCTGCCATGACACCATGTGTTTTCCGCACGATCCCCCAGCGATTATAGGCTTGCATATCTAGTGAAGCCAGTAATTCTTTTGCATTGACCCGAGTCGGGGGGAAGGTTCGCCATTTTAGCCAACGTTCTAGTTCTTCTAAGGTTATATGCCCCTCCATCGTCGGTGAAAATTGCTTGTTAAAATCTTCAATATAGTTAATGACATATGGTGTGCTACCATCAGTCGGTTTTAACTCAACATGTGCAATAATGTCATCCATCCACATCACATCAAAAGTCATGTAATCAATCAATAGCTACACCTCCTTCTATGAATAAATGTTTCAAAACTGGATCACGCAACTGTGAAAGTAATACGTCCTTAGCACGTCCAAAATCATACGGTGATTGTTCGATTGGTCGCCTTTAATAGAGGTACTAATAATATGTTCAGCATCGATCGGAATATGAATTGTTTCCATGTCATCACAACCAATCTAGTTTGAATTTCTTTTATTATATAGTGTCATCATCATTTAACGCACGAAAAATTGCCCAACCACCCAGTATTGTTTATCGCTTCTTTAAACCTCGGCTTTTTAAGAATTAAAAGTGAAGAATTATAAGAAAAGGTTGGAGGTTGGGTTGAATAAATTAAAAGACTAGCTTGATTAATAACAATCCTTATACGAAAATGATCGCCCCCACTACCTAAGTAGATCGGGGGCGTTTTTTAGTCAACAAGCAAAATTCGAGGTGAGGTTTTGGCGATGATTTTCGTTGATAACCAGCAACCAAGACAAGCGGCAAAAATACTCAAAAGAGATAATCCGATACTAACTGGCCAGTTTATCGCAAGGGGGAGTTCAAGTAAGCCATATTCTAAAAGAATACTTTGTAAAGCTACGGGTATTACTTTAACACCGATAAAAATCCCAAATATAGTCCCTAGTGCTGAAAGAAACAGAATTCCTGATGTAATCGACCATCTAATAGTATTTGAGGTCATACCAATAGATTTAAAAATTCCGTAAGTTCCGCTTTCTTTTCTTACGTTTATTCTAGAAACACTAAAAATAATGATGAATGTTACAGCGATAAATAAAATTACGATAACAGATAATGGGAGTATAAAAACAGCAACCACTTGTTTAAAGACACCATCTAATAATGTTTGTTGTGTGACAGCTGAGACAGAGCTATTAAAGTTATTGTTTAAATCATCAACGATTTGAGCTGATAATGTCTCATCTACCAAATTGATCATACTTTGTTTTGAAGCAGAATAGGTAGAATTATAAACCTTGATAACATCAGCGGAAATTCTCGCTGAATAAGACATATTTGCTATCGATTGATAAATACCAGTAACTATCAAATGATGCTGCTTGCCTTCGATATAGACTTCTACAATATCCCCTATATTTTTGTGCAAAGCCTTCGCGACATTAATGCCAATGGCTATTTCATTTTTATTTACAGGATTACGGCCAGAAAATGTCTCGTATCCAGCATCATCAAAACTACCTTCAATAGTATCGACATTAATATTTAGCGGTTGATTTGGCCCATTAGGGAGTACCCCTGTAAATTGATCTAGCCAAGCGTGATTTTTAATGCGTTCATCTGAGCGTAAAAATTGTTCAAACTGTTGTTTAGAAAATGTTGCATCATTAATAACCGTTACTACAACATGTGATGAATCGTAGCCCATTGCTGATGTGTTTTGTTTTATGGAAATAAAGCTATTAAGAATGACTGCACTAAACACTAAAATAGCAGAAGTAATGGCTGTAAGAACGATAATAAGAATGGAACTTTTCATATTTTTTGTGATGTTTTTAATGCCAACTTGAAGTTGAACCGGCAAATTAACTAAATTAGAGAGACGATTAGAGTTGTTTAAACGCCGATTAACTTTATTGTTTGCAAATTCTGACATACCGTATTTAATTGCCTGTACTGGTTCAACGTGGCGTGCTTTGTTTGAGTAAATGAACGCTGTAAGGATAACAATGACAAGGATTATTACAGCAAGTAGGATGATGATTCTAAAATCTTGAATAATCGTTAAATGCTTTCCGGCCTTTAAATAAGATAAAGAGCTTTCTATTATCACTCTGGAAAGGACTGTACTGGCGATAAGACCAGGAATAATTGAGAACACTGATAATAAACCAAATTGTAAAACATAGGTCGCACTAATTTTCCGAGAAGTGAGTCCAAGAGATTTAATAACACCAATCGTTTTATAGTTCGTTAAAATGGCATCTGAAATACTAAAGCCAATAATAAACAATGAAATGAATAACATTGCTATACCAAATGCTACCATGAGGAAGCCGATTATTTTATTAATAATTAAATAAAACCCAGCGATACTCTCGTATTCCATTTTTGATTCAAGGTAGGGGCCGTTTAAAGATTTTTCGAATTCTATCCAATAGTTTGCACTTTGCTGATAATCATCAAAGCGAAGAGCCATCATATATTGTTCAGACCCTATCATCGTATCAAATTGTTTATGATAGTCAGAGTCGTTCATCCAAATACGAGCATTCGTTGTAAAGGGTCCACCATATGGCAAATCTACAACTATACCAGAAACGCTTAATGTAAAAGCGTTTTCGCCGCTGTTAAATTCAATAGCATCTCCAAGTGAAATATTCGAAGTAGAAGCCATCGATGTGGGAATCCAAATCGTTCCCTCCGTAGGATAGTTCTGATTTTCACCCTCTGAAAATAGTAATCGATCAATAGTAAAGGGCGTTTTTGGTGTATTCATCATGAATAAGTAGAGATTTGGCGTTTTTACACCATTCGCTGTGAAGCCAGATAAATTTCTATAAGGAATGAGATTCGAGGCAGTAACTCCTTGTTGCTCTTGCCACCAATTGTTGACAGTGATTGGATTATGAATATCCTTACCCATAGTTAAAATTTGATGAGCCCCATTTGAATCATGATGTGTTTTTTCAAAAATATTGTTTGTATTCATAATAATTGTTACAGAGGTAGCTAATAAAAGGGTAGATAGCATAATTAGGATTGCTAATAGCACATTTTGGATTTTTCTTTTCTTGATATGTGCAAAGCAAAGTGTAATAATTGCGTCCATTTTTTACTCCTTCCCTGTAACATAAGAAAAGATAATATGTTCGCGCTCTTGTATGCTAGCATCATCGAATTGATCGAAGTTCAAAATACCTTCAATTTTTCCATCTTGAATGATAATAAGACGATTTGCACGACAGGCAGCTTTAATATCATGCGTTATCATCACGACAGACTGACCTTTTTTGTTTAAATCCGTTAAAATATCTAAGACAGCTACACCATGATCGTAATTTAAACTACCAGTTGGTTCATCTGCAAACAGAATCTCTGGGTCATTTATTAATGCTCTAGCAATAGCAGCTCTTTGTTGCTGTCCACCAGAGGTTTGCGAAGGTAAGCGATTTCGTTGTTCTTCAAGTCCCATTTTATTTAATAGCATCTCCGCTTTTTTTATCACATCTTTTTTAGGATACTTTGCAATATATCCTGGGAGGGTGATGTTTTCTAGCAATGTCATATCCGGTACAAGGTTACTACTTTGATAGACATATCCAATTCTTTTAGAGCGGAATGTAGCTAACTGCTGTTCAGTAAATGTATCTAGCCTTTCCTCGTGAAAATAAACTTCGCCAGCCGTAATGGAATCAAGTCCACTTAAAAGATAAAGCAGTGTCGATTTACCAGAACCGGAGTTCCCCATAATCACAGTGAAATCACCTTTGTAGATTTCGATATTAATATTTTTTATTGCATGAAATTGCTCACTGCCTGTTGAATATGTTTTACATAGATTTTGGGCATGGATAATTACCTCTTTTTCCACTTGAAAACCTCCTCCATAAGATTTTATTTCTTTTAGTGTAAAGGGGATATATTATAAGGTCCTTATTAAATTATTAATAAATTCTTACAACACATTTGTAGATTTGAAAAAAAGTGATTTTCTCCAGCGTTAATTGCCCGTAAATGCCTAAAAATTAGTGAGGGATGAAAAAAACCACTGATTAAAGTTTCACTCAAGCCCACATAGGGAAGTTTAGTATAAAGACAAAAATAAGCTTTGGATATAAGGTGATGTCCAAAGCTCTTTCATAAAATTATAATGTTTTAACTTGCTCAATTTTTAATCCAAAAATTTGAGGCGGTTTTTCGAGTAACGATATTAGCGTAAGAAAAAAAGAGCCACCTTAAAAGGTACTTTTTCCTTGCGAAATTTACATAATAGGGAGAGTTAATGTAAATGTTGTACCTTCATTTTGCTTGCTTTTAAATGAAATAGAACCATTGTGAGCTTCCATAATATGCTTGCAAATAGATAATCCGAGTCCTGCTCCTTCATTTTTCACAGCAGTCTCACCTGTAGCTTGAATACCTCTAAAATAGCGTTCAAAAATAAAAGGCATATCCTGAGGAAGCATTCCATTACCATTATCTATTACATGAATGTTTAGTAATTGGCCTTCAATATGGATGGAAACGGTTATTGAATCGCCTCTAGTAGTATGCTTTAGTGCGTTGGTAATAAGGTTTGAAAGTACCTGCTCTAGTCGATACTTATCTACTTGAATAAGAACATTAGGGATAGAATCTGGCTCAGTAAAATGAATGCCGGTCGTTTGGACATAATGACGAATGGGATGCAAAATATTTGTAAAAACATCTTTGCTATATTGCTCTGTTAAGTTAACTGGGATATGTCCAAGTTCCTTCAACGTGTGAATAAATAAATCATCAATTAATCTGGACATTTTTTCAGTATTTGTCTGTATAATTTGAATATACGACATAAGCGAATCCATGTCAGGACAAATTCCCTCAGAAATAGCATCTAAATAAGCTTTTATTGTTGTTAGAGGTGTTCTTACTTCATGTGAAATACTCGATATGAGCTTTTTTTGATTTTGCTCTTGTTCATCTCGTTGTATCGTTAGGTTTTTAATTTCCAAGCGCATTTGATCAAATACAGCATACAATTCACCAATCTCATCTACCCTCGGATTTACAGTTTTCTGCTCATAATTCCCTTTGACAATTTCTTCAGTACTTTTTTTCAAACGATCTAACGGAAGTAAGATTTCCTTTTTAGCTTTCAGTACAATATACAAGGCAAGACCTATAATTAAAAAACATAATACACCACTTATTAGTAAAAGTATGGTATTAACAGGACTTGGCTCCTTTACGAGTAAGAGAACATCTTGATTAATCGTGAAAATAGCGTTACCTATTTGTTCATTCGTCTCACTAATTATAGGGAAGGTAATTTTAATTTTTCCTGGTTGTTGTTGAGACATAAATAAATCATAATGTAAGTCCTCTTCAAAGTTGATAAATTGTGTTACGTCTCCCTCAATTGAATTAAAAATGACTTTTCCATCTAATTGAACAACTGTGATATCTAATTCTTTGCTCTTGCTCATTTCTTGAAGGGAACTTCGTAAATTCGAACTTTTTTCAAGACTTGTAAAGTGATCTTCTATGTACAATAATAGATCGTTTACCTCTAAACGAATTTGATTAATAACGTAATCATTTTGTGGCTTCTCATTCCGATTAGAATTTGTGAAAAATAGTATAAGAAAACAAATAAACAACAGTAAAACACAGATTAGTATGGACCAGAACCATTTCTTCATCCAATTTTTTATGTACATTGAGCTCTCCTACGAATGGTTTTGAGTACTAAATTTATAACCAACACCCCAAACAGTTTGAATGTAGATAGGACAAGATGGATCGACTTCAACTTTTTCACGCAGGCGTCTAATATAAACTGTTATCGTATTCTCATCACCATATGAATCATAGCCCCAAACAGCATCAAGCAATTGATTTTTGGAGAAAACCTGGTTACGGTTCTGTATTAGATAAAATAGCAATTCAAATTCTTTTGCTGAAAGAGGAATGTACTTTTTATCACGGGAAAAAGTATATTCATTTTTATTGATTTCCAGATGATCGATTTGAATAATATTCATCTTGCCTGAATGGTCCTGTAGCCATCTATCTTGTTTGCGTAAATGGGCATTTATTCTTGCGACAAGCTCACTTAAAGAGAAGGGTTTCGTCATATAATCGTCTGCACCAAATCCCAAGCCAAGAACTTTATCAGTGTCACTGTTGCGGGCACTTAAGATTAGTATAGCAACATTACTATTTTCACGAATTTGGCGACATAATTCGATACCATCGCAATCAGGGAGAGTTAGGTCAAGTATGATGAAGTCGGGAAAGGTTTCTTTCATATAATGGATTGCCTCATGGCCAGTTGTAACGATATGAGGCTCAAAATGATTGACGCTTAAGTAATCCTTAAGGATATTTGCAATATCACCTTCATCTTCAATAATTAGCACTTTAGCTTTTTTTAACATAAAATGTCTCCCTTTCTTTAAAAATCTTATTTCCTTTTTCGATTTGACAGGAGGAAGAACAACGCTATAACTATGCTTGCATAGATAAATATCCAAGCAAACTGCCAATAAAAGTTGTTCGGTATCGTTTTTATAGAATCCTCTGAACTCATTATTTCCAATGACAGGTGGACAGGTGGAAACAGCCAAATCAGTCCCTTTATCTGAAGAATCGACTCTTTTAAGGTAGCGATCACAACAGAAACAATTAAGATGCTAAGTACACCCCACCAAGTATTTTGATTGTTTTTGACGAGTTCTCTTGTAAAGATAGCTGAAAGTGCAATGGCTAGTACAGATAAACTAAAATGTGAGAGGAATCCTAGTAATTGATGGATAAATCTTGGCTCTTCTCCAAAGGCACCGATTAGAGTAGGGTAGATTACGGATACACAGCTTAAGCCTAAACCGATTAGGCCACAGATAATAAAAATCCCTAAATTGTACTGTTTTCGACTTTTTGCATGAAGCGTGGTAATTACTTTTTGCTCTTCATCTTCTGCGTGAAATAGTGTAATTGTAAACCATCCCATTAGAAAAAAGAGGATGATAGCTGTAAACGAATAGCTATCTAAAATTGGATTTGGGACAAAGGTATAGTTTATAACAAGACATAAAATGAAAATTGAAAAGGGTGGAACATATTTATAGGTTCTTAAATAATTGATAAATTGATAGCGTAATAAACTAGTCATGTCGGCGTCTATTCTTCCTCATTAAAAATGGGTATAGAATTGTTCCTCCTTTTCATTTATCGGGATTAATTGTTTAATTGAGGCTTTTTTATGTAGTAGCTCTAATAATACTGGGTCTGTATCCTGTGCCTTAATAAAGGTGATTACCTCAAAACAACCGTTGTTTAAAAGACTTTGTTGTTGAATTTCAAGAATAGGTAATAGGTTATTTAATAATTCCTCACTTGAAATTTCAAAAATTAATTTATTTTTTGATGTATTCCTCTTATGTGTTGAATCACTTTGAATGACTTTGTTATTTTGAATAACAAGGACGGTATCAACAAGATGTTGAAGTAATTTTGTTTCATGACATGTTAAAACGATACTTAACCCTCTGCCATTTAAAATAGAGAGGGTTTCTTCTAAATCGCTCTGTGCTTTAGGATCGAGTCCTGACAATGGTTCATCTAAGATTAGCAGATCTGTATCTTCAAGCATTGCCTGCATGATCATAACCTTTTGCTTCATACCTTTGGAAAAATTATCAATCCGGATATTCCGTGCATCCTGTAAATGAAATAATTCAAGTAAGTCATTTATTCTTTGCTGTAGTTGTTTTTTGGTCATACCTCGAATGCTGCCCATATGATAAAGATATTCTTCAGGTGTAAACAGAATATGTGAAGGCGTCACTTCTGGCACATATCCAATTTTTAATGATTGTCGATGTTTCACAATAGAACCACTGTCAGCATCGACTAATTTTGCAATGATCTTTAGAAGGGTACTCTTACCTGACCCATTCTTTCCTACAAGAGCTATTATTTGATTGGCACAAATAGAAAATGTAGCATTCTCTAAAATTTTCTTACCTCTATACTGTTTAGAGATGTTCTGGATTTCCATAATCGTATTCATCTTTACACACCTTTATTTTTAAGCTTTCTTATTCTAAATCACTGTTATTTCTATATATGTATACTTACGATGTACAAAGTCGAAGACCAGTAACTGTAAATTTAGTATAGATGAATAGTAGTTCTATTGCTAATAAAAATTGGTGTAATTTTCTATTTTCGGTTAGCTTACGAAAAAAGGGTCTGCCCAATTTTGAGCAGACCCTTTTGATTATAATGATCGATATTTTTTTAGACTTACAATATTTAATGTAATAAACACAAGAGCGAAGGAAGTGAGAATGGCTAAGTCCGGTAAAATGTCACTAAAGGAATATCCTTTATACATAACTCCGTTCAACGCGTCAGCTGCATAATATAATGGCATGATTCGACCTATATTTTGTAGCCACTCAACCATATTATCGAGTGGAAAAATACCTGAAAAGAAAATTTGCGGTACAATGACAAGCGGGATAAATTGCATCATTTGAAACTCTGAAGCAGCAAAGCTCGATAAGAGAGCTCCTAATGATAATGAAACAAGCGCAACGATAATATTGATTAGTAGAACGAGCCAGATGGAGCCAACGTGCACGATATCCAGGACATAAATCCCGAATAGAACAATAATAGTCGTTTGAAGTAAAGCAAACGATCCATAACCAATCATATAGCCAGCAACAATTTCAGAACGTTTAATCGGCGTAGCTAGTAAACGTTCCAATGTCCCTGAAGTTCGTTCTTTTAACAAGGCTATACCTGTGATTAAAAAGACGAAGAAGAAAACAAAGAAACCTATAAGCATCGGGCTAAAAATATCAAAAATAGCAGTATTTTCATCGCCATATACATAGTCAGTCGTCAACTTCATCTTTGAAGATTGCTCTGGCTGCAAAACCTGAGAAAGCTTCATCTTTAAAGCTTTGGCTGTAGATGGATCATCATTTAATAATGTGAGCTTCAATTGAGTTTGATCGAAAGCTAACCAGCCATCATATTCTTCTTCTTTTAAGTTGGTAATAGTAAAATCATTGTTTTCGATGACATGAAAATCTGCAGCCTCAAGTTTTTCAATTAGCTGTACAGGACCATTTGAAACAACTAGTGTTACTTCAGGCTCATCACTATTAAAAACAAAATACATTAGCGAAAGTACAAGAAGTGGTGCCAAAAATAATAAGGCAAGTGTACGTTTATCACGAACCATTTGCTGAAAAATTCTTGTAACAATTGCGCTGATTCTCATAGTGCTTCACCTCCAGCCTTTAAAAACACTTCATCAAAATCTTTTGCTTGATAATGAGCTTTCAAATCAAGTGGTGTTCCATGTGCGATGATCTGGCCATTGCGTAGCATAGCTAACTGGTCGCAGCGCTCTGCTTCATCCATTGCATGTGTCGTTACT
>Ga0213822_1001829_pt1 | contig 11169 bp, 10 predicted proteins | sample MC6MC0908MG_FD_179872 | JGI IMG/M metagenome (GOLD analysis project Ga0213822, IMG submission 179872) | Enriched soil aggregate microbial communities from Iowa State University, Ames, United States - MC6-MC0908-MG | ecosystem: Environmental > Terrestrial > Soil > Unclassified | place: USA: Iowa...
TGAGGGTGTTGGCCACCGCCAGCCGCATCACATTCAGCGGCTGGTTGATTTCATGCACCAGCCCGGTTGCCAGTTCGCCCAGGGTGGCCATCTTGGCGCCTTGCAGCAGTTGCTGCTGGCTGTGCCGCACCTGCGTGTTGTCGCGCCCCACCGCCTGCACTTCCAGCAGTTGCCCGTGTTCGTCGAACAGCCCACGCTCGGCCCATACCCACCATGCATGCCTGTGCCCCGGCAGTTGCAGGCAGACCTCGGCGCAGCTCAATGGCTGCTGTGGGGTCAGCGCCGCCAGGCGCTGCACGAACGCCAGGCGCTGGCTGTCGGACATCCACTGGCCCAGGTTCATCGCGATCAGTTGTTCCGGCGCGCACTCCAACTGTTCGGCAAGCGGCCGGTTGCCGAACAGCAGCTGCAGGTCCGGGGTGTAGCGGCAGATCATCGCCGGTGAGTCTTCCACCAGCACCCGGTAACGCTCCTCGCTCTGGCGCACACGCTCGGCGGCTTCGGTCGCTTCGCTGACATCCAGCCACAGGCCGACCACCTCGACGGGTTGGCCCAGGTCATCACGCAGCAGGCGGGCTTCGTCCAGTACCCAGTGGTAGCCGCCCCAGTGGTCACGCAGGCGATAACGGCTGCGTACCTGGCCCTCGCGTAGCAGCGTGCGTGTGCGTTCGAGCCAGATCAGGCGGTCATCCGGGTGCACCGCCTGGCCTGGCTGGCGCGACTGTTCGCTGTCCTTGGCCCAGCCCAGCATCGGCGCCAGGCTGGCGCTGAAAAACTCGCTGTGCAGCGCACCGTCGGCATAGCGCTGGATGTAGATCACCGCGGGTGAACTGGCGATCAGGTTCTCCAGCCGCGCGCGGGCGGCACCGGCTTGAAGCTCCTGGGCCTTCAGCGCGCTGATGTCGAGCAGAAAACCGCGCGCCTGCCGGCCATGCCGTTGCCCGACCCAGTGCAACCAGCGCGGGGTGGCCACGCTGTCGGCTTCGTGCAGCCGCAGGCTGAGGCTCAGGGCAACGCCATCGCGCAGTTGCTCCAGGGCCATGTGCGCAGCCTCGCGGTCAGCCGGGTGCAGGCGCGACAACCATTGCTCGATGCTGACCTCGCATGGCAGGCCAAGGCTTGCGGCCAGGGCCGGGTCGAAATGCAGGGGGCCCTGCACGGGCCACTCCCACCAGCCTGCGCCCAGTTGCTGCTGCAGTTCGTCAAGGTGGCGTGAGCGTTGCTGCAGCTGGTGCTGGCGAAGGCGGGCCAGCACAGGTTCGAGCAAGGCATGCAGCAGCGCCTGGGCTGCCTCGGGTGCAGGGGGCAAGCGTGCACCCGCACAGAGCAACCAGGCCTGAGTAGCATGGCCGTGGCTGTACGGCATAAGGAACAACGGCAACCCTGCACACGATGCCCGCCATTGCGGTGAGTCCGGCTGCACCTGGTGGAGCCGGGGCGGCAACGCCTGCAGCCAGGGTTGCAGGCGGTCGTCATCGGCCCAGGGCCAGTCGCCTTCGCTGCAGGCGTAGGTACGCCAGCCTGATTCGTCCGCCAGCAGCAGGCGCACCGACCCTGCATGCCAGTGCTCGGCCAGGCCTTGCAGTTGCTCGGCGGTGGTCTGCGCCAGCCATTCTTCGCTGCAGTCGCGCACGGCCTGGCCGATGTCGGCGGCCAGTTGGCGCACGGTCAGCCATTGCTCCTGCCGATCGCCCTGGCGCAGCAGGTCGCCAATATCGAACAGCTGCAGCAGCCAGCCGACAGCCTGCCGTTGCAGCCAGCCGCGGGTGTGCAGGGCCTGGCCGTGCACGGTGTGAAAGTCCAGGTCCAGGGCTTGCCCTTGCCAGTCGGCTGGCACGCCTTCGAGCACCAGCCAGCTGTGCCGGTACAGGTAATCATGCACCCGGGGGCGCGCCTGACTGGGCACGGCCAGCACCGTGCGCAACGGCCCGGACAGCCGCAGCACATCCCCTTGATCATCCAGCCACACCTGCAGGCCGACGCTTTGCGGCAGTTCGGTTGCCGGCTCTGCGGCGTGGCTGCCACGCCAGCGATCGAACAGGCCGCTCACAGTTGCAGGCTCGCTTCAGCGCGCAGGGTCGCGGGCAAACGCGGCACCTCGCCAATCAGCGGGACCACCAGCAGCGGCAGGACATTGATCAGTTTTGCTTTCGGATAATTGATCGTCACGGTGAGGACCTTGTTTGCACCGAGGGTTACCTGCGCATCGCTGGCGGGGCGAAAGTCGAGCGCGGCAGGCATCCAGGCGAGCTGCTGGCTTATCACGCTGCGGGCAAGGGTCTGTACATCGGTGGCATAACTCGCGCTGTTCGGGTCGAGGGCGACGCAGCGGCGTACCGCCTCGCTGCTGGCCTGGTTGAACGACTGCAGCATGAGCATCGGCAAGGTGTAGCTGACCAGGCCGTAGAACACCGTGAAAAAGATCATGAAGACGGCGACGAACTCCAGGGCTGCCGCGCCTTTTTGCCGTGCTGCCGGGCCTGCTTGCATGATTGCGTCTACCCTGACGATGAGTCCTGACTGACAGCATAGAACCGTTCGACGAACAGGGATGGCCAATTGCCAATATCCAGCATTGCCCTGCTAGCATGGCTTGCCTTGTGCAGCGGACAAGATGTCCGCGAACGGCAGATTTCCAACGTTCTAACCTTGGGCGTCGCCGCCTGTGCGCTGGCGTGGCTGGCGTTTACCGGGCGTACCTGGGTTGGTGCCCAGGCCACTGACGCTGGCTGGGCACTGGCTATCGTGCTGCTGCTCACGCTACCTGGCTACGCGCTCGGCCGCTTTGGTGCCGGCGACGTCAAGTTGCTCGCTGCACTCGCTTTGGCCACCAGCCAGGATTACCTGCTCGGCACGTTCATCGGTGCCGGAGCGGCGTTGCTGGTATGGGCGCTGGTGCGGCGGTTGCTGCGGCGCGGGGCAGGGCGCGCGGGCGAAAAACAGCCGTTCGCGCCCTGTGTGCTGGCGGGTTTTCTACTGACCAGCGCTTGTCTTCAGTGATGCAGGGTGTCAGTTGTTCGACTCAGTCATCTTGGTCCAGCGGTAGAAATCCGGAATGGCATACTTGTAGGTTTCCAGCCAGCGCTGCTTGGACAGGTCGCGCTCGCGCGCCGTCTGTACCTGCAAGCGGGGCGAAGCCTGCTCGCCACTGGACTGCACCCGCAGCAGTGCTTCGGTAGCCGTCAGCGCTTCCCGTGGCTGACGTGGGGTGTCATCGGCCGACACCATCGATACGCTGGCGCAGCAGGCCATCAGCATCACATACCTGATCATGACCTTCTCCTTTCCCTCAGTTGACCATCACAGCGGTGCCGCTGGCCGAGGCAATCGGCCCACGCCCGTTGGCCTTTATCTGGCTGGCGCGGGCCTGGGCCTCGGCAAACTGCACAGGTTTCAGCCGCAGCCGGCCGACCAGGTCGGTCGCTTGCTGCCAGTTGTCCTGCAGCAGCGAAAGGGTCACCAGGTTGACGGCCGGCAGCGGGTTGTCATCCTTGAGTTCCATGGCGGTAAGGAATTCGAACCGCGCCTGTTCGTACCGGCCCAGGCTCATCAGCACCACGCCCAGGTCGTTGCGCACCCGCTCGTCGGTGGGGGCAAGGCGCACCGCCCGCTGCAGGTTCTGCAAGGCCTGTACATCGTCACCCCGGGCCGAGGCAAGTTGCCCAAGGCCATGCTCACCCTCGGCGGCAAGGCAGCCGCCGAGCAGGCTGCGGTACAGCGGTTCCGCCTCGCCGAGCCCGAGCAGGCGCGAGACCCTGGCCTTGCGCAGGCGCACCTGGTCGAGTGCGTCTGGCAACTGCTGCAGGTGCGCGAGGCTGGCGTGCGGGCGCCCGTCGTTGAGCATCTCGTCTGCCAGGTTCAGCGCCAATTGCTGGTCGGCGTCAGGCTTGCTGCAACTGGGGGTACCGAACAATTGCCCGAGCCCCTCTGGCGGGTGCCCGGCGCAACCGGCCAGCAGTATCAGGCTGGTCATCAACAGCATTGCTTTCATCCATCACTCCCTAGGGGCCCAAGGCCCGCGCCAAAGCGGAAAACCCCGGCCCGGCCAGGACAATAAGCAACGCCGGGAACAGGAACACCATCATCACGGCTGACATCTTTGCCGACATTTTCGAAACCCGTTCCTGCATGCGCGTCAGCCGCCGGTCGTCGAGCAAGTCCTTGAGTGCCAGCAGCGACTTCATCGCGCCACTGCCCTGCACCAGCAACTGCTGGAGAATCACGCAGGTATCGATGAATTCGTCCACCGCCAGAACGCGCGCGGTCTTCTCCAGCTCCGGCCCCAGCGCCAGGCCGGAGTCCACCCGTTGCAGCACCTGGCGCAGCTCTTCGCTGATCTCCGGCACCAGCGCTCGGCCTTCCTGGCTCAGCACGCGCAGCGCCTGCTCGACGGCAAGGCCGGTCTCGAAGAGGATGCGCAGCAGCGGAATCAGCAGGCTCACTTCCAGGGCAATGCGCTGCTGGCGGCGCTTGGCGGCCGCAGCCAGCAAGCGCTTGGGCAGCAGGTAGCTGGCACCCAGCGCGCACAGCGGCCAGATCAGCCAGTGCACCCCGTCACCGCCCATCACGCCTTGCTGCAAGATCAAGGTCAGCAGCAGCGCTACCAGCGGCAGCCCCAGTTGCACGGCAGCGAACAGCGCGCGCTGACGGCTGCGGCGCCAGCCGACACGGTCGAGCAAGGCCTGGGTTTCACCGTCGAGCTTCTGCAGGCGCTGCCCCAGTGGGCTGCTGCCCAGCCAGTGCAGCCAATCCCCCAGGCGTTCATCGCGTGCCAGGCGGCCCTGCAGCCGGCGGGCGACCAGGTAACGGGCGCGCAACTGGCGGGCGGCCTGCAGGCCAAGCAAGGTGGCCGCGACCAAAAGGCACAGGGCGCACAGCAGCAAGGCCATGGTCACAAGCTCCTCATCATGCGCCACAGCACCAGGCAGCCAAGCGCCTGCAGGGCGAATGCCACCAGCAGCATCAGCTGCCCGGCGCTGTCTTGCCACATGGCCAGCAGGTAGCGCGGGTTGGCCATCAGGAAGTAACCGGCCATGCACAGCGGCAAGGCGCCGAGCACGATGGCGGTGATACGGGTTTCGCCGGTCATGGCCTTGAGCTGGCGGCTGCCTTGTTCGCGCTCGCGGATCAGCTTGATCAGGTTCTCCAGCAGCTCGCTGGTGTTGCCGCCGTAGCGCTGGTTGATGCGCAACCCCATGGCGAACAACCGCAGTTCGTCCTGGCCATACAGCTCGGCCAGTTCGTTCACGGCATCATCCAGCGGTACCCCCAACTGCACGTTGCGCCGCACCCGGGTCATGGTCGAGCGCAACGGTTCGCGGGTGCTGTCGATGCCGCCGAGCACGGCGTCGTTGAGCGTGCGGCCGGCTTTGAGGCTACGCACGCTGTAATCCAGCAGTGCAGGTAATTGTTCGACCAGCTGCCGCACGCGCTGCCGGTACAGCCAGCTTAGGGTGAAATAACCGAGCAGTGGCAGGCTCACCAGCATCATCAGCGCGGCCACCCAGCCGGAGGCGAGCAGCGCCAGCAGCACCAGGGCGAACCAGGCCAGCAGCCAGCGCCGCGGTTGCCAGTCGGCGGCGCCAAGCCCGGCACGCTGCAACAACGGCTCGAGCCAGTCGCGCCGTGCGTTGCCGTTGCGTACCACCTGGAAGGCCCGGCCCAGGCGCTGGAGAACCCGCTGTTCGCTGCGCTTGTACAGCCCGAGGCGAAACAGCAGCAGCGACACGCCCAGCAACAGCGGCGACAGCGCCAGCAGCACGGGCCCGATCACAGCACACCTTCATTGCGCAGCTTGCTGCCAGCTGGGTTGGGTGCTTCACGCAGGAACACGTCGCCGCCGCGGCGGTCGAGGCGGAACAAGGTGTTGGTCACGTACACGTCGTCGCGTACCCCGACCACCTCCAGTACTTCACTGACGCAGCGCCGGCCATCGGGCAGGCGAGTCAGCTGGATGACCACGTCCAGCGCCGCGCAGATCATCTGCCGCAAGGTCTTTTCGGCAATCTGTCGCCCGCTCAGGCCGACCAGGGTTTCCAGGCGCAGCAGCGCGTCCTGCGCGGTGTTGGCGTGCACCGTGCTCATCGAACCATCGTGGCCGGTGTTCATCGCCGTGAGTACATCGAGTACTTCGGTGCCACGGATCTCGCCCAGGATGATGCGGTCCGGGCGCATGCGCAGGGCATTGCGGATCAGCTCACTGGCCTTGATCTCGCCGTGCCCTTCGGCATTCGGCGGGCGGGTTTCCAGGCGTACCACGTGGGGGTGGTTCAGCTGCAGTTCGGCGACGTCTTCGATGGTGACCAGGCGCTCGCGCGGGGCGATCATCTGGCTGAGGATATTGAGCAAGGTGGTCTTGCCGGTGCCCGTGCCGCCGCTGACCAGGATGTTGCAGCGCCGGCCCACGGCGCGCTCGAGGAAGTCGAAGATGTGCTGGTCGATGGCGCGGGTGGCCAGCAGGTCGGCACTCTTGAGCATGTCCTGGCGAAACTTGCGGATCGACAGGCACGGGCCGTCCAGCGCCACCGGCGGGATGATCGCGTTGACCCGGCTGCCATCGGGCAGGCGTGCATCGACCATCGGCGACGACTCGTCCAGGCGCCGCCCGAGCGGGGCGAGAATGCGCTGCATGACGCGCTCGACGTGGTGAGCGTCGATGAAGCGCAGGTCGGTCTGCTGCAACTGCCCGGCGCGTTCCACGAATACCCGGTGCGGCCCGTTGACCAGGATTTCGGTAACACTGGCGTCACGCAGCAGCACCTCCAGCGGCCCGAAGCCGGTCAGCTCATCGACCAGTTCTTCGGCCAGGCGCTCCATTTCGTAGCGGGACAACGCCAGGCGCAGGCGCGCAACGTAATCGCCGACCTGCTCCAGCACGAACTGGGTCAGGGCCGGGCGTGCGCCTTCCAGCAAGTTGCGGCCACTGTCCTCGATGGCGTCGATGGCGAAGCGGTGCAGCGCGCGTTTGAGCGCATGGGGGTCGCTCCCGCTGTGCTGGTGGCCGCCGAACGGCAGGTCGCCGTTCATTTGCTGCCCCACAGCCGGCGCAGCCAGGTGAAGGCCGGTGGCGGGAGGTTTTCCGAACGCTGCGCCAGGCGTTCACCCAGGCTGCGCAGCGCTTGGGTCAAGTTTTCCCGCGGAGCCAGTTCGAACAGGCTCAGGCCCTGGTTCTTGACGTTCAGCCGCACCTCGGGGCTGTCGGGCAAGACCTTGAGCAGCGGCAGCGCATAGCGCTTGGCCAGGCTGTCGGCGTCGGGGGCGACATTGTTCAGGTAACGGTCGACCAGCAGGCTGGCATGCTCCAGTTTGATGCCGTGGTCACGCCACAGCTCAAGCACTTCCAGGTTGCGCCGGCAATCGATGATGTTCTGGTCGGTGTAGACGATGAGCTTGTCGCAGTGGCTGACGAGGGTGCGCAGCGCTTCGCTGTCGGCGTGCCCGGTCAGGTTCACGACGATGTGCTGGAAGTGCTGCCGCAGGGCACTGAGCAGCATGTACAGCTCGGCAGGGCTGGTCAGGTGCAGCGGCTCGTCGTTCACCGCGCAGGTCAGCAGGCGCAGGCCTTTCTTGTCGCGGGTGAAGGCACTGTCGATCAGCGTGGTGTCGAGCCGGCGCAGGTGGCGCAAGGCATCGCCGAAATAGAACGACGCCTCCAGCCCGAGCAGGGCCAGGCTGTCGCCGCGCGGCATGCCCAGGTCGAGCAGCAGGGTCTGTTGGCCGCTTTCCTGCACCACCCGCGCCAGGTGCGTGGTCAGCAACGCGCCATCGGCACCTGATTGCACCCCATACACCACGGTCAGCCCGCCCAGGCTGGGGTTGCTGGTAACGGTCGGCATGCGCTTGCCCAGGCGCCGTACCAGCCCGGCCACTTCACTGGCGCGCGAGCCGTAGGCGACGAAATCGCGGGCACCGGCGCGCATCGCATGCAGCACCAGCTGGTTGTCCAGGCCATCGCCGAGGGCGACGATCGCCAGCATCGGCTTGGCTTCCAGTACGCCCTCGATCAGCGCGCATTGGTTGACCAGTTGCTCACGGTCCAGGCCAATGAACACCAGCGTGCTGAACGTTGCGTTGACCAGCGCCAGCAGTTCGTCAAGGTTGCCGGCATTGGCGCCGATCACCTGGCCCTGAGGGGCCAGCGCGCTCTGCAGCCATTGCAGGTCTTCTTCGTTGCGGGTGATGCCCAGGAACGTCTGGTTGAGGATCTCGTTCATTGTGATAACCCGTTGCGGCCATCGAAGTTGCCGTTTTCCAGGAAGAACAGCCGGCCCCAGCTCGGGTCGTAGGTGCGCAGCCCTTCGCCCGGTAGTTGCGGCAGGCGGGCATTGGCGGCAAGGGGTTGGACCAGGTGCGGGGTGACGATCATCAGCAGCTCGGTTTCTTCGCGCACCAGTGCCGACTGCCGGAAGAACGCACCCAGGATCGGCAGGTTGCCCAGCCCTGGGAGTTTGTCCACGGCCGAGCGGGTGTTGTTGCCGACCAGGCCACTGATGATGAAGCTCTCGCCATCGGCCAGGGAAATACTGGTGTCGGTGCGGCGCACGCTAAGGCCCGGTACCCGCGTGCCGGCGATGGTCACCGCATTGGTGTAGTCGAGTTCGCTGACTTCAGGGGCGACCTTCAGGGTGATGCGGTCGCGGCTGATCACGGTCGGAGTCAGGGCCAGGCGTACACCGAATTCCTTGTACTCGATCGAGACGTTGTCACTGCCGGAGCTGGGGACCGGGATGGGGATTTCGCCACCGGCCAGGAAACTGGCCGTCAGGCCGCTGAGCACGGTAAGGCTGGGCCGCGCCAGGGTGTAGGCGAAGCCGCTGTTCTCCAGTGCGTTGATGGCGGCCAGGAAGCGGCTGCTGCCGCCACCCCAGACGATGTTGAAGACGCCGTCGTCGAGCGGGATCGAGGGTGGCGCGACCGGTACTGCGCCAGGGGTCACCGAGGTGCCCGGCACGGTGCCCGGCGAGCCGATCAGGCTGTTGTTCGAGCCGCTGAAGAACAGCCGCGCCCCGGCCTCCTTGTACTTGGTGCGGCGCACCTCGACGAAGCGGATGTCGGCCTGCACCTGGCTGGGCAACTGAGGGTCCAGCGAGGGCGGCAGGCTGTGTTCGGCCATGTCGGCACTGGCCTGGCCCTTGACGAACAGCATGGCCCGGTGGGGGGCGGGGGCGCAGGCTGTCCACAGCATGAGGGTGGTATTGCCCTGGCTGACGGCGGTCACCAGCACCGCGCGGTCACCGCTGGCCTGCACATCGGCGACCTTGGGGTCGCCGACGGCGGCCCGGGTGATCGTCAACGGCAGGCGTAGCTCCTGTTGCAGCCCTTGGTCCATTTCGATGACCGAGGGCAACTGGCCGAAGGCTTCGCAGCCTTTGCCGGCGGCATGGGCCTGTGGCAGCAGCGCCGCCGTGAGCAGGGCCAGGCACGCAGGGCTGAAGAATCGTCTTGAACTGCAACGCTCGGAACTACGCATACTGCATCCTTGCCTTGTCAGGGGGTCTTGTTGGCTTCGGCGGCCTGCGCCCCACGAATGATCTGCATGCTCGCCACGGCAGGCGCCTGGGCGGTATTGGCCAGCGGCGACTGGGACAATTGGCTGAACCTGTAGAGTTCACGCTTGATGCTCTCTACCTGCGGTTGGCTATCTGCCTCAGCCCAGTAGCGGGCCAGGCGCTGTTCGTCGGCACTGCGCACGGCCAGGCGCAGGGAGCCCACCTGGGCCGCCAGCATCAGCCGGCTGGCCAAGGCTTCGGGCACGGCCAGGACTACGGTGCGGGTAGTGGAGCCAAGGCTGTTTGAAGTGGCCTGCTCGCGGCGGGCCTTCTGTTCTTCGGCGGTTTGCGCCGGGCGCCCGTCATTGGCCAGGCCCATCTGCTCGCCGACGCTGAGCACACGCAGGGCAGGTAACACCACCTGGGCCGAGGACTGCGGGTTGTTGGCCTCCTCACGCAGGAACAGCAGCACGTCGACATAATCACCCGGGTGCATTTGCCCCGCGGCACCGACCACGTCGTCCACGCCCACGGCAACCGCGCGCTCGTGCGCGCGGATCATCCGCGACAGCGGCCCGCCAGCCTCGAAGCTGGACGCGTCGAGCCAGCTGCCTGCTGCCAGGGGCCGGGTGCTGGTGCGTCCCAGCACCTGCTCGATGGCCTGGAAGCCACCGGCGGGCACCACTTGCAGGCGCTCGACTACCACGTCGTCTTCGGTCACTGGCGTATTGGCGGGGAGGGCCTTGCGCAGCACCACCAAGGGGGAGCGCTGAGGCTCCGGCGGTAGCGGGGCGGGCGGTGCGATAACGGCGGTGGGCTGTTCGACTTCGCTGGCGACGGGTACAGGTGGCGCGGCTGGGCGGCTCAATACAAACCCCCAATAGCCGGCCAACAGTGCCCCCAGCAGGAATAGCGCAGCCAGAATCATGGTCAAGCGACTGCTCATGTCTGGCCTCCCTGCGCGGATCGAGTAGTGGCAAAAAGTTACTATTTCGCTATTGGACGGTAGCTCAACCATTACTCTTCGCCATGAGGCTGGCGGAAATTTTTGAAGCGGTGCTGAAAACCCAATGAATACAGCCGGTTAAAGGGATTATTGAGCACTAGTACTTTCTAGATAATGCTCAATGACTAATACTTTTTTACATTTGCGGACGACGCAGGCTTAGCGATTCTTTGATGGCACATAGGCGTCATTTTGACACTATTCACGCCGGCGCTGTCGCCGCAAGGAGCTGGGTCATGCTGCTGAACAAGATCACTCTTCACTGCAAGAACTTCCTGCATCGCAAGGACGGGGCGTCCGGTATCGAATACGCGGTTATCGCGGCGATGGTTGCGGTAGTGCTGGCAACTTTCGTCACCCCTATTTCAACCAAGATCACCACGATGTTCACAACGATCTCGGGGATCCTGTAACTCACAAGCTGACGTCCACGTAACGCCATCAACGCCCCGGTGAACAGGAGCCACCCATGCAGAACTCTTCCTCGCGTCAGCAGATTCTTCTGGTCGATGACGAGGAAGAGCACCTGCTCGAGCTGGCCGAACTCTTGGAAAACGAGGGCTACTACTGCCATACCGCAGGCTCGGTGAAAGCGGCCCTGCAAGTGCTCACCCGCCACCCGGACGTTGCCCTGGTGATCACTGACCTGCGCATGCCGGAAGAAAGCGGCATGGG
>Ga0213822_1001832_pt1 | contig 11160 bp, 16 predicted proteins | sample MC6MC0908MG_FD_179872 | JGI IMG/M metagenome (GOLD analysis project Ga0213822, IMG submission 179872) | Enriched soil aggregate microbial communities from Iowa State University, Ames, United States - MC6-MC0908-MG | ecosystem: Environmental > Terrestrial > Soil > Unclassified | place: USA: Iowa...
ACTATAAACCTACAATACCGATGGAGTCAGAGATGTCGAAACCAGTAAAACAGACGATAGAAGTAGAGAATGTCCGGGAGGAAGACTAAACAGGGCGCACGACTTTTCGACCGTCTGCTACAAAATGAGGAGGTCCCCATTTGACCAAACGAAGTTCACTGGTGGCAAATATAGGCGAATGCTTAGACGGTCAAACCTTACTTCGCATATCCTAAACCGAAATCGAAAGGGGGAAAATTATGCAATATTATGACCGAAACGATGGGGATTGGGATTATGATTATGACAGTTATGGGAGGCGTCGAAGAAGAAGACGAGACCGTTATCCGTTTTACCCATTCTATCCATTCTTTCCACCATTTTATCCGCCGTATTACCCGCCATATTATCCATACTATCCACCACGCTATCGACGTCCATATGGCTACTGATAAATAATGGATCTACTAAAAAATTAGAAACGACAACATCTTCCATATAGAGCCTGTCGTTCCAGTTCGTTTATAGTAATCAGTTAAAACGTCCACAATTATGACGAGGTAATATTTCAAAGAAATTAGGACAAAAAAAGGTCACTCTGTCAAAGTGACCCTGAATGAAGAGGAGTAAGGTTAGAAAGCTTTACCCTCTTAATTTTTTCTAGTCTGACAATACAACAGAGGCCTTTGAAAAAATTAATACATGAAAGAAGCGCCGACAATAATTAAAAGAATAAATAGAACAACAATCAGAACAAATGTTGAACCGTTATAGCCACCTCCAGAGCTATAACCCCCATAGTAACAATTGTTGTTGTAATTACCCATATTTCCGCAGGATACCATGAAGCATTCCTCCTTTCTACGTCTATAATATGTATCGTTATAAAAAGTGGGGGAGATATTTATCCAACTAAAAATCCCTTTGAATTAGAAATTTGGAAAACAATTATACTAACGTTCGATAAGAAATAAAAAGGGCCACCCGATTGAAGTGACCCCTCAGTAACAATTCAAGGCGGTGTAAGCTAACAATTAGCTTATATTATGTTTATGAGGAGATAGCCTTTTTTGCATAGTGTATTGCCTTAGAGAAAGAATTATTTTGCAAACTACAGCTAGAACAAAGAAATGATGCTTGGTACATAATTGTGTTGTCGATTCATCCTACAGACCACTAAAACTTATATTTTTCTGAAGAGCTTCATAAAAGATTGATTTGATGTACTATCCCTTTGGAATGCTACTAGCCAGCCTATTATTTTTTGGATAAAAAAGCAATTCTATTGATTGTTCATTCTTCACTTAATAATAACCTAAACCTTATGAATCATTTTCCATATCCTATTATTATCAATAGATTGAAAAGAGGGTAAAGCGATGATGGATTCTTGCTGCAATTGTGATTGCCATAAAAAAATAATTCGGTTAAATAAGGTGTCTTCTTGCCCGGATTGTCGAGGTAGTTCAGTTCAATCTTCAGTTCCTAGCAATTTTACTTCAGGAGCAATATGGAGAAATCCCGAGACAGAGAAAATAGTTGTCTCTCTCTTAAATAAATCAGACGTAGCCCGGACAGTGACAGTATCGGTAGTAGATTGGCAAGGTTGTGCCCAAGCAGAGATGCCAAAAGAAGCATTCTTATGTGGAGAATCTCAACCTTCCCTTTTTAATGGTATACCAACTAGTCTTACGTTTACTATTCCAGCTAAAAAACTTCTTGTCGTTCATGCAACTCCGCAAAATGCTTGGCAACTTGTTGATCCATGTTATGAGGTGCTTGTTAAAGGACCAGGTGATCCTATCGTTCCTAATGATCCTATTACTCCACCTGATCCCATTATCTTTAATACATGGGGGATTAATGATTTAGGGGTGCCTCAAGAAGGAAATACAATATTACATCAACAGTTTCAGCGAACGTTTTTTGTTTAAAATAGGCAACTAGAACAACTTCTTATGAGCTAATAAAAATGACTAGAACTTATTTTTAAAGTGAGTGACTAGTCATTTTTTCTACTAATATCGTTAACCAAATTCAAGTGGTGTTTACGCTTTGTACAGAATGAAGTAGAACTCTTGCCAAACAAGCTCAAGGGGCCATGCACTCATATTATATAATGTGAGTACTGGTCTTTTTGTATTTTATATACTTCATTGCTCGTTTTGCCAACAGTTGATCTGAGGTGTAATTTGATGATAATCGAGGTTTGTATTGCCAAATGAGGGGCAGGCCTGAATCTGATTATAAAGAGCTGATTGAAAACGTAGAACATGATCTTCTAATAGCGAAGGAAGATGAAAGTGTAGTAGGTTTTGCAGTGAAACTTCTCCATCTTTCAAATCGCTTATATAAAGTAAATTAGGGTCACCGGAGGAAAGTGACCCTGAGTTATACTTTGAAGGTGAAGGGGTAAATTAGTATATCCTTAGTGAAAATATGAGCAACAGAGATATTGGCGTTGGCGATTATTAATAATGCATGAAGCTTGCGCCGACAATAATCAATAGAATGAATAGCACTACAATTAGGGCAAATCTTGAACTAGAGCGGTTGCTACCTGAATAGTCCATTATCTTTTCCCTCCTTTCTTTAATCTATAATATGTATAGGTGTAGAAAGGAGGAAAGGTAATCATCTAATCTATTTATTTTTTCGAAATTTATATTCATGAATAGATATAGGTTTAAATAAAAAAAGGTCACTCTGATAACAGTGACCCCGAAATGAGGAAGGATAAATTAGTTTCCTTTCCTATTACAGCATATTTTACATAGAAGATCATGTTGAAGGCTTTAGCTTTATCCATTCATGAATATTTCGAATAAAAGCTAAAGCCTTTTTAACATTAAAAAAAGAATGTTAATTTAGTACATGAAAGTAGCGCCGACAATGATTAGAAGGATGAATAGAACAACGATTAGCACGAATGTAGATCCGGATCCGTAACCTCCGCCAGAGCCACCAGAGCAACAATTGTAATTACCCATATTTCCATAGTATCCCATAAATATTCCTCCTTTCTACAACCTATAATATGTATAGTTGTGGAAAAGAGGAGAGTTAATCATCCAATCAATCATTATTTAGTTGGAGCGGCCATTTCAGATGAATAATTTTTCTCAAGATTTTCTGTTGTTTCAGCATTGACGGTTTTTTCCTTTGCTTCTGCTTGTTCGCTAGCTGGAGCTTCATCTTTAGAAGAACATGCGGTTAGGAGTAATGCAGCCATTGCTCCTATATACAAAAATTTCTTCAATGCTATAACCTCCGTTATTGTTAGTTACGTTTTAGCTTGCACACATTACACTTAGAATATAACGGAATTGGCAATGATAAAATTTGGATTTGCAGCAAAAAATGATGAATGGTCATTAAACAATACGCGGGAGTGTAACTAAATTCTGAGAATTCAAAGTGGAACCTGTAAATTAAAGAAGATTTATTCATTAAACAGTTATAAATAATGCAGTATAAACCGCATCTAATGTCCAATACTAAAGCTGTTTTAAAATATTCAGCATGAGAAAGGTGGATTTCATCAGTGAGGTTATTAACATTGGGAATTATAGGCGTTGCTGCTATTTTTGGTGTACTGAAACGCTTTGGGCTAACAAACAATGCACAACAAATGACACAGTCTATTCAGCAAGGAACGACACCAGTACAATTAGTAGCAAATAGTAATCCACTTACCGCCAATACACCAAAACAGTAAATTGAATAAGCAACAGCAAGCTTATAGACCTTTCTTTTTCCAATGGTCTATAAGTTTTTTACATAAAAAAACAAATATAAAAATGAGGAGTAATTATGACGAATTATCAATTAATATATGATTACAAGGACAATCAAAAATTTAGAGAAAGTTTCAATGACTTAACAAAGTTAGTTTTTGGATTAGATTTTAGCCAATGGTATGAAAAAGGATGCTGGAACGATCAATACATCTGTTACTCATATATTGATGGAGAAAAAGTTATTGCCAATACATCAATAACTAAAATGACTGTAGTTTGTTAGCCGCAGTAGAATTGATGTAAAAGAGGTTTTAAGCTATATTACATCATCAGAAATAAAAAGAATTAATTTTCACTTTATCCCTGATTGTCAAGATACAGAATCAGAAGTAATAGATGCCAAGGACGATGTGTTGTTTATTCGACCGATGATAAAATTCGGGACAAACCGACCTTTATTTCCACTCACAGCTCATTCATAAGATCATACAAATTGACTTTACAATATGTACCCCAATTGTTAGACAAAAAATCTAACGATAGGTATTTTGTGTTAGAAAGTCTGGCAAAGTTTGTTTACAGTTATACCCATGTACAATACGATTGTCTAAAGAATGTAAATGAAAAGGATGATTAAAGTTGTTACAAATAAAAAGGATTTATAAAGAAGATTTTCCTAACGGTAAAAAAATTATCTATCAATACTGCTCCGATAACTATTATGATGTTTCCTATAAAGAGCGCGAAAATGGCTGGGTAATGGATTTTACATTAAAACCTTTTAACAGACCATTTCATAAATATTTAGAGGGAGAAATTTTTGAAGAGTATATTGAGGATATTGAATGCTATATTGCTGAGTTTGATGGGAAAGAGGCGGGAATAGTTAGCTTCAGTCATGAGGAATGGAATAATGTGTTAAGAATTAATGATATTCATATTTATCAATCTCATCAACATAAAGGAATTGGTAGCAAGCTCATGGCTTTGGTCAAAAAGCGAGCAGCAGAAAAAGGGGTGAGGGCGATCGTTTTAGAAACGCAAACTTCTAATTATCCCGCCATACAATTTTATAGAAAGAATGGATTTAACCTTATTGGATGTGACCTATTAAGTTACTCAAATAATGATATTGAAAAAAGGGAAGTTAGAGTTGAAATGGGCCTTGTTCTTGAAACATAATTATCGAAAAAAGGGAGGGGTTACTATGGCAGATGTCATTGTTTACGATAAGGCAAAATATCATTATGCAGGAGATTTTCCAAATGGCTTGGCAATTAAATATGCTTTCGTACATACTGGGATGTTCTTAGGGTGGATTGTCGATCATGACTTATTCAGTGAAGAATTTGAGGAAGATAGTATGAATGAAATTGAAAAGTTTAAGCAAAGAGCACTGACAGGAACACAAATATATGAAATGTGGGATGGTGTTCTGTCTGAAGATATGTTAAGCGATGAAGGAATGGAATTTGCGAATGATTATTTTGATTTCGAAAAGGGGATGTTTTTACATGATTATGAAGCAACGTTCCCGGGAAAAGAATCATTGTATTTTGTAGAGGATACGTGGGAGAACTATTTTAAGATTAAAGAGGTTATAGATCAACGTTACCATGAGTGGCGGCTAGTCAAAGTAGCAAAAGACCAAATTTAAGCTCTTTATAGGATTAAAAAAAGGGGGAACATGTTTCAAATCGTGTTCTCCCTTATAAATCTATATTTACCGACTTTGAGTTTGAAGAGCTAATTTGACGCCTAATCCTATATAAACGAAACCGACAGCCTTTTCAAGCCAACGAGAGCTACTATTTGTTCTCGTAAAGATTTTTTCGCCAATAAAGCTTGTAATAATAGCTAACAAAATAGTATACAATGCGCTCAAGACAACAAAGGTAATGCCTAAAATCAATAATTGTACAGTGACAGATTGTCCATTAGGCTGAACAAATTGAGGTAAAAATGCTAAGAAAAATAACGCCGTCTTTGGATTTAATATTTCCGCTAAAAAACCTTGGCGGAACGAAGTACTTGCAGGGCTTTGTTCAACAGTTGGTTTTTCAAGTTTTTGTGGTTTTGTTAGTAGCATTTGAATACCTAAATAAACAAGGTAAGCGACACCTATATATTTCACTACTTCAAACGCAGTGGCAGAATTCATTAAAATTGCTGATAAACCTAATACAGCAGCTAATGTATGAACTAAGTCACCTAGCCCAATGCCTAGTGCAGTGAAAATACCGTTCTTTTTACCACCTTTCAGCGTTTGCGTGACCGTGATGATAACAGCAGGGCCAGGAATTAAAAATAAGAGAAGAACTATTGCGATAAAAGATAACATGCTTGACCATCCTATTCTAATAAACTAAACATTCATTTAAGATGAATGCAAAAAATATTATATTCTATCTTCTATAACCTGTCGATAATGAAATACTGAAAAGTAATGAAAGTATCAAATGAAGAAAAAGGTAAAAATAGTAATATTCAAATAATGTTGTGTATTATTGAATTATAGAGAATGGGTGGAGGTGATAAATTGAAAACAATGAGATGGAATTTTTCTTTTGGCATTCAAATGATATTAACTGTTTTTATTATAATGATTAGTATTTATTGCATTATATCTAAAGATTTTACTTTATTGCCTTTGTCACAGGTGTTGTTAGCGCTGACCTTGATCATTATAGGGCTTCGAGAATGGAAAAAAGCAAAAAGAACGTATGTAAGCATACTCTATTTCGGTGTTGCTATTTTTATATTATTTGTTGTTGTACAATCTTTTATTGCTTATTAGAAACATGTTCATAGGAGGTGTAACAATGAAGAATGTGATTGAAATCGTTAGAAACGTAGATCAACTAATGATTCCAGAAAATTTTGTTGGGATAGGCTCTACTAGAAAGGTTTTTCGTTTTAAACATTGGGTCATTAAGAAGCATTTACACAGATTGGTTATATACAAAGTCAAAATGAGCAAAAAATTCATCAAGCATTATAAAAGGTAGGATTATCCAATTACATAGCACCTATTTTGTACTTAGATGAAAAAATCTCCATACAACCTTATGTTCAAACATTACCTTTAGTTAATGGTGAAACATTCGACATAGATTATAAAACGGATTTGCGTATATCCGTTAATTTAAAGGAAGCAATTGAAGAAATTGAGCGAGCCCATGATGGATTTGACTTTTTAGATAGCAGTAATTATGTCGAAGATGACCAAAGTCAATTGATTTTAATAGATTATGGCATGACGAAAACTTTGTATGAATCAAAATGGGTTCCACTCGCAGAAGTAGGCGTGTTACCACAAATTTATTTTGAGCCATGTATAAAATGTGGTGTAGAAAAAGAGCTTAGAATTTATGGTGAACATGATACAGATAGAAGGTGTTACGATTGTGGAAAAGAATAAGCCGAATCCGTGCCACCCGTTGAAAGAAATTGAAATAGTACCAACTACTAATAATTAGTGATAGAATGAGATGACAAATACGTTGGAGGTATTAACATGTTAGATATTCAACAAATACAAGAAGTCATTAGACATCGTTATCCTTTTCTTTTAGTGGATAGAGTACTGGAGTTAGAAGAGGGTAAAAGAGCGGTAGCAATTAAAAATGTAACGATAAATGAAGAATTCTTTAATGGACATTTTCCTAATTATCCAGTAATGCCTGGTGTGCTTATTGTGGAAGCGTTAGCCCAAGTCAGTGCCATTATTATGCTTACAAAAGAAGGTAATCAGGGAAGACTGGGATTACTAGCAGGTATCGATAACTGTCGTTTTAAAAAACAAGTGAAGCCTGGTGATCAGCTACGCCTCGAAGTAGAAATTACACGCTTAAAGGGTGTTATTGGTAAAGGACGAGGAATTGCAACTGTTGACGGAGAAATAGCTTGTGAGACCGAGCTTATTTTTGCATTTGGAAACTAAGCCAAGTTTTGTACTTGATAAAAGAGTGCTGCAAAAAATGATTGCAGCACTTTTGTTATGTATTAAAAACAATCCATTACGCCACAGAATATACATTAAAAACCAATAATAAAGACTTGAAGCGAAATATATATAAATGATATACATAAATTAACATAAAGAGGACCAAAAATGACAAGAAAGGGGTATTTTATATGTCGGAATGCACACCATTTATAAAAGGTATACCTGATAAAGATGTAAAGTTTTCCGTTATAATACCTGCTCACAATGAAGAAAATTATATTGGAGAGTGTCTAGAGTCAATTGCAAAGGCTGCACAACCTTTTAAAAATCAAGTTGAAGTGATCGTTGTGTTAAATCGTTGTACGGATAGAACGGAAGAAATTGCACAATCCTACAACTGCGTGACATTGAAAAATGAAGATAAAAATTTATCTAAAATTAGAAATGCTGGAGCTCTATTAGCAAAAGGCGAAATCCTAATTACAATTGATGCAGATAGTCGAATGACAGAAGACCTGTTATCTGAGGTTGAAAAGCACTTAGTATCCAATCAATACATTGGTGGTGGTGTGAGCGGAAATTTTGAAAGAATGTCCTTAGGTATAGTAGTTTCTACCATGCTACTAATTGTTCCCTTACTATTCAAGTATGGTTTTATTTCTGTAGGGGTTTTTTGGTGCTATAAAAAAGACTATCAGGCAATTAACGGTTTTAATGAAAATATGCTAATGGCAGAAGATGCTGATTTTGCAAAGCGGTTAAAAGAATGGGGCAAGAAAAACGGAAAAAAATACGGAACGATTAAAAACGGAATGATTACTTCCTGTAGACGATTTGATCATTATGGGGACTGGATGTTACTGAAACGGCCTGATATGATTGTAGCTTATATAAAGGGCACTGATCAAAAGGCTGCTGATGAAGCCTATTATGATGATCAAGCGAGATAATGTAATACTCAATGGCTAGTATCCCAGCTTAAAAATCATGGGACTACCACTATTAAATATCATTCACCTTTATTGCATTTTCAGGTATTATAAGAGTTGAAAGACTCATCACCATAACGTGTGGTTGATTTCCGTTCCGACTGGGCGCTTTCCTGGGGGCGTCCGATGAGCCGCTTCACTTCGCTGCAGGGTCTCGGGGCAACAGGATGTTGGTCACGAAGGCGTTATCACAGGACGTGATGCTCTTAGCCTTCGTTCCTCTACCGCTGATCCCCAAGGAGTCGCCCAGTCTCCACTCCAATCAACCTAAATACATGGCATACGTTTTAACAAATGTCATCCACAACTTTTGGTGATGAACCAGTTGAAAGGGTGATAGTGTGAGTAATAGAACTAAAAACATAATCATGTTTCTTCTAGGCTTTTTCACATTTTTTATTTTATCCACTTTATATCGCTTTTTATTCTAAGAAAAGAAGATAAAAATGCGAACTTTCCACAATAATTACTTATTTTGATATTTATTAAGTTAAGGTATTTTATTTCAACCCCCTACATCACGTACTACTTCATACGAAAATCTATCTAGTCTAAATGTACAGAGTCAACGAAATTTTAATTACTTGAGGTGCTATAAAAATAAAAGATGGATTTTGTCGAAAATAACATACAACGTTCATTCCTTCATATAATTTTAGTATCTGAAAGATTTGGGTGACTTTCAACAAATGTTCTCATTAAAGTACGGTGACATACGCCGGAGAGGCATTAGAACAATAGATGTTTTTGCGCGAAAGAGAAGCGACAGCACCAGCTCCTCTTTCGCTACAAAACGTTTGCTGAAAGAAGTTAAATATCAGGTAAACCAGTATGAGAGGATGAGGGGGTTTGAAACATCCCAGCGCAAATATTTTAGAAAATAAAGAGGAATTATTTATACCTGAAAAAGCATTAAATAAAGATTTTTGTGATCAATTAGTAACAAAAATTCATAAAAACATACTGAATGAAAATATAGCAAATGATGTTTACATGTCATATTTTGTTATTTTTGATCAACGATATACATTGAAAGAAATTCGATATTTATTAGATGTTTTAAAATTGCAAGCAGATGAAATTATTCGATCTAAGCCAATTTATATTACATTGAGTGGTGTGATACTATCATTAATGGTCATAATTGCCTCTGCCATCAATACGAAACTGGTCATTGGGATCTCGCTTGTCCAAATTTTTGCTTTAGCAGTTTTAAGTTTTAATGTAGCTATATTGTTTATCTCCTATAAAATAGAAAAAGAATATAAAAAAATTAATGAAGTCATTAAATTAATTAACTATTACTTAAGTTTTTATAAGGAGTAGCTGACTTCTATTTTCCAATTCCGTTACTATTCAAAACCTCTATCCTGAGCTCTCCAATTTTTACACAATGAAAAAATCAAAAATAAAGCATGTTATTTATAAATCCTCAAATAATAAAGTACGAAATATTTTATTTGGGGAAGTGAAGATTTGAAAAAGTTTTTCCTGTTGTTAGTACCTATTTGCCTTTTAACGGTCTCTTTTTTTTATGTAAAAGTTAGTGCAGCCACATATGAAAATAAAGGACGAAAGTATTATGAAGAAGCAGGACAAATTGTTTGGGAAGTTAAAACGAATGAAAAGTTGATTGCTATTACTTTTGATGATGGACCACATCCAAAGTATACACCTCAGATTTTAGATTTATTAGCCAAATACAATGCAAAAGCAACTTTTTTTATTGTCGGTCAAAATGCAGATAAAAATCCTGAAGTCATTTCAAGAATGTATAATGACGGTCATGAGCTGGCCAACCATACATTTACCCATCCATTAAGGACGAATGTTCCAAACTTACTTAAGGAGATTAAGCAAACGAATGAAACCATTCATACCATCACAGGATTTACTCCTACTTTATTTCGACCAGTTGAAGGGCAGTATTCTGATGCGATGATTGAAGCGATTGCAAAAGAAAAATATAAAGTTGTTATGTGGTCATGGCATTTAGATACTTTAGATTGGAAAAGTCCTGGTACGAATAGAATTGTTGATACTGTGTTAAAAGGTGTAAAAGAAGGAAATATCGTTCTATTTCATGACGGAGGCGGGAATCGTCAGCAGACTGTCAAAGCAATGGAAAAAATAATACCCGAACTTGAAAAGCAAGGATACCGATTTGTCACAGTTTCTGAATTACTCGACGTGCAGAATAATCACTAAAAAGGCAATAAAATAAATATCCGTAACCATTCCTAATATGTTGTATTATGAAAATCAGGCTAAACTGCAAATAGCCTGATTTTTTATTTGCTAAGAAAGACTTATCCATTTAGCTGATTTTGCTGGCACTCCGCCTTCTGAAGTTGCAACGGAAATCAGCCTCATATTATGGTTATGGGACCTGTAAAAGATCTTCACAAAAGTTGTGGATGACATTTGTTAAAACTTATGTCATGCATATAGTTGATTGGAGTGGAGACTGGGTGACTCCTTGGAGATCAGCGGCTCATCGGAC
>Ga0213822_1001836_pt1 | contig 11153 bp, 12 predicted proteins | sample MC6MC0908MG_FD_179872 | JGI IMG/M metagenome (GOLD analysis project Ga0213822, IMG submission 179872) | Enriched soil aggregate microbial communities from Iowa State University, Ames, United States - MC6-MC0908-MG | ecosystem: Environmental > Terrestrial > Soil > Unclassified | place: USA: Iowa...
CAGTGCCGACGAAGGCTACCGCGATGTGCACGACGGCCAGCATCACATCGGCGAAGCCACCGGCAGCGTGCTGAAACTGAGCGAAGACCTGCAACAATCGACCCAGACCATGCAGGCGTTGGAGCAGGACAGCAAGAACATCAACACCATCCTCGACACCATTCGCTCGATTGCCGAACAGACCAACCTGTTGGCCCTCAACGCCGCGATCGAAGCCGCACGGGCCGGCGATCAAGGTCGTGGGTTCGCCGTGGTAGCCGACGAGGTGCGGGCCCTGGCACGCCGCACCGCCGACTCCACCGGCGAGATCGACAGCCTGCTGGGCAACCTCGCACGGCGCACCCAGGAAGTCACCCAGCAGATGCAAAGCAGCCTGCAGGTGTCGCACACCAGCGTCGAGCGCATTCAGCAGGCCCGTGACAGCTTCGACAAGATCCGCAATTCGGTGGACTCGATTCGCGACCAGAACACCCAGATCGCCACGGCGGCAGAGGAACAGCACCAGGTGGCCGAAGACATCAACCGGCACATCGCGCAGATTCATGCCGATGCCCAGTTGGTCGAGGAATTCGCTCACTCGGCACAGACCGGCTCGGGGCGTTTGACGGATATTTCCGGGCAGCTCAAGGGCTTGGTTGGGCGCTTCAAGTTCTAGCTTGCTTGAGGTGGCGAGCCAGGGACGGCTCGCCGCTCAGGGTGATACAAACGAGAAGCCGCGATTGGCCGCACTGCGCTCATACTCCAGAAGACACGCATAGTCAGCCTCACTGGCCGGCAGCACTTCCCTGATCGCCAGGTCACGGGAAATCTCGGGAAGCTGGCTCAAGGCTTCGTTCATTGCGTGCCTGATAGCGTCTGCTTGCGTCGCCGTTCGACGAATCGACGTGATGTAAGGCAGGCAGGGACTGCGCACACTTCGCACCAGGATCCTGAGTCCTTCGATCTCGTCACTGTTATCTCTCGCCAGATAGTCGTAGGTGACGCTGTCGATAGAAGCCAAATCACCGTCGTGATTCTTCAACCTTCGAATGCTCTCCCTGTGGGATCCGGTGAAGGTCAGTTTCGAGAAAAAGCCACGGTCGCTGATCCCAGCCAACGTGTGGCGCAATAAATTCATTCCGGAGTTGGAATCCCGGGCGTTGATCAGACCATGGCTGCCCTGCAAACCCGCCAGATCGGTGACGGCCGAATCAGCTCTACACAGCAGCAAACTGCAATGGTCACCCCCCGAGCTATGAGCAAGCTCATAGCTCGGACGCCCTATCAGCCTCACCTTTCCCCGCAGTGACGTGACGAATGGATAGCCGCAGGTCTGGGACAACAACAGATCAGGGGAAAGCCAATGGGACACGGGATCAACGATCGGTCTTTGCTCACGGCGCTCACCCAGAATCTCCAGGATGCGCTGGAGCCAGGCGTCCTGGGCCTGTAAAACCCTGGCGGGAGCGAGGTACATGGATAGATCGCTGATCATATGAAAGCCATTCAGAGGATTGTGATTGACGCTGATCACAGCAGGAAGCGGTTGGCAGGCGTCTTCAAACCCAAGCGATCCCTCAGGGTCCCGGGTTCATATTCCTTGCGGAAAACCCCTCTGGCTTGCAGCAAAGGCACCACGCCACGGGTGAATGTGTCGAAGTCAGTGGGCAAAAACGGAAACATGAGGTTGTAGCCATCGACGGCATTCGACTCGTATAGCGCTGAAAGCTTATCGGCAATATGCTCCGCCGTTCCGATCAGCAGCCAGGTACTGGAACTCTTGACCAACCGGCGCCCTATTTCACGGATGGACAAGGTCGTGTCGTACTTCTTGAGCAGGGCCAGTTCGGTTCGAATGCCATCGAACTCAGACTCATCCGGCAACGCGGGTAGCGGGCTGTCCGGCGACAGGCCTGTCAGATCAAGACGGGTGTAGCTGGAGACCAGATCAATCGCCACGGCATCGATAATGAGGCTGTCCTCCAGTTGCCGACGGCGCTCCTCCTCAGTCTCATCCTCCAGAACCACCGGAAGCACACCGGTAATGATTTTCAGATCACTGGAATGCCGGCCCTTCAACTCGAGCCGGCGATTCAAATCGGCCCTATACGCCAGTCCCTCTTCGACCGTATTGATGAAACAGAAATGCACGTCCCCATGGGCGGCGGCCAGATCCTTGCCCGCTTCAGAAGACCCCGCCTGGGCAAGAACCGGATGTCCTTGCGGTGGACGCGGCACGTTAAGCGGCCCACGCACGTTGAAATGTGCTCCTTTGTGATGGATCGGGTGAATTTTAGACGGGTCGGCAAAATCGCCGCTGTCCTTGTCAAACTCAAGAGCCCCCTCCTCCCAGGAGTCCCAAAGCTGCTTGACGACATGAATGAACTCCTCGGCCCGCCGATAACGATCGCCGTGTTTCGTCACGCCTGACAATCCGAAATTCGAAGCCTCCTCTTCCAACCAGGAGGTCACGATATTCCAGCTGGCTCGCCCTGTGCTGAGGTAGTCCAGCGAAGCAAAATATCGCGCAATGTTGAAGGGCTCGTTATAGGACGTTGAAGCGGTGCCCATCAGCCCGATGTGTTCGGTGACAGCCGCCAATGCGGACAAGAGCGTAATCGGTTCAAGGCGGGCGTTGGCATAGTGCCTCAAGCCACTGGCGACGGAGTCCCAGACCGCGACGTGATCCGCGACAAAAACCGCATCGAACTTCGCCGCTTCGGCTGCCTGCACCAGTTTCACGTAGTAGCCCAGCGTCAATATTTCCTTGGTCGGCGACAGCGGGTGGCGCCAGGAAAAACGGTGATCCCCTTGGGGATTAAAAAAGAACAAATTCAAAATCATACTTTTATTGGACATAACGCCTCCGCGACCTTACCCACATCGCATTCATGTTCAGTTGGCCGCCTTGACGGTATTTTCAGCGACCCACTGCGCCGCGACTTTTGCGGGATCCTTGTGATCGATATCCACCAGGCGATTGAGTTGCTTGAGGTCGTCATCGGTCAGTTTTGCAGAGACCTCGTTGAGCACTTTGGTGACTTCTGGGGTTAGCAACGCCTTGCGCCCCAGTGGCGTAATGTTTTGCAGGGGCTGTTGGTGCTTGTCGTCCTCGAGCACAACCCAAGGTTCTTTTGCCAGGATGCCTTGTGTGGAGACCACCGTGGCGACGTCGATAGCGCCTGAGTTCAGTGCCAGCCGCGACAAGGGCCCGCCCATGTCCAGCGATTTGACGCTCTTGAAGTTGATGCCGTAGACCGCCTTCAACCCGGGCAGGCCTAAAGCGGCAGTGGTGACTTCGGGAGGCCCACCCAGCGTGAGTTCACCGGAGACGGGCGCCAGGTCGGACAAGGTCTGCAGGTTGTACTTTTCTGCGGTTTTCTTGGTGACGGCCCAAGCGGTAATAGAGCCCGCGGCCGAAGGTTCAAGCAACTGGAGGCCCGCCGGCAACTTCTGTTGCAAGGCGCTGACGATCTCCTTTTGGCTGGTCAGGGCGCTCTTGTCGTCATAGAAACTCAACAGTGATCCTATGTACTCGGGTACAACGTCGATATCCCCGTTTTCCAGCGCCTTGGCGATGATCTGGCGGTTCCCCAGATTGAGCCGGGTCTTGACCTCAATCCCTTCCTTTTTCAAAGCTGACGCATAGATATTTGCGAGAATCGTCTGCTCGGAAAAATTGGCCCCGCCTATGGTGATGGACTGGGCACTGGCAAATGCGCTGCCCACCAGCAAGCCTAACCCCAGCAACAATGAAACCGAGTGCGCTGAACGAGCCTTCGAACGTTGTTTGTTTTTCATTTGGATTTGCACCTCTGCAGAATTAATACGCACTTTCAAATGCCCCTGATCATGTAGCGCTCAGTTCAACATCCCCCGCTCGCCATTTTCGAACCATGAGTGTTTCGATCATTGAACAAACCCACTCGCTGACAATCGCAAGTGCCGACACCACCAGTGCGCCGCCAATGATTTGAGGGATGTCATTTCGACCCAGCCCGTCAATGAGAAACCTGCCCAGCCCGCCGAACCCTGCATAGGCGGCAATGGTGGCCGTGGCAATAAGTTGCACCAGGGCTGATCGGAATCCAGAAAAGATCAACGGAAAAGCCAACGGTAATTCCAGCTGGATAAACATCTGCCATCTGCGCATCCCCATCGATTTGGCAGCATGCTTCAGAGACGAATCCACCTGATCGATGCCAACATAGGTATTGGTCAATATCGGCGGGATGCTCATGGTGACCAAGGCGATAATCACCGTGCTGGTTTCATAGCCAATGACCATGATTGCAAGTATCACAATACCCAGGGAAGGCAATGCTCGCCCAATATTGAACAGCCCGATCGCCACCTGCGCGCCTTTGCGGTAGTTAGCCAAGAGTACGCCGAGCGGCAACGCTATCGCACAAGCAATAGCCAGGCTCAAAGACACATAATAAATATGCTCCGCCAGCCGAGTCAGTATCCCGTCTTCGCCCAACCAGTTTTCAGGAAGAGAAAACCAGAGGTAGACATCTGCGATCCTATTCATTAGCGCACCCAAGGGACCAGCCATTTATTGATTGAATAAAACAGAAAATCAAAACATAACGCCAACATCACCGTCAGGAACAAACTGACCGCCACAGGCGTAGTGAAACTTTGAGCCAACCCGGTAATGAACAGCTGCCCCAATCCACCTTGACCAATTAACGCAGTAACCGTCACCAGCCCTACCAATGTCACTGCGGTCGTTCGCAGCCCTGCCAATAACGAAGGCAGCGCCAGGGGAAGTTCAACCCCCAGGAATCTCTGCATGCGCGTGTACCCTAGCGCGCGGGCTTCTTCCAGCACGTCCGGGGGGTTGCTCGCAAGGCCCGCCAAAGTGTTCTGTAACACAATGAGCAAGGCATACAGGCTCAAACCAATCACCGCCGTCGTCTTGGACAAACCGGTAAAGGGCATTATCAAAATTAACAGTGCCAGGGACGGAATGGTAAAGAGTATTCCGCTGATATAAATCATGGGCTGCGCCAACCCTGGCTTCCATAACGTCAAGAGCACCATTGCGCCCGCTAACAACATTCCTATAAACAGGCCGAAGGTCACCAGCTGAATATGATCAAATAACAGCTGGCCGATCTGCTGCCAGTTTTCAACGATCCAGGACCAGTCAATCATTGCGCACTTCCAAAGCGGCGCTCATTGAGTGCGCTGTGAAAGCTGGCAATAGACAGGCAACCTTCGTAACCACCCGCCTCGTCCACTCGAACAACCACACCGAGCGGAGCCGTTAGAATTTTAACCAGTGCGTGATGCAACGAGTCATTATTCGACACCGTGGTAAGTTCAGGGACAGGCAAGTCCGATTCACTGACCCACTTCAGCGGATTGGACTTATCGTCCAGCAGAAGTTTGAATTGGCAATTGACTTCATCCACAGGAAGATCAGAAACCTTCATCAGCGACAGTCTTTTTAACAGCGGATCCTTGCCGATGAAGTTCTTCACAAACTCGCTGGCAGGATGGGCAAGGATATTGTGAGGTGTATCGAACTGAGCAAGCTTTCCTTCGCCCTCGAAGATGGCGATCCGGTCACCAATCTTGATGGCCTCTTCCATGTCATGGGTCACCAGGATGATGGTTTTATGCAAACGCCTCTGCAGCGCAACCAGTTCGTCCTGCAGTCGCTCGCGGATCACCGGATCAAGCGCGGCGAAGGGTTCGTCCATCAATACAACCGGTGGGTCGGAGGCCAATGCCCTCGCCAAGGCAACACGACTTTGCTGCCCGCCCGACAGTTGATTAGGGTACCTGTCCAGAAATTCCGGCTGAAGCCCGACCAGGGAAATGAGCTCGCTCACGCGCTGGCGGATCTTATGCTTGCTCCAACCCAAGAGCCGCGGAACCGCGCCAATATTTTCTGCAACGGTTTGATGAGGAAATAAGGCTGAGCTTTGCATCATGAAACCGATGCCACGGCGAAGCGTCACGACGTCAAGCTCATCGGTCGCCACCCCATTGACACTGATGCGGCCACTGTCCTGGGTGTCCAGTCTATTGATCATTCGCAAAATGGTCGTTTTGCCACACCCACTTGGCCCGACAAATACGCAGATCTCCCCCTCCCGGACATGAAGCGTTAAATCGCTCACGGCCATTCGCGGGCTGCCTTTATGAGTTTTCTTGATGGCTTCAAAACGTATCATTTTCCGACGCCCAGATTAGCTTGAGTATTTTTAGTGCCTGGCAGGATGGCGAGGACAATCCACGGGATTGATCAGATGCCTCTGCAATAACTGGAAGTAGCCATGAATGACATAGCCATTGTTTCGCGCGATCCATTGTTCACGCCTGGCTCTATACACCCGGGGCAAATAAAACCAGGGCAAACCGGGAAGATCGTGATGAACCAAGTGAAGATTGAGGTTAAGAAAGAGCCAACTCAAAAGCCCTGAGGACTCATTGATCACCGTACGGTGTTCTGGCAGCGTTGACGGCCGATGCTCGTAAAACGACCTGATCATTGCAATGGACAAGGCCGGCAGCGAAACTAAAAATACGTACTGCACAGCACTGATGGCGCTGTATTGTTCAACCAAGGTCAGCACCACGACGACACTTAGCACGTGAGCTATCCACACTCGTCCAGTACTTCGTCCCGCGAGAAACAAGCCTCTGATCTCGCTACCCAGCAGGGATATCACTGCCAATGGTGCTCCCATGAGCAAGCGACCACCCAAAGTCTTGTTTACCCAAAGCAACGCTTTCACATAACGCGGTGACTGCAACCAGAAGGCACTGGTGACATAGCGACTTTCTGGATCTTGACCAGGCACCGTCAGCACCTCGTCGTTGTGATGCGCCAGATGCGTGTCCCTATAAATGTCGTAGGGATACCAAACGGCAAACGGCAGAAACCCCAGGGCTTTATTTATGGCAGGCCAACGCGTTGGGTGACCGTGAATAAGCTCATGCTGGATCGACATCCAGAGCACGACCAGTGGAACCAACAGGGCAATGCTGATGAGTTGGCCAAGTGCCTGCCCATGAAAAACAATAAGAGCCCAAGCCAGATAAAAGCCGACCAGTAAAAGCCAGGTGGGCCATTCAGTCTGGCTGGTCAAGGTCTTGCTGAGCTTGACGATTTCGGCTCGATGAGCTTCATCCAAGTAATTTGGCATGGTGGTAAGTCGCGATAGGCTGCGCTGAACAGACGCCCACTCACTCACACTTCAAGCGACCACCCGGGACCGGGTATTACCTCAAGATGACTGACTGACGTTACGGTATGGAAGTGCCGACAGCGGTGCGTCACATGGCGTAGAGCAGAAACGCCAAGCCTTCGCTGATTGCACTGCAGGCCTCACTGTTGGCCTGGCAAGGGAGAGGTTTGCCGGTCACGAATGGAACGGCAATGGCGGCACAAGAACTAATGCGCAGAGTGCCGGACTGAGAAATCACTGCATGGGCCCCGTCATGCGACAGAGCCTCAAGGCTGATTTGGAAGATTCGGGCGCCGGACATAGTCGTACCATAGGGTAGGGTTGAACATATCCGGCGGTCCGGTAGCGTCAACTTAACATGCCAACTAATTCGATCAAGGAATATATTCTATTATGCTTATTCCTGAATCGAATAAAATGAAAATGGCTCCCTACCCTTTCGCCTTGATTGCATACAGGCCTGCGGCAATCACCATGCACGCCCCCACGACGGTCCATGGGTCAGGTAGTTCGCCGAATATGAACAGGCCGATGAATGTGGCGAACACCAACAGCGTGTAGTTGAACGGTTGAAGCGTACCTGCCGTTGCGTACTTGAGCGCCTGGAGGAGGAGCAACTGCGCCACCATGCCGATCGTCGACAGCACGGCGATCAGGCCCCACTGTGTCGGGTTCGGCGAAACCCACCCTGGCAAGCCAGAGAACGTGATGGCCAGGGCGCCGAAAAAGCCCATGTAGAGCATGTTCGTCGCGAATGAATCATCCCGGCTGATCCGACGTGTCAGCACACTGAAGACCGCGAAACCCAGGGCCGACAACAGCGGAATCAGCGCCGCCAACTCGAAGACGCCGGTTCCCGGACGGAGGATCACCAGGGTCCCCAAGAATCCTATGGCCGCCGCGATCCAGCGGCGGACGCCGATGAACTCACCCAGGAACGCGCCTGCCAAGGCCAGGGTCATCAGCGGAAACACTGCATACAGGGCATGCATCTCAGCCATTCCGAGGTAGCGCAGCCCCAATCCGAACAACGCGCTTTCGCCCACCCCCAGCAAGGCACGGATGACCTGCAGGGCAGGATGATGGCTTCGACACGCCGCTCCCAGGTGGCCGCGATAAAGGCTATAGCCGACAGCGAATGCCAGGAATACCCAGTAACGCACCATGACGAGCTGGGCGACGGGAAGGTCCTTGACCAGCACTTTGGTGATCCCGTCCTGGCTTGCAAAGAGCAGCATGGAAAGCAGGCACAAGAGGATTCCAAGTTGAGGCCGTGGGGCATCACCCACGGTGTGTATCACCCGTGCCCGGCTCTAGGGCAACGGTATCCCTGCGTCGTCTTGCGAGGCTGTGGCGCGCAGCGTCTTTTTCCAGCGCCTCGACCGCGACGAGCGCTTCAATACCTGCCCCGGCTTCGACCTTTTCAATGAAATCCAGGATCGCCCGTTTCATGAACCAGTGGCAGGTGCGGTCCAGCTTTGCCGACACCGACTTCAGCCTGGCCCGTGTTTCCCCATCCAACTTGATACCCAATGTGGTGACCGACATCGCTCAGCCTCTGAAATGACTTGTAGTCTTCGACCCTTCGCCTCAAGCGCAGGGCTCATGGAGCAATCCCCACAGTGCCAGAAGTGGCGCTTGCGTTGATCTCATCGCATGGGTGCAGGACGGTGGGTTTATGACAATGCCCCCTGCCCCGGGCGTCCACCAACCTACGTCCTCGCGATACCAGTCGCCTGGGGACAACACCAGATAGAACTCAGCCGGAGGATGCTGGTGGAACGGATAACAGGTTTCGGGCGCCATGAGGGCCAACCCCAGGGTCATGCCGGGACAGTCGAACAATCCCCCTGGACCGGTGACCATGCCATGGCGATGCCGCTCCACGAACTGATCGTCCTGGCCTGCCTGGGCCTGACGATTGATCCAGGGAACATGGGGCACCAGCGCGTTCAACGCCTCCAATACCCCTGCCAGGTGCTCGGGGACTCTTGGCGCAGCGTCGAATGCCTGGGCCAAATAGGGCGCCAGGACTGCCGGTAACGCGCGGGGCGTTGCCGGCGGCTTCTTGAGGGGCCACTCGGTCGGCCCCAAGGCGGCGGCATAGGCCTGTGTCGCCCCGGATGTACCGTCCCCCGAGCTGTTCGAGAGGACTTCATGCAGCGATCGCCGAAGCCACTGCGCGCTACGAGTCACCACCGGATCCGACGACAAATGCTCGTGACGGGTAATCATCGTTTCCCCCTTGCTGAGTCAGGCGCAGACGAAAATGACAGGCTGCTCAACGTATCCCATCGGTACCGGAAGCGGGGCCCTGATGTTCCAGGGGTAACCCGAACGGAATCGATGACAGCCGACGCCCTTCACTTTGCGTCAAGGGCACCGAACTGCAAACACCTATCGGACAACGGCGGCGATTACTGGCTGACGGTTGCCGAGGCGGTCTGACTGCCAAACATGGCCTCGAAACGAGGCTTGTTAGCGGCGTAGTACTCGGCAACGACCTTGTCTGCCGAACTGTCACGGGCGGTCGCCATCAGCTTCTCAAGGTCGGCCTTGGGAATCTTGAAGTTGGCGAAGAACCGGGCGACATCAGGATGCTCGGCGCTGAAGCCTTTGCGGGCAATCGCGTGAATCTGCTCGGCGCCGCCGAAAACCTGCTTCGGATCATCCAGGTAGCGCAGCGGCCACTTGGCGAACATCCAGTGCGGGCTCCAGGCGTTGATCAATGCCCATTTGTCACGTTTGAGGTTGCGATCCAGCTCGCTCAACATGCCAGACTCTGAAGAGGCGACCATCTTGTAGCCTTCGAGCTTGTATTCCTTGATGGCCTTTTCCGTGAGTTTGTATTGGCCGTTGCCCACTTCCGAGGTCAGGATCTTGCCGTCGAGCTTTTGCCGCACTTCAGGCTTGTTGAGGTCCTCGACAGTGGCGAGTTCGCTGGTGGGAATGGACGTTGGCACGGCCATGCCGATCCGACCTTCATACAGCACGCCAAGGTCTTCGAGCTTGTCCTGGTACTTGTCATAGAATGCCTTGTGAGTGTTCGGCAGCCAGACCATCGGGATCAGGTCGATATTGCCGTTGGCCAAGGCCTGGAACTGAATGCCAATGTCGGCGAGCACCAATTTGACCGGTTGCTTCAAGTGGTCGCGCAATGCGGTATCCGCCAGCTTTACAGCGATTTCCGTATCCGACCAATTCACCCAACCGATACGAATGGGCGTGGGTTCCTCGGCGTGGGCCATCAGGCTGCCGGCGGCCATCGCCAGACCGGCAAGCCAGCCGATACGAGTTTTACTGGAAAACGTCATCATGGTGCATCTCCGCGTACTGTATTAATAGTTATTGGCAGGGCAGCAGAAGAATTCACGTTCCCTCATCAAAGCAGAGTGCCATTACACTCCTCAAGGGATTTAATGTTATGCATGGATAAGTTCTAGTTATGCGAAAACCCTTCCTGTATTCAGGTCGTTCGGCCCTCCTCCGCCCTTTGGCGGAACTTATGAATGTACGTACTCACAGTGCTTTTTCGAGCGCCGGCAAGGCCTCGAACAGATCCGCCACCCACATGTAATCCGCCACCTGGGCAATCGGCGCTTCAGCGTCCTGGTTGATCGCAACGATGACCTTTGAACCACTCATGCCCGCCAAATGTTGAATGGCGCCACTGATACCCGCCGCGATGTAAAGCTCTGGCGCGACGATTTTCCCGGTCTGCCCGACCTGCAGATCGTTGGGGGCAAAACCCGAATCCACCGCGGCACGCGAGGCCCCTACGGCACCGCCAAGCTTGTCCGCCACCCGCTCGATCAGGGCGAAATGCTCTTTGCTCTGCATCCCGCGGCCACCGGACACGACGACGCGGGCGCTCGACAGGTCGGGCCTTTCGCTGGTCGTCAGTTGCTCGCTCACGAAGCGCACATTGCTTGCGCTTTGCCCGCCCTCCACTACCACCACTTCGCA
>Ga0213822_1001843_pt1 | contig 11113 bp, 9 predicted proteins | sample MC6MC0908MG_FD_179872 | JGI IMG/M metagenome (GOLD analysis project Ga0213822, IMG submission 179872) | Enriched soil aggregate microbial communities from Iowa State University, Ames, United States - MC6-MC0908-MG | ecosystem: Environmental > Terrestrial > Soil > Unclassified | place: USA: Iowa...
TGGGCGCCATTACGGTGCCCACCGTTCCGTCCTGAAGCACTACAACCGGCTGGAGCCGGGCATAACAACTTCGGGACAGTGGGAAGCAGGCGTTTAATACCGCTTCCATCCGAAGTTCTGGAGTGGCAGCAATAGACTGCAACACCCGTACCGTTTTGGTCGTTTTCGACCTTGAAACAGTTGCCATCCGCAGGGGCGGTCTGGGCTTTTGGAAATGCGGTATTTCAGGTGAACAGAAGCACGAAAAACGCTTGAATTCTCTGTCCAACTTGTGTTTGGTTTTTGGCCGAAAACCCTACATGTAGGGTTTTTTACGCGGCGGGCTACAAGATAATGCGTTTTGGGGGGTGATTGCAACGTACTACCTGTGGATAAGCCTGTGCGTAATTTGTGTGCGAAACGTGGAACGACGCTGTAGGCCGCGACCTAGCTGGAGCGGACCTTTTTTCATCGGTTTCGAGGATCCGAAAACTGCCAGAAGGTTTTTTGCGGCGCGGACGTTACCACACAAAATCCACCCGACCGAACGCATTTGTCCGCTTGTTTTCCAGGGGGGCGACGTTTATACAATCGGCGGGCGCACGGGCATGTTTATCCTCCTTTGATATGACAGAAAGAGGGGGGGCAATGCAGAACCACAATCTGTGGGAGCGAGCCTGCTCGCGATGACGGCGGCCTATTCAACATCGACTCTGACTGGTACACCGCTATCGCGAGCAAGCTCGCTCCCACAGGATTCGTGCCTTGTCAGTGATAGTGGCAGCATACCTTTCCTTATTAGGTTCTCAGCGTAAGAGGTCCCCCAGTGGAACAAGAAGCCTGGCAGGTATTGATCGTCGAAGATGACCAGCGTCTGGCCGAGCTGACCCGGGAATACCTCGAGAGCAACGGGCTGCGCGTCACCCTCGAGGGCAATGGCGCCGTGGCGGCGGCGCGGATCATTGCCGAGCAGCCGGATCTGGTCATTCTCGACCTGATGCTGCCTGGCGAAGATGGCCTGAGCATCTGCCGCAAGGTGCGCGAGCATTTCGACGGGCCGATCCTGATGCTCACCGCCCGCACCGACGACACCGATCAGATCCAGGGCCTGGACCTGGGCGCCGACGATTACGTCTGCAAGCCGGTTCGCCCGCGTTTGCTCCTGGCGCGCATCCAGGCCCTGCTGCGGCGCAGCGAGCCCGAATCGTCCGCGCCGCAAAAGCAGCGGCGCCTGGAGTTCGGTCCGTTGGTGGTGGACAACGCCTTGCGCGAAGCCTGGCTGCAGGGCAATGGCATCGAGCTGACCAGCGCCGAATTCGACTTGCTGTGGCTGCTGGTGGCCAATGCCGGGCGCATCCTGTCCCGGGAAGAAATCTTCACTGCCTTGCGCGGCATCGGCTATGACGGCCAGGACCGCTCCATCGACGTGCGCATCTCACGCATCCGTCCCAAAATCGGTGATGACCCGGACCATCCACGGCTGATCAAGACCATCCGCAGCAAAGGCTACCTGTTCGTTCCTGAAGCTTGTGTAGACGCCGCGCCGTGAACTCGATCTTCCTGCGCATTTATGGCGGCATGTGTGCGGCCCTGGTGCTGGTGGCGGTCCTTGGCGTGCTGGCCCTGCAGCTGCTCAACCAGACCCGCAGCGAGCAATACCGCGAGCGCCTGGCCCACGGCACGTTCTCGTTGATGGCCGACAACCTGCGGCCCATGAACGATACCGAGCGCCGGCGGGCATTAGCGGTGTGGGAGCGTCTGCTGGGCATTCCCCTGGCCTTGCAGACGTTCTCCCAGACCGACCTGGACCTCAGCCAGCGCACTCGCGTGTTGCGCGGCCAGGCGTTGGTGGAGCAGACCGGGCCCCATGCGGCGAAGGTCTATCGGCTGGTCAGCGATGGCGAACAGCTGATGCTGGCGGGGGAAGTCCAACAGATCAGCGAGCAACTGGCCCGGGCGACCATTTATCTGCTGGTCGACGAGCTGGTGCGTTATCCGGTGAATGAGCAACCCGAAAGACTTGCACAACTAAAGGAGGAAAAAGGCTTCGGTTTCGATTTGCGACTGATGACCGCCGAGCAGGCGGACATGGACGAAGACCAGCGCCGCCGGGTGTCCGAGGGCGACACGGTGATGGCGCTGGGCAAGGGCGGTGACTCGATCCGGGTGTTCGCCGGCATGGTCGGCACACCGTGGGTGCTGGAGATCGGCCCGCTGTACCAGATGAACCCCTATCCGCCGCAATGGTTGGTGCTGATCGCGGCGCTGGGGCTGAGCCTGATCGGGTTGATCGTCTACCTGTTGGTGCGCCAGTTGGAGCGACGTTTGCGTGGCCTGGAGTCGGCCGCTACGCAAATCGCCCAAGGCAGCCTGGAAACCCGGGTACCGGCCCGGGGGGCCGACTCGGTAGGGCGTCTGGCCGCGGCGTTCAACGGCATGGCCGAGCATTTGCAACAGCTGTTGGCGATCCAGCGTGAGCTGGTGCGGGCGGTGTCCCACGAATTGCGCACCCCGGTGGCGCGCCTGCGCTTCGGCCTGGAAATGCTCGGCAGTGCCTCCACACCCCAGGCCCGGGACAAATACTTGGCGGGCATGGACCACGACATCGAGGACCTGGACCGGCTGGTGGATGAAATGCTCACCTACGCGCGGCTGGAGCAGGGCTCGCCGGCCCTGAATTTCCAGCGGGTGGACCTGGATGCGCTGGTCAATCAGGTGATCGATGAGCTGGGGCCGTTGCGGGCTGGGATCACGGTCGGGCGCGGTCTATGCCTGTCGGCCGCCGACTGTGATGGTGCTTGGGTCGAGGCCGAGCCGCGATTCCTGCATCGTGCCCTGCAGAATCTGGTGGGCAATGCCATGCGTCATGCCAGTTCTCGGGTGACTGTCAGCTACCAGGTGGGTCAGTTGCGTTGTCGCGTGGATGTCGAGGATGACGGGCCCGGCGTGCCGGAGGCGGCGTGGGAGCGGGTGTTCAAGCCCTTCCTGCGCCTGGACGACAGCCGTGCCCGGGCTTCGGGCGGTCATGGCTTGGGGCTGTCGATCGTGCGGCGGATCATCCACTGGCATGACGGCCGGGCGTTGGTCGGCAAGAGCAAAAGCCTGGGTGGGGCTTGTTTCAGCTTGAGTTGGCCGAGGCATCAGGATAGGTCTTGAGAGGTGTTGTGCCTTTATCGCCGTCATCGCGAGCAAGCTCGCTCCCACATTTTGAATGCATTCCACCCTGTGGGAGCGAGCTTGCTCGCGATGAGGCCCTCACAAACGCCACCTTCCTCAGGCCTTGATCCCCACCAAACTCAACAACTGCCCATCCTTCACCCCAAACTGCGCCTCCAGTTCGCTGCCATGACGCCACTCGGTCGACAAGTCTGTCAGCAACCGCAGTCGCACTTGCCCACAGCGTGTCCATTCCAGTACTTCGGCGTGTTCGAAGTAAAAGCGCTGCCCAACGATCGGGTACAACGCCTTGAACAGGCTTTCCTTCACTGAAAAGGTCAGGGTTACCAGCAAGGCCCGATCATCATGCGCAAGCGTTGCCATGCGCAGTAGCTCCGCAGGGGTGAGAATTTCACCGGCCAGGCGCTCGGCGCGTTCGGCGTCGAGCAGGTTTTCCAGGTCCATGCCCAGCCCTCGCCAGTGATTTTTGTTGGCGACAATGGCCGCTGCCCGGCCCGTGCTGTGGGTGATCGAGCCGCTGATGTGGGCCGGCCACACCGGGGCACGGTCCTCGCCGATGGTCGGCACGCAGGTCTGGCCGTCCAACTGGCGCAGGGCCGCCCGGGCGCAGATCCGCCCGGCGAGGAATTCAGCCTGACGCTTGGCCACCGAACGCTGGATGCTGGCCGGTGGTTCGATGGCGCTATTGGGAAAGTCATTGCCGGTCAGCAGCAGTGGATCAAAGCAGGTGCTCAACAGGACTGTTTCGGACAGGGCTTCGGGCAACAGCCATTGATCATCCAGAGGCGTGCAGCAGGCGGGCAGGTCGGGGAGTGCGTTCATGTCCGGCATTTTGCCGGGTTGGCTTGAGGCTGGGTAGGGGGGCGTGCTTCATGGATAGAAGGGAGAGGACTTTGGTGGCGAGGGAGCTTACTCCCCTTGCTCTGATGCGGATTAGCGTTGCGAACACCGTTGTGGCGAGGGGATTTATCCCCGCTGGGCTGCGAAGCAGCCCCACATTGGACACGGTTGTGCCTCAGGCCAAACGCAGGGGGGCCGCTTCGCGCCCCAACGGGGATAAATCCCCTCGCCACAGGGTTATGCGTCAGCCAAAGACTTTCTTGAAGAACTTCTGCATGTCCGCCCACGATTTTTCATCGGCAGCCTTGTTGTAGCCAATATCCGGCCCGCCATGCTCACCGTGGCTCAGGCGATCGGCGTCCGGGTTGCTGAAGCCGTGCTTGGCGTCTTTAAGGCTGACGAATTTATAGTCGGCGCCGGCTTTGTCCATTTCGCTCTTGAACGCAGCGACATTGTCCTCGGTGACCATGCTGTCCAGCGCGCCGTGCTCGACCAGGATCTTGGCCTTGACGCTGCCAGGCGTGGCCGGGGTATTGGTCACCAACGCACCGTGGAAGCTCACCACGCCGGCCAGCGGCACACCCTGGCGCGCTGCGTCCAGCACCACCTTGCCGCCGAAGCAGTAACCGATGGCGGCGATTTTGTCCGGATCGGTCTGGGGTTGTTTCTTCAACAGGTCGAGCCCGGCCTGGAACCGCGCACTGGCCGCCTTGCCGTCCTTGAGCGCCGCCTGCATGAACGCCATGGCGTCCTTGGGGTGCTCGGTGTTCTTGCCGGCGCCGTACATGTCGATGGCCAGGGCGCTGTAGCCCAGGCCGGCGAGGTCACGGGCGCGACGCTTGGCGTAATCGTTCAGCCCCCACCACTCGTGCACGACCACCACGCCCGGGCGCGGGCCTTTGACGGCGTCGTCGTAGGCGTAATAACCGATCAGTTGGGTGCCGTCGGCACTGGTGTAGGGGATTTCCTGGGTCTGGATGGCGGCGTGGCTCGTACCGCTGAGCGCCAGAAGTAAAACAGCAAGCAGCCTGCGCATGACGGATCTCCTTAAAAAGTGGTCCGCTCAGATTAGCCGATTCATTCAGCGCAGGTTCAGAGAACGTTCAAGGGGGGTTCAGGGACCGCTGGTTAACGTGGCTTCGACTTCACACATCACCCACGCTTCAAAGGAGCTCGACCATGACTTCCATGAAAAAACTGCTGTTGGCTTTCACTGTGTTGGGCGCCAGCGCCATGGCTCACGCCGACGACAACTTCGCCAGCCTGACCCTTGGCCAGACCAGCGACAAGGTCAAGAAATCCGACGCCCTGAACGACAACCTGAACCACCCGAACGCTGACGGCATCATCGGCAAGGACACCACGTATGGTGTGCGACTGGGCAAGCAAAACGAACAGGGTCGCTACTACGCCACCTATGACAACGTCTCGGGGACCCACAACGGCATCAAACTGCGCCAGGAAAACCTGCTGGGCAGCTACGATGTGTTCCTTCCGGTCACCAGCAGCACCAAACTGTTCGGCGGCGGTACGGCGGGCCTGACCAAGCTGACCCAGGACTCCCCTGGCTTCAGCCGCGACAGTGACATCGGCTACGCGGTGGGTTTGCAAGGCGGTGTCCTGCAACAAATTTCGCAAAACACCTCCGTGGAACTGGGTTACCGTTACCTGCGTAGCAACGCCAGCACCGAGATGAGCCCACCCGGTGGCGCCAAGGTCGGCTCGTTGGACCTGACCAGCAGCGCCCAGACTTACCTGTCCGCCAACTACACATTCTAAGCGGGCGAAAGTGAGGGTATCGAGCCGGATCGGCCCAAGACGATCCGGCGTCTTTCGTTGGGGTGCGCCGCACTGGATTGTTTGATTGCCTGGAGAGAGGCTCCATGAAATTACTGGTCGTCGAAGACGAAGCGCTGTTGCGTCATCACCTGCAAACCCGTCTTACCGATAGCGGCCATGTGGTACAGGCCGTGGCCAATGCCGAAGAAGCCTTGTATCAGGTTCGCGAATTCAACCATGACCTGGCGGTGATCGACCTGGGCTTGCCGGGCATCAGCGGGCTGGAATTGATCCGCCGGTTGCGCTCGCAGGACAAGACGTTTCCGATCCTGATCCTGACCGCCCGCGGCAACTGGCAGGACAAGGTCGAAGGCCTGGCCGCCGGGGCCGATGACTACGTGGTCAAGCCGTTTCAGTTCGAAGAGCTGGAGGCTCGACTGAACGCCCTGTTGCGGCGCTCCAGCGGCTTCACCCAGTCGACCATCGTGGCCGGTCCGTTGTTGCTCGACCTCAACCGCAAGCAGGCCTCCTTGGGTGACGAGCCCCTGGCGTTGACCGCCTACGAATATCGTATCCTCGAATACCTGATGCGCCATCACCAGCAAGTGGTGGCCAAAGATCGCTTGATGGAACAGCTTTACCCCGATGATGACGAGCGTGATCCCAATGTCATCGAAGTGTTGGTAGGGCGCTTGCGCCGTAAACTGGAAGCCCCGGCCGGCTTCAAACCGATCGACACCGTGCGGGGCCTGGGTTACCTGTTCAACGAGCGCTGCCAGTGATTCGTTCGCTACGGCTGCGGTTGATGCTGGCCGCCATGACCCTGGCGGTGCTGTTCATGCTGGCCTTGCTGCCGGCCATGCAAGGCGCGTTCAGCCTGGCGTTGCAGGAATCCATCGAGCAACGCCTGGCGTCGGACGTGACCACGCTGATTTCCGCCGCCCGGGTGGAAAACAATCGGTTGAAGATGCCGGCACAATTGCCCGACGAACGCTTCAACCTCGCCGATGCCCGTCTGCTGGGCTACATCTATGATCGAGAGGGCCGGTTGGTCTGGCGGTCCAAGGCTACCCAGGAAGAGAACATCAACTACACGCCGCGCTATGACGGCCAGGGCAATCAGTTCGCGCGCATCCGCGAAAACGACGGCCAGGAGTTCTTTGTCTACGACGTCGAGATCAAGCTGCTTGGTGGCCAGAATGCGGCGTTCAGTATCGTCACCCTGCAACCGGTTCGTGACTACGAAGTGACCCTGCAGGGCCTGCGGGACAATCTCTACCTGGGTTTTGGTGCTGCCCTGGCGGTGTTGCTGGCCCTGCTGTGGATCGGCCTGACCTGGGGCTTGCGGGCACTGCGGCGGCTGAGCCAGGAACTCGACGAAATCGAAAGCGGGGCCCGGGAAAGCCTCAGTACCGAGCATCCCCGGGAGCTGTTGCGCCTGACCGGTTCCCTCAATCGCTTGCTGGACAGCGAACGGGAGCAGCGCAGCCGCTATCGCGACTCCCTCGACGACTTGGCCCATAGCCTGAAAACCCCGCTGGCGGTGTTACAGGGTGTCAGCGAGGATATGGCCCGGCGCCCCGAGGACCGTGGACAGGCCTGGGTGCTGCAAGCCCAGATCGAGCGCATGAGCCAGCAGATCGGCTACCAGTTGCAGCGCGCCAGCTTGCGTAAAAGCGGGCTGGTACGCCACCAGGTGCCTTTGCGCCCGGTGCTGCAAAGTTTGTGCGACACCTTGGACAAGGTCTATCGCGATAAACAGGTCAATGTCGGTTTCGATCTTCCGGAGCACTGTCAGGTGCCGATCGAACAGGGCGCCTTGCTGGAGATGCTCGGCAACCTGCTGGAAAACGCTTATCGGCTTTGCCTGGGTGAGGTGCGGGTCAGCGTGCATCAGACCCTCGGCGGCCAGGAGTTGTGCGTCGAGGACGACGGGCCGGGCGTGCCACCGGATCAACGGGCGCGGATCCTCCAGCGTGGCGAGCGGCTGGACCGCCAGCATCCGGGGCAGGGCATTGGCCTGGCGGTGGTCAAGGACATCATCGAGAGCTATGGCGCACGGTTGACCTTGGGGGATTCAGCGCTGGGCGGGGCGGCGTTTCGGATTCATTTTCCGGTGGTTTGACTGAAGTTTTTTCGGTGGGTTTGCGGGCCTCATCGCGAGCAAGCTCGCTCCCACATTGGATTTCCAGCGCTCATAAATCCCTGTGGGAGCGAGCTTGCTCGCGATGAGGCCAGTCGCCACACCACAAAAGCCAATCAAAAAATCAGTTCTCCAGCTCCCTGTAGTCCCCTGGCGTCACCCCTGTCCACTTCTTGAACGCCCGGTGAAACGCCGACGGCTCCGAGAACCCCAGCTGCTCGGCAATCTGCTGCAACGACAAATCCGCACGCCCCAAATGGTAGATGGCGATATCCCGCCGCAACTGATCCTTGAGCTCTTGGAAGCTAGTGCCTTCCTCCCGCAGATGCCGGCGCAACGTCTGGGGACTGATGTGCAGATGGGCGGCCACGGTTTCCAGGTCGGGCCAGCGTGCGGTGTCGCGGCTGAGCAGGCGGCGCAGTTGGCTGCTCAGGCTGTGGCCATCGTCCGGTCGCGACAGCAGGTCGGCGGGGGAGCGTTCGAGGAAATGCTTGAGGGTTCGTTCGTCCTGCAGCAGCGGCATATCCAGGTAGCGACTGTGAAACAACAGGCTGCTGCTGGGGGCTTCGAATACCAGTGGACAGGGAAACAGCAGGTCGTATTCGGCGGCGTGGGCAGGCTTGGCGTAGCCGAAGGTCGCCTGTTCCAGGCCTATCCGCTGGCCGATCAGCCAACTGGCGAGACGATGCCAGACCACCAGCAGGCTTTCACTCAGGAAGTGATCCGGGTCCCACAGCGTCGAGTCGTTCAGCACCAGTCGTACCCGCTCGCCGTCGGCCTCCAGGGTCAGGCTCGGGGCGTCGGGGAACAGGCTGTAGAACAACAGGCCGCGTTGAAGGGCCTTGCCCAGGGTACGGCAGTGGATCAGCGCGTGACACATCATTGCGAAGGTCCCGGGTTTGCTCGGGGCCTGGCCGAACCCCAGGTATTCGTCGTCCAGGTTTTGCCACAACGCTTGCAACAGACGGGTGAACTGCTCCGGCGCAATGCGCGCGCGCGGTTCATCCAGCAGCTCAGGGCTGACGCCCAGCTGTTGCAGCAAAGGAAAATAGTCGAACCCTTGCCGACGTGCGCCGCCCAGGGCTGCGCGGGCGAAATGGCTGGCAATCGTGCGTTGGCGCATGGCGAAAATCCGTCCGTTAAGCGGGCGATGGTAGCAGGGGCTTGAAGCGGGGCAAGGCGGATATCCGCCAAATCCCGGAACAGTAGGTGGCCTGTCGGCGGAAATCCGCCACCTTACACGCCGTGTTTACCTTCATGTGAAATCAACAAACCCGTCTGCTATACCGGGTGTAGGACGTTTCGCAAAAATGGCACGTGGGTTGCACTACGTTACGTAGGTCTGCCGCGTGCAGCCGACAAAAACAAATCCCTCCAGCGCAGGAGGGTTCGCAATTGAGGTGTCGTGGATGACAGGTGGATGTCGTCACACGAGACACTTGAGGAAGGTTTGCCATGACGACTCGTCAGCCACTGTACAAATCCTTGTATTTCCAGGTGATCGTAGCCATTGCCATCGGCATTTTGCTCGGCCACTTCTACCCGCAGACCGGCGTTGCTCTCAAGCCATTCGGTGACGGGTTCATCAAACTGATCAAAATGGTCATTGCCCCGATCATCTTCTGTACCGTCGTCAGCGGTATCGGCGGCATGCAGAACATGAAGTCGGTGGGCAAGACCGGCGGCTACGCGCTGCTGTACTTCGAAATCGTTTCCACCATTGCCCTGCTGATCGGTCTGGTCGTGGTCAACGTCGTGCAACCGGGCGCCGGCATGCACATTGACGTATCGACCCTGGACACCAGCAAGATCGCCGGTTTCATCTCGGCCGGTAAAGACCAGAGCATCATTGCCTTCATTCTCAACGTGATCCCGAACACCATCGTCGGCGCGTTCGCCAACGGCGACATCCTGCAAGTGCTGATGTTCTCGGTGCTCTTCGGCTTCGCCCTGCATCGCCTGGGTGCCTACGGCAAGCCGGTGCTGGACTTCATCGATCGCTTCGCCCACGTGATGTTCATCATCATCAACATGATCATGAAGCTGGCCCCACTGGGCGCGTTCGGTGCCATGGCGTTCACCATCGGTGCCTACGGTGTCGGTTCGCTGGTGCAACTGGGTCAGTTGATGATCTGCTTCTACATCACCTGCGTCGTGTTCGTGCTGGTGGTGCTGGGCGCCATTTGCCGCGCCCACGGCTTCAGCGTCATCAAGCTGATCCGCTACATCCGTGAAGAACTGCTGATCGTGCTGGGTACTTCTTCGTCGGAATCGGCCCTGCCACGCATGCTGATCAAGATGGAGCGCCTGGGTGCCAAGAAATCTGTCGTAGGCCTGGTGATCCCGACTGGCTACTCGTTCAACCTCGACGGTACTTCGATCTATCTGACCATGGCGGCGGTGTTCATCGCTCAGGCCACCGATACCCAGATGGACCTGACTCACCAGATCACTCTGCTGCTGGTGCTGTTGCTGTCGTCCAAAGGTGCTGCTGGCGTGACCGGTAGTGGCTTCATCGTACTGGCGGCCACCCTGTCGGCCGTAGGTCACCTGCCGGTGGCCGGCCTGGCGCTGATCCTGGGTATCGACCGCTTCATGTCCGAAGCCCGCGCCCTGACCAACCTGGTGGGCAACGCTGTCGCCACCATCGTGGTTGCCAAGTGGGTCAAGGAGCTGGACGAAGACCAGCTGCAAACCGAGCTGGCTTCCGGTGGTCGCGGTATCTCCGACGTTCGTGAAGATGACGAGCAGATCGCGGCGGCGCAGATTGCAGCGGCTGAGACCTCTGCTCCAGGCACTGTGAAGTAATCTTCAGGCTGCAATGAAAAAACCCGCTTCGGCGGGTTTTTTTATTGGCAGAACTCTTCAGTCGAGGAGGCTTCTGTGGTGAGGGTGCAAGCGCCCTCACCACAAGGCTCTCACGCTGAGCGCAATGGTCATCCAGACTGGCACCTGCGGTAATTGCCCCACCGCCAGTCCCTGCCTAGTCTCTAACCATCCCCCCTTCGGAGATCACTCATGCAAGGCCCACTGGCATCGCTCAAGGTTCTGGATTTCTCCACCCTGTTGCCTGGCCCGTTCGCCTCGCTGTTGCTGGCGGACATGGGGGCCGAGGTGTTGCGCATCGAGTCGCCGACCCGTCAGGACTTGTTACGGGTACTGCCGCCCCATGACCAGGGAGTATCGGCCAGCCAC
>Ga0213822_1001844_pt1 | contig 11104 bp, 11 predicted proteins | sample MC6MC0908MG_FD_179872 | JGI IMG/M metagenome (GOLD analysis project Ga0213822, IMG submission 179872) | Enriched soil aggregate microbial communities from Iowa State University, Ames, United States - MC6-MC0908-MG | ecosystem: Environmental > Terrestrial > Soil > Unclassified | place: USA: Iowa...
AGAGCGCCTCGACCGGCCTTCACGGTTCGGTCCGGGGTGCGCTGTCGATGGCGCCTGCCCAATGGAAAACCCCGCGCCGCGGCTGTTTTATCTACGCCGGTGTTGGTCAGTATTTGGCTAAAAAAATAGCAAAAAATTTTAGTGTGCTTGGGTGCTGATACCAGTGAAGAAGATTGGTCGTATTCTAGAAAATTACTTATTAAACATGTAGATAAATACTAATTTCATAGCGTTTAGTGCTTTTGTGATGTCCGATAATCGAACGATATTACATGACTAATCAATTGACAATTCACGTAATTGAGCCCAAATTTATTCCAACGGCACCCCACAAAAACAAAGGTAACCACCATGCCGATCCAACCTGTTCGCTTTGCTTGCGCTGCGATCCTTCAAGACGAAGACCCTTCGATTTCGCCGGCAACGCCCATTCGATTTGCCTGCCTCTTCACCCAGGCCCGGGTCCTGATTCCAGGCCGGGCCCAATACCATTCCTGATGACGGAGTAGACGTATGCATTCGCTAAATGCCTCAGCGGTCGATGCTCCGAGCGCGCTTGCCAGTGGTCCCGCTTTTGATGCGCTGCTCGACGATGTCCGCAAGCGTGCCCGCGCCGGTGAGTTTGACCGTCAACGGTATATTTCCCAGGACGTGATCGACTCGTTCAAACACCATGGTATCTACCGCTCACTGGTGCCCAAGCGCTTCGGTGGCTTGGAATGTTCGCCCGCTGATTTTTGCCAGATGATCGAACGCATTGCCCAGGCCGATGGTTCCGCCGGTTGGGTGGCCAGTTTCGGCATGAGCCCGGTCTACCTGGCTGCGCTGCCGATCGAAAGCATCGCCAAGGTGTACGCCAATGGCCCGGACCTGGTCTTCGCCGGTGGCATCTTCCCGCCGCAACCGGCCGAGGCGGTGGTGGGTGGCTTTCGGGTCAACGGTCGCTGGAAATATTCCAGTGGTTCGATGGGCGCCGACATCGTCGGCGTGGGCATCGCGCCAAAAAATGGCGACACATTCGGCCTGCCGCGTATCGCAGTGATGCCGCGCAGTGCGATCCGTATCGAGCAGACCTGGGACACGGTCGGCTTGCTGGGCACGGGCAGCCATGACTTGGTGGCCGAGGACGTAATGGTTGCCGAGCAGTGGACCTTCGTGCGCGGTGGCCTGCCGAACCTGGACGAGCCGTTCTTTCGCTACCCGTCACTGTCATTCGCCACCCAAGTGTTATCGGTGGTCGGCCTGGGCGTGGCGCGCGCCGCCCTGGATGCGCTGGCCGACATGGCCAGCGGTCGGGTATCGGTGACTGGTGCTCCCGCGATTGCCGACCGGCCATTGGCCCAAGTGGACATCGCCAAGGCCGAAGCCGACCTGCGGGCGGCCCGGGCCTTCTTCTACGAATCCATCGACCAGGCCTGGGCGTTCGTCCTGGCCGGCGATGCGGTTCCCGTGACCATCACCAATCTGCTGCGGCTGTCTTCGACCCATGCCACCCGTGTCGCCGCTGATGTGGCGCGCACTGCGCAAATGCTTTCGGGCATGAGCGGTGTGTACAACGACAGCCCGCTGGCTCGCTGTGTCAACGATGCTCAAGTCGTGACCCAGCACGCTTTCATGGGCGATATCACCTATCAGAATGCCGGGGCGATGTTCTTCGGCAAACAGCCTTTGCCTGGCTATCTCTAACCGTCGAGAACAAAGAAATGAGTGATAAGAAAATGCTGCGCGTGCTGTTTTGCATGGGTATCAACCAGAACTTTTTCGACGCCCCCCGCGACGAGCAACTGCAAGTGTGGGCAGCGTTCAGCGCCATGTGGAACGGCATTCACGACCTCGCCGGAGTGAAGGTGCTGGGCAACATGGACGACGACCAGAGCATGGTCGGGCCTTCCGATGGCTTCCCCTGGACCACCTACCTGCTGGCCGACGTCGCGGATATCGAGACGGTGCACGTGGCGTGCAACCTGTTCCGCAGCACGCCGGTGGGCGAGGGCCTCTACAAGTTGTGGCGCTACGCCAAGGTCGAAGCCCGGGTCGGGCGCGAACTGATCATCCAGCGCGCCTGACGCTCGCGAGCGTATTTCGAATGACCGCGAGCGGCGCGAGACGCCCTTGACTGCCCGGGCCGCGCCCACGCGACCCGCTATTGATCTGCCGGCATCTGCGCCGACGAGGAGATACCGTGACCCAGTTGATTCCAGCCGTAAACCTTGCCATCGATCCTGCCGATCTGGTGCAGCCTGATCGTGTGCACACCTCGATGTACACCGATGCACAGCTGTTCGATGCCGAGCTCGAGAAAATCTTCTATAGCACCTGGATCTGGGTGGCCCACGAAAGTGAGATCCCTGACAGCGGCAGCTACAAGACCACCTACATTGGCAAGCAGCCGGTCATCGTGGTCCGCGACCGCAAGAAAGACGTGCATGTGCTGCTCAATCGCTGCCGTCACCGCGGTGCCACGGTGTGCGAGCACAAGAAGGGCAAGACCAACAGCTTTGTGTGTCCCTATCACGGCTGGGGCTACGCCCTGGACGGCTCGCTTCGTGGCATCCCGCATCCAGAGAGCTACGCCGATTGCATCGACAAGGCCGAGTTGCCTTTGGTCAGCCTGCGCACCGAGCGCTATGCGGGCATGATCTTCGCCACCTTCAAAGACGACATCGAACCGCTGGAGGACTACCTCGGCGCGGCGAAGAAATGGATGGACTTGTTCATGAAGCAAGGCGCCGGTTATGGCATCAAGGTGCCAGGCGAACATCGCTTCCGCTTCCCGGGCAACTGGAAAATCCAACTGGAAAACACCACCGACGCGTATCACTTCCCACTGGTTCACAAGAGCTTCCTGTCGTCGGTGGACGAACAGACCATGGAGCTGTTCGATTTCGTCAAAGGGCCTGGTTATGTCGAGGACCTGGGCAACGGTCACAGCGTGATGGTGATGATCCCCGATCTCATCGACCTGGAGGCTGACCTGGACAGGCCGATCCCCGAGCGGTTCGAAGCCCTGGCCGCCGAATTGCGCGCCGAAGGCATCGAAGAACAGCAGGTGCGCCGGATCGTGCGTGCGGTGGGCGGTACCGGCTTCAACCTGAACCTGTTTCCCAACGTCGCCTGCTCGATGGCGTTTTTCCGGGTGTTGCAGCCGATCTCCGTCAACGAGACCGAGATTCATCATTCGGTGATCACCATGGACGGCGGACCGGCCGTGGCCAACCGCTACCGCTTGCGCCTGCATGAGCATTTCCAGGGACCGATGGGTTTCGGCACGCCGGATGACTCCGAAGCCTGGGAACGTGTCCAGAAGGGCGCCAATGCCGGTGAGGACCTGTGGATCATGCTCAACCGTGGCCTGCCCGGCGAGCAGTCCAGCCAGGATGGGCGGGTCTCTGACGTGAGCGCCGAAACCGGCATGCGCGCCGGTTATCAGCAATGGAAAAAGATGATGTCGGCCTGATCCGTGGAGAACCTTATGAACCTGCAATTGCTGCAAGAAGTCACCGCTTTCATCTGGCAGGAAGGCGACATGCTGGATCACGGTGAATACGACACCTGGTTGAAGATGTGGACCGAAAAAGGCACCTACATCATCCCGATCAACCCCAAGGAAACCGACTTCGAGAACACGCTCAACTACGCCTACGACGATCACCACATGCGCGAGTTGCGCGTGCAGCGCCTGATTGGCGGGGAGTCGATCTCCACCAGCCCGCAGCCGCGTACCGTGCGCACCCAGTCGCGCTTCCGGGTGCTGCGCGATGACGGCATGACCGTCACCGTACGTTGCGCGCAGAACGTGCGCGAATTCCGCAAGGAGAGCCTGAAGTTCTACAGCGCCGACCTGACCTACGAACTGGTGCGTGCCGATGGCAGCTTCAAGATCCAGCGCAAGCTGGTCAGCCTGATCAACAGTGACGATGCCCTTGCCGGTATCGGCTACATCCTCTAAGGGGGCTGACATGAGCCATATCGCATTGGTGACGGGCGCGGGGCAGGGGTTGGGGCAACATTTTTGCGCCAGCCTGCTGCGGGCGGGCTACGCCGTGGTGATCACCGACATCGAGCTGCAGGCGGCCAAGACTTGCGCCCTGCAGTTGGACCCCGGTGGCAAGTCCACCCTGGCGCTGCAATTGGACGTCGGCCACAAGGCTGATTTCGAGCGCGTACTGGTCCAGGTACTGGAGCATTTTGGCGGCCTGCACGTCGTGGTCAATAACGCAGCCGTCACCAAGACCACGCCGCTGATGCAGATCAGCCCGGAGGAATTCGACGCCGTCGTGTGCCTGAACCTGCGCAGCGTGTTCCTGGGTTGCCAGGTCCTGGGTGCGCACCTGGCCGAGGCCGGTTACGGCCGCATCATCAACATGGCCTCCCTGGCGGGACAGAACGGCGGGACCGCCACCGGTGCGCACTATGCCGCCAGCAAGGGCGCCATCGTCACCCTGACGAAGATTTTCGCCAAGGAATTCGCAGCGCAGGGCGTCACCGTGAATGCCATCGCGCCGGGGCCCATCGATTCGGCGGCGGTCCGCTCGGCGGTACCGGCGGAGCGCTTGCCAGGCCTGCTCGCCAATATCCCGGTGCAACGCTTGGGCGATGCGGATTTCCTGGGCGACTTGATTGTGCAGTTGGCCCGCCCCGAAGCCTATTTCACCACCGGGGCGACCTGGGACGTGAATGGCGGCCTGTTCATGCGTTGACTGATACCGGGCCGCCGCGGGCGGTCTTCTCGAACTCGTTGGAATGACGGTCATGAATGAAGAACTGTTGGACGTAGTCGTGCGCAAGCGCGAGCTGCAAGGGGACGGCGTCGTCGTCCTGGACCTGAGTCGTCGCGACGGCGCCGACCTGCCGGTGTTCGACGCCGGGGCGCACATCGATATTCACCTGGGCCAGGGGCTGGTGCGCCAGTATTCGCTGTGCGGCAATCCCGCCGATCCAAGCGTCTATCGGCTGGGTGTACTCAAGGATCCGGCTTCCCGTGGCGGGTCGATCAGTGTGCACGACACGCTGCTCGAAGGCTGTGAATTGAAGATCAGCGCGCCACGCAACCTGTTTCCGCTGGCCACGCAGGCGCGTCACTCGATCCTGCTGGGCGGGGGTATCGGCGTCACACCGATGATCGCCATGGCGTATGCCCTGCACCAGGCCGGCAAGTCTTTCGAACTTCATTACTGTGGGCGTGAGCGTTGCCGCAGTGCGTTTCTCGATGAACTGGCCAGTGCGCCGTTCGCCGCGAACGTGTTCACCCACTTCGACAACGAAGGGCCCGGGCAGGCACTCGACCTGGCCAAGGTGTTGGGCAAGGGAGAGGCCGGCGTGCACATGTACACCTGCGGGCCTGGCGGATTCATGGACTGGGTGATCCAGGGTGCACTTAAGCAAGGGTACGCCGAGACGCACATCCACAAGGAGTATTTCCAGGTGGAGGTGGATGGTTCCGGCGCCGGCTTCGAGGTGGTGGCTGCGCGCAGTGGCAAGACCGTACAGGTTGCCGAAGGACAGAGCATTCTCGCCGCGCTGGCGCAAGTGGGCATCAAGATCGAGATTTCCTGCGAGCAAGGCGTCTGCGGGACTTGCCTGTGCGATGTGCTCGAAGGCGAGCCGGATCATCGTGACGTGTACCTCACAGACGATGAAAAAGCCGGCAACGATCAAATCCTGGTGTGCTGTTCACGCGCCAAATCCAAGAAACTCGTGCTGGATATCTGAGGGGAACGACCATGGTAGACGTAAGCACTTTCCGCAATGCAATGGCCATGCTCGGTGGCGCTGTGTCGGTCATTACCACCGATGGCGAGGCGGGTCGTTTTGGCTTTACCGCTTCTGCGGTGTGCAGTGTGACCGACTCGCCGCCAACGCTGCTGGTGTGCATGAACCGCTCGTCGCATTCCAACGAGCACTTCAAGCGCAACGGCGCAATCTGCATCAACATTTTATGCGGCAATCATCACGAACTGTCCGGCGCCTTCGCGAATCGGGCGCTGACGATGGATGAACGCTTCGCTGTCACCGACTGGACCACGCTGCAAAGCGGGGCGCCGGTCATGCTCGAGGCATTGGCCAACTTTGATTGCCGTATCGCCCAGGTGCACGAGGTCGGGTCCCACAGCATCTTCTATTGCGAAGTCCAGACCATTCGCCAGAGCGGCGCGGACGAGGGCCTGGTGTATTTCAACCGGGCCTATCACCGCCTGTGCGAGGCCTCCAAGGCCTGTTGACCCGTGCGCAATGCCGGGCCAGCCGAACGGGGCGCCTCGTGCCGGCGGCAGGTCCCGCAAACTAGGCCAATATGGGATAGCCGCCGCGGCGCACGGCGTCCTAACATCCGGTTCAATGGACGAACCTAATAATAATTCGCCACCTGCCTTGCCTGTCACGGTGGCTTTTCCCGCAACGACTGCCCTCATAAAACAAGGTAAATAAAATGAGCGTATCAACCTGCGGCAGTTCCGCCACGGAACTGCGCCGAGGCACCCTGGGTGCCGCCATGATTATCTTCTTCGTTGTCTCTGCAGCCAGCCCGCTCAGTGTCCTGGCGGGTGGGTTTCCCATCGGTATCATGCTGGGCAACGGTGCCGGCATGCCGGCGCTATTGCTGGCCACTTTGCTGGTGTTGCTGTGTTTCGCCGCAGGCTACACCACCATGGCTCGTCATGTCGTTCATGCCGGGGGCTTCTACGCCTTCATTTCCCAGGGCCTCGGCGGCCTGGCGGGAGGCGCGGCCGGGGTGTTGGCGATCGTGGCCTACAACATTCTGCAGGCAGGCATGTATGGGCTGTTCGGCGCCGTGGTCGCCGGTAACCTGGAAGCGGCGCTGGGTGTCCAGGTGCCGTGGTGGAGCTGCTCGTTCGCGGCCTTGGGGCTGATCGCTTTTCTCGGCTACCGCAACATCGATCTGTCCGCACGGGTGCTGTCGGTGGTGGTGATCGCCGAGTACGCCGTGGTGTTGATTCTCGATGTGGTCATCATCGGCCACGGCGGCGCCCACGGTGTCGATTTCAGTGCCTTTACGCCGACGCAGGTGACCCAGGGCAATCCGTCCATCGGGCTGTTGTTCTGCTTTGCGGCATTCATCGGTTTCGAAGCCACCACCCTGTATGGCGAAGAGGCCAAGGACGCCAAGCGCACCATTCCCATTGCCACCTATGCATCGGTGTTGTTGATTGGTGGTTTCTACACCCTGTCGGTGTGGGCCATGGTCGTTGGTGCGGGCAGCGATGAGATCGTTGCGCGTCTCCAGGCCATGTCGGATCCGACCACGTTCCTGTATGCGCTTTCGGACCAATACGTGGGTAGCGGCCTGACCAACCTGATCAGGCTGTTGTTCATGGTGAGTCTGTTCGCTGGTTTGCTGGCCTTTCACAATGCCGCCGCGCGGTATTTTTTCGCCATCGGCCGCGACGGCCTGATCCCCCGGAAACTGGGCACCACCCACTTGCTCCATCAAAGCCCGCACGTGGGCTCCGGCCTGCAAAGCCTGATCGCCGTGCTGATCGTGTCGGTTTTTGCCCTGCTTGGCGCTGACCCGGTGATGCAACTGTTCGCCTGGTTTTCCAACCTGGCGACGCTGTGCCTGATCCTGTTGATGGCCATGACCTCACTCGCGGTCATCTTCTACTTCCGGGCCAATCCGCATCTGGCTACCAGCAAGTTGCGGTGCCTGTTCTTGCCAGCCTTTTCCGGCTTGGCGCTGGCCGGCATCTGGCTGATGGCGCTGATGCATTTCGATGTACTCACCGGTGCCAGCAAGGAGCTGTCGATCGTGTTGTGCTCGATCATCCCGCTGACGGCCCTCATTGGCGTGATACTGGCGGCGCGCTTGCGCACCACGGCGCCATTGCGGTTCCGGTCATTGGGGCACCAGGCGGTGTGAAACGCCGGTAACCTGCATCACGCGCAGAAAATGCTCCGTATCGAATGATCCGGGGCATTTTTCGTCTCCCCAATCCTTACGGTGTTACCTGGCTACCGCTTTGCACATGAATGGGCAGGGCGTGCGCCGTTTGGTAGCACTTTTGTGCGTTTTTCGTCTGTTTCCACCGATGTGCCGAAACTGGGTTCGTCGAGGATTTCTCCTGAATCAATCACTTGCGCCTTGTCGGATGCCGTTGGCACGTATTCTGCTCTTTTGAATTTATGGATAATTGGATACAAAAATTCAAAAGGTGCCACCATGCAATTCGTTCCGACTTTTGCTGAACGTCCGCCGATGACCGCCGAGGAGGAGGCATACAGCTTCTTGCTGGACGCCATTTGTGGCGGTCGGTTACGCAAGGGGGACCGGCTGATCGCCGAGGACATCGCCAGCGAGATCGGTATGAGCCGGATGCCGGTACGCGAGGCCTTCCGCCGATTGGATGCCCAAGGCCTGGTGACGCTTCGGCCCAATCGCGGCGCCATCGTCAGCGGCCTGGATATCGATGAGTTGCACGAAGTCTTCGAGATGCGCAGCGCCCTCGAAGGCCTGGCAGTGCGCGTCGCGGTGGAGCGTATCGGCCCGCGCCAGTTGGCCGCCCTGGAGCGTTTGCTGGACGAGATGGACGACTACCGCGAGGAAAGCGCCGAGTGGGTCAGCCGGCACCGCGCCTTTCATGAATACCTGTGCAGCCTCAGCGGCCGGCCTCGCTTGCTGAAGCAGATCAGTGCCCTCTACGCCCTGATCGAGGCGCCCATGCGCCTATGGCTGCAGCACGTGGAAAAACCCTTGAGCGCGCGCGAGGAGCACGCGGTGATTCTCGACGCCATTCGCGCTGGCGATGCCGATAAGGCCGAGGCGGTGGTCCGCGCGCACATCGAAGGCACCGTCCCTGAGCTGATCAAGTTTCTGCAAGCGAAAAAATAACGAGAGCAGGTCATGAACCTGCCCCGTGTTTTGACTTTGAGTACTGCCCGTTACTAACTGAACTGGAGTGTCTGGTCATGCATAAGCCTCACCTGTTGGTTGCCGCTTTATCCTTGGGATTCTGTGCTCAGTGGGCGGTTGCCGCGCCCGTTGTTCCGGAGCGCTTGCTCAAGGTCGACAAACTCGTCTATTGCTCGGGCATGGATTCGCCGCCCCTGGTGTCCTTCGATGAAGCGCAGAAGCCCAGGGGCTTGACCGTTGACCTGGGGCTGGAGATTGCCAAGCGCCTGGGAGGCAAGAAGGTCGAATGGCGCGTCATTCCCTTTTCCGGACTGCTCCCGGCCTTGTTGGCCAAGCAGTGCGACATGATCGTCGACCAGCTGTTCGACAAGCCCGAGCGCCGCGAGGTGATCGATATCGTCAACTACATGTACTCCAGCCAGGCGGTGGTCGTGCCCAAGGGTAATCCGAAGGGCCTCAAGACGCTTGCGGACCTCTCCGGACACAAGGTCGCGGTGCTCAATGGCTCCACCATCAAGACCCTGCTCGACGCCGAGAACGAAACCCTGGCCAAGGCCGGCAAGCCTGGGATGAAGCTGGTGGTCTACAACACCGACACCGATGCTTTCCAGGCCCTGCGCATCAGCCAGGTCGACGCCTACGGCACCACCGTGGAAACCTCCGGTTATTACGCCGCCATGGCCCCGGACTTGTTCGAGGAAGGGGTTCCCGCGTTCAGCCGGATTCTCACCGGCCTCGGGATCCGCAAGGACGATCCGCAACTGACGGCGGCGGTGCAGCAGGTGATCAGCGACATGCGCAGCGATGGCAGCTACAGCCAACTCCTCAGCAAATGGCATGTCGCCAGTGACACTCTCGATTGAGGTAAGGCGTCGATGAATTTCAATTGGGATGTGTTTTGGCAGTACCTGTTGCAGCCCAGCGGGGTCTACCTCACCGGGCTGTGGCTGACTTGCCTGATCAGTGTGTTGGCCATGCTGTTGGGCTGTGCGCTCGGGCTGGCCGCGGCGTTGCTGCGGTTGTCGAGCAATCCGTTGCTGCATTTGCCGGTGCGCTTTTATGTGTGGCTGATGCGTGGCACGCCGTTGCTGGTGCAGATTGTCTTTCTCTACACCGCACTGGCCGCCGGCGGGATCTTTCGCTTCGAAGACATCGACCTGTTCGGCCTGGTGATTCCCGGCAATATCCAGGCGGCGATCATTGCCCTGGGCCTCAACGAAGGTGCCTACATGGCCGAGATCATCCGGGCCGGGATCGGGGCGGTGGACAAGGGCCAATACGAGGCCGGGCGCTCCCTGGGCATGACCTTCGCCAAGCTGATGCGGCGCATCGTCTTGCCCCAGGCGTTCCGGGTCATCGTTCCGCCACTGGGCAACGAGTTCAACGTGATGCTCAAGAACACCACGTTGGTCAGCGTGATCGGCGTACAGGAACTGCTGCTCAGCACCCAGATGGTCACGTCGGCGACGTTCCGGGTGTTCGAACTGTACCTGGTGGTGGCGATCTACTTCCTGCTGCTGACCACCCTTTGGGGATTCTTCCAGCGCTGGCTGGAGGCCCGTTTCGGCCAGTCGGACCGGCCCTCGTCACCACCGCCGGCGTCGACGCGGATGTTCGGTCGCAGCACCCTGAACCTGCTGAGGGCACGTTAGCCATGGCGCACAAAAGTGAAGAACTGATCATCGAGGCACTGGAGGTTCACAAGTCCTTTGGCGAGCTGCAGATCCTCAAGGGCATTTCCCTGCAAGTGCGGCGCGGTGAGGTGGTGGTCCTGATCGGGGCCTCCGGTTCCGGCAAGACCACCTTTATCCGCTGCATCAATCTGCTGGAAGACATCCAGGGCGGGCGCATCCGTGTCAATGGCCGGGCCATGGGCTATCGCGAACGGGCCGACGGAAGTTTGGTGCGCGATTCGGAACGCAACATCGCCCGCCAGCGCCGGGACATCGGCATGGTGTTCCAGCGCTTCAACCTGTTCCCCCACATGACGGCGTTGGAGAACATCATCGAGGCGCCGATCCAGGTGCTCGGGATGCCGCGCGCCGAAGCGCTGGAGCAGGCCCGTGTTTTGCTCGAGCGGGTTGGCCTCGCGGACAAGGCCAACCACTACCCCTCCATGCTCTCCGGCGGGCAACAACAGCGGGTGGCGATCGCCCGTGCCCTGGCCATGAAACCCCAGGCCATGTTGTTCGACGAACCCACCAGTGCCCTCGACCCGGAAACCGTTGGCGAGGTGTT
>Ga0213822_1001845_pt1 | contig 11103 bp, 8 predicted proteins | sample MC6MC0908MG_FD_179872 | JGI IMG/M metagenome (GOLD analysis project Ga0213822, IMG submission 179872) | Enriched soil aggregate microbial communities from Iowa State University, Ames, United States - MC6-MC0908-MG | ecosystem: Environmental > Terrestrial > Soil > Unclassified | place: USA: Iowa...
CAGGTAGACGGCCTGGCCCACCAGGTCGCCGGTGGTGCTGATGCTGCCGGGGATGCCCTGGGAGCTGATCAAGGCGTTCTGCATGTCGACGACATGCTGCCCGTAATGATTCCAGCCACCGGCGGTGTAGTAGTTGCCGGTGGGGGCATTGATCATGTTGTTCAACTGGTCGTCGGTGTAGGACTGGGCCCCGGGTGCCAGGGTCGAGGTGGTCAGGTCGAAGAGCGGCCAGTCATCGTTGCCATCGTAGGGAATGGTCGGGGAGTTGTTCGGCAGGCTGACGTCCGTGCGGATGCCGCCCCAGAAATTCAGCCGTGGTCCGTTCAGGATGCTCATGAGTTATTCCTCGTCCTTGATGGTTTTGCCGACAGGCGAATTGGCGAATTTGAACAGGTAGGAGTAATCGGATTTGTAGGGGCTCTTGACCGGTGTCGCCATGGAGTGGCAGTTCATGCAACTGCTGTTGGGCTGGATGTAGCTTTCCATGGTTACGTTGGCCGAGAGGGCGGGTGTCGGCTGGCCCAGTGGGTTGCTGGGGTTGTCCGGCATCAGCGGGCGCTGGGTGGTGATGAGTTGGTAGTACTTCAACACGCTGCGTTGCAGGTCCGGGTCGCTGCGGTAGCGGGCGTTGACCTCGTTGGTGATCTCGGCGATCGGGGTGAACCGGTTCAACGGGTTCGGGGTCTGGAAGGTGGTGCCGGGTTTGGGCACGCAGACCAGGTGCGCGCCCTGGGTCTGCCAGTCGCAGGGTGACTGGTTGAGGCTGGCTGCCGGCGCGTTGGGGTTGAAGTAGGAATAGGCCGTGCCGGCTACCGGCTGGTCGACCCATACCCCGTTCACCAGCGCTTTGGGCGCAACGTTGTCGATCTGTTCGAAGGTCGACCAGATCCACTGCGGATAACCGTTCACCTTGGTGATGATGTGCAATCCCACCAGGCCCAGGTAGGCCTCGGTGACGCCGGTGCGCTGGCCTTGGTCGTCGAACGTGGCGACGCGGGCGAGCATGGTCAGGTAGCGGCTGGCGTTGTCGTTGGGGGTGAGGATGCGCCAGCTCGATTTGACCTCGATGACCCCGTAGGGAAAGGTGATGTTGTTGGCTTTGGACACCACATCGGCGTTATAGAACTGGTTGGCGACGATGTAGTTGTAGGAGGTCTCGTTGGCCGAGATGTCGTAGTAGGTCGGGTTGCCGGCCTGGTCGATCAGCCAGCCGCCGACGGCCTGGTCGACGGCATTCACCAGGGAGCTGTTCTTCAGCGCGGCGATGTTGATGATACCCAGGCTCTTGGCCAGTTGCGGGGTGTTCCAGGGGCCTGGATCGGCCCCCCGTGGCAGGAAGATTTCTTCCACGGTCTTGTAGGTCTGCCAGACGGTGTAGCCAGGATCCCCCGGTTGCTTGCTGCAGTCGGGATCCCCGCGCTGCCCTGCCTGGGCGGGCCAGTTCACGGCGATGAACAGCTGCCAGCTGTATTGATCGAACAGGTCCTGGCTGGCGGTGGCCGCTGGCGCCGTGCTGGGGGGCTGGCAATTCAGGCTGGAGGCCTGTGTCCGTGGCATGGCTTGTTCCTGGGATTGCTCCAGGGCCAGGGCCGGAAGATTGGCCAGACCCACTAGTACCAGGATGAAACGCAGTGAAATGTTCATGGCGATCTCCGTCATTGCTCAGGGTTTGCGCTGCATGAGCTTGTTCCACTGCGCCTTTTGCCCGTTGCTCTGGGAAGCCGGTGGCTCGAACAACTGGCAGGGCGGTGGATTCGCCGGGCACATCGCGGCCACCTGCGCCCAGGTCTGGGCCGGGTCCGGTCTGGCGATGCGGAAGTTGGTGTAGTTCTGGCTGACGATAGGGGCGTTGGCGACGCTGGTGTCACCGGAGAAAAAGAACGATTGGGGCTGCCGGTAGGGCAGTTGTCCCGACATCTTTTTGTAGAAGGCATAGCCGAACAGGATCGGCCCCTGCGGCGATTGAAGGTCCAGCGCGTAGGCCTGCACGCTGGCGTCGAGGTTTTGGCTGCGCTCGGCGCTGTAGGGCAGGTGCTGGATGAAGTCTTGGCGCGGCGGATGATTTATCGGCGAGAACATGCAGCAGGCGGGCATGTCCTTGGGGCGATCCTGCGGGTAGGTCAGGAAGTACGCCTTGTTGCCCAGGGACACGAAGGAGCAGGTGTAATTGTTGTTCTTGATCGGGAAGATCGGCAGGCAGTACTTCTCATAGTGCTCCATCATCGCACCGAAGCCGTCGCCATCGGCCGGGATATAGGCCGTGTCGTAGTAGCTGGTGCCTCGGGAGACGGTGTAGTCCGCCGGGGTCAGGGTGGAGGGCGGATTGCTGTAGGGCGGCGGGTTTTTTTCGTAGTTGTGCATCACCCGGTACATGGTCCAATCGCTGATCCAGAACGCCGGGAAAAACGGATCGGAAGGGTCGCCCGGTGCGCGTTTGGCGATGCAGTTGCCGTTCTGTTCGTTGCACCCCTCGGTGTTGTGCACACCCATGGTGAAGTAGACGGCGCCGCTGTCCTGGGCAAACAGCGGTGGGCTGAACAGCAGGATCAACAGCAACAGCCGGTTCAAGATACTGGTTTTCATAGGTCATTCCTTTGAAAAGTACCGGGTGACACTGTGTGCGAGCCTGTGGAAGCAAAGCTTGTGTGGGAGTTGAGCTTGCTCGCGATGAACGATAACGCGGTCATTCGAAAGACCGAGGTGCCTTCATCGCGAGCAAGCTCAGCTCCCACACAAGCTCGGCTCCTACACCAGCTCGTTCCCACAGTGGTTTATCTTTCCTGGGTGAACAGCGTTACGGTCAGAGGTTGTCGTAGTCGCTCATCTTGAGTTGTTGTGGCGGATAGTTGCGCTTCACCAGCTTCTTGGCCCACAGCTCCAATACCGCGCGGCGGCTCTGGGACATGTCTCGGGTGATGGGCATCGAGAGCGTGCTTTCTTCCTGGTAGGGCTTGCTGATCAGCACAATCAGCTGGTCGATGGCGCCTTCGACGCGTGCCTGGGAGTTGAGCGGCATGTACTTGTTCATGATGGGGTACAGGTAATAGAAGGTCTGCAGGATGCGCGGGTAGAGGAAGCCCTCCCACAGCTGCGTGGCGGCGTTCTGATCCTTGTAGACGGTGTTCCAGTAGTTGATGAAGTCCTGTTGCAGCTGCACGTCCAAGGGCAAAACGCGGAGCGGAGCGAGGAAGTCGATGTAGGCTTGGGGAACGGGGAAACTGAAGGGGATGACCGGATCGCTGTCGCCGTCCTTGACGAAAAAACGCAAGGTCGGGAAGCCCGGGGCCACGGCCCTGAAGCTCACTTGGGCGATGCCGTTGGCGTCGGTGGTCGTGGTGACATAAGAGTAATCCACCGGCGTGGCGTGGACGTCGTCGTGCAGGGTTCCGGTGGCGTAGAGGCCAGCGTCGAATGCCAGGCAAGGGTGCAAGTCGATCGTGACCGGTTTGCCCTCGCCCTGCAGGAATTGCTGATAACCGATCGGGTCTCCAATGTCCTCATCCGTATTGCGCAGCGCGGTCAGTCGGCGGCCGCTGCCTTCGGCCAGATAGTTTTGTACGGGCGGCGCGTTATTGAAGTTCGGTAGATTGGCCTTGTTCAGTTCGGGGTGGTTCGGGTGGTCGAAGAACAGCGTGAAATTGGCCGCGTTGCTGGAGGCCAGATAGTAGTCGCTGGTGGTCACCATGTAGGGGTTGCCATATTCCGCCACCCATAGCGTGGTATTGGCGGCCGGCTGACCATTTTTCTGCACCATGATGGTCAGCGTCTTATGGTCGCCCACGTCGATGAAACTGCCGCTCTCCACCACTTCGGCGGTCCAGGTTTGCTGGGTGGCGGCGATCACGGGTGTCGGGGCGGCCGTAGCTTTGAGTCGCAGCTCCAATGGATGACCTGGTTGTAGTTTCGTCAGGTCCGCGTCGCTGAGCGTGAAGTCCTGCAGGCCGGAGCGTTTGTCGAAGGCTGCCTGGTCATACCGGTCGAAACCGAAGTCCACTACCGGCGTGAATTGATCACCCTCGCGTACACCCAGTTGATAGTCGCCGGCCTGGAATTTTTCGGCGGTCAGGATGGGGGCATTGGGCTCTACCGGATAGAACGGGAACGTGTTGGCCAGATCCAGCGACAGGGTGTTGCCGGTAATCTGCACCGAAGTCACGCCCAGTGTGGCGTTTTGGGGAGTTCCACTGGGTTGAACAACAGATACGGCCTGCGCGGGCACCAGGCGCAGGCCGGCGGGCGCGGTCGGGTATTCGTCGGCGAACCAGAGGCCCAGGGTCGCGGCGGTGCGGCTGTAGGCGGGATTGAAGAAAATACCGGAAACGTTGTCCAGGCCCTTCTGATACATCGCTTGCAGACGAGCCGTATCCGAGGGGGCATTGGAACGGGTGTTGACGTACGGAAAGTCGTTGAAAACACCGTTCCTGTCGTAGCAGGTCAGGTAGGTGGAGAACCTGAACATCAGGCCCTTTGCCCCTTGCAGCTTCATCTGCTGCTGCAGGTTACTCAGCAGCGCCGAATCACCGATGACCCATTCCAGGTTCTCCTGGGGAAAGCAGGTCTGCCAGGTGGTGGTGACATACACCAGGCCACCGAAGGCGCCCCAATTGAAATTGAGGAAGCGATCCATCATCCGATACTGGCGATTGAGGGTCAGGCCACACGTGGCATCCCCCAGCAGCAGCTTGTCGAAATACAACGCGGTGAAGGTGTTCTGCCACGGGCTGACGTCCACGAAGCGCGCGGCAGTCGGAGCGTTGCTGCCAAAGGGATTGCCGAGCAATTGGTAGTCCCTGCCAACCAGCGCATCCTCGGTGATGTAGGTGTCGGCCTGCAGCTCGCCGCCAATGATCGTTGAGCGAGTCCCTTTGTAGCTCACCGTGCCGCAGGCATTGTCACCAAACAGATCCCATTCGGCGGGCATGTATGGGTAGGTTTTCGGGTTGGCATTGGTCGGTACCTGCAGCATATAGAGCGGCAGCTCATTCTTTGCCAGGGGCTTGATGGCCCAGGGCATCAGCTGGGTGGGGGCGTTCGTGGCGTTGATGCCGAAGTGGCTCATGAACGGCCAGTTGATGTCCGCGTTGACCGCGTCATACAGCGGATATACATCGTTATTGTTGGCCGTCGGTGGGTTCCAGAACATATGGCCGTTGAGGTAGATACGGGGGAAATTCAATACGCTCATGTCATGCTCCTTAGCGTTGCCACTGGGCGCGTTTCAGCGACCAGACAAAGTCCAGTTTTTTGTAGCCATCGAATGCCGAGGGCGGCAGCGGAGTGGTGGGATAGACGATGCCGCCCCCCTGGTTCAGAGCGAAATTGAAGTAGCCGTTGTCGTTCGAGTAGGCGGCGGTGCCGTGGCAGGCCAGGCAGGACGAGGTGTTCTGGAACGCCGATTCCAGTTGCGAATTGGCCAGTACCTGGGTGATGGGTTGGAACTCGACCCCGATCAACTCGTACTTCGACAGGCTCCGGTTATTGGCCTGGAAGCTGGCATTGACCGGCTTGGCTGCCGCAGTCGGCCCGGTGGTGTTGGTCATCGGCGCCGGCGTCGGGGCATTGGTTACGGTGTACTTGCTGTTGTTGATGTTTTCGAAGGTGGTCCAGACCCAGTCAGCGTTCAGTTTGTTGACGACATGCAGGCCGCTCAATGCCACATAGCCGACCTGATAGGTACCGTCGTCCTGCTGGTAGTAGGCCTGGGCAATGTAGTAGCCGTCGTTCACCAGGGTTTGTCGGTAGGTCGTGTCCGTGCCGATCCACAGCCATGCGGCTTTCAACTCCCAGGCGGTGGGTGGAAAGTTCAGGTCGTTGGCCAGGGCGGCCTGGCCATTCACGTTGTAGACCTGCTTCTTCACGATGTAATCGAACGTGTCCTTGCCCATCAGTAACTGAAAGCGTACGGGCTGGCCTTGTTGGGCATCGGGCACGGCACCCCCCATTTGCAGGATCAGGCCATCGACCTGTTGGGTGGCATTGATGTTATGGAAGGATCGGGACAGGTCCATGCCCTGTGCCTTGGCTTGCGTCACCACCGCGGCCGGGAGCGGCGCTGAGCTGTCATAGGTGCCCGGTGGTGCGCCGTTGGGCAGGTAGACCTGGTCCGAAGGCTTCATCGTCTCCCACACGAGATTGCTGCTTTGCGCGGTGCTGGGTTGGTTCAAACAGACGAACCAGTTCCAGGCCATGGTCTCGGGACTCTGGGCAAACGCGGTCCGGGTCTTGTTGATGTCTGCTCCAAACTGCAGGAAGTCGCTGCAATCGAAGTTGTTGGTGTCCTGTGCCTGGGCCAAACCGGCCAGGGCACTGAGAACGGTTATGGAAATGGCTCGCCGCATGGAAGCTCCTTGGCATTCGCCGTATCGGCATGAGGGCGCCCCCGGAAGTGTTCCAGGAGCAGTTGCTTCACCGCCGTGGCCGCAAGGTGCTGCGGCAACGACAGATCACAATTGGTGATGAGCAGCGGGCCGGTCTTCTCGCTCGCGGGCAGCCGTCCGTGACTGCCGCGGACCAGGCGGGTGTCCAGCGGAATCAGGTCCATGTAGTAGCGAAAGCCGAGTTTTTTCTGAAGCAGGCGGCGCGCCACTTTCAATTTCGGGAAGCGAATGGCCGGGTCGATGAACAGCTCGAGCGGGTCGTAGCCTGGCTTGCGATGGATGTCCACGGTGCGGGCAAAGTCGGGGGCCTTGCGGTCGTCGAACCAGTAGTAGTAATCGAACCAGCAACCGGCGGCGGCCACGGCCACCAGTTCGCCGCTGCGCGGATGATCCAGGTGCCAGGCCCGTTGTTCGGTTTTATCCAGCACCTGCTCGATGCCGGCCTGGCGCTGCAACAGCGCCTTGACGCGAGGGATGTCGCGCGCCTGCTTCACGTAGATGTGCGCGACCTGATGGTCGGCCACGGCAAACGCCGCGCTGGCACCGGGATCGAGCAGCTCCCAGGTCAGCGATTGGCGGACCTGCAACAAGCCTTCGGCGCGTAGCAACCGGTTGATGGAAACGGATTGGGTGACGGCTTCGATCCCGTATTCGGACAGCAGCATCACCGCCGCGCCCTGTGCTTGGGCAAAGTCCAGCAGACGCCCGACTTCGCTGTCGATGGCGCGCACCTCGTCGGCAATCGACGGATGATCGGGGCCCAGGCGTTGCAGGCTGTAGTCGAGATGGGGCAGGTAGATCAACTGCAGATCGGGGCGGTCGAGCTGGAATTCGGCGATGGCGCAATCGACGATCCAGCGGCTCGAGGCGATGCCGGCCGCCGGGCCCCAGAAGCTTGGAAAGGGGAATTCGCCGATCTGCTGTTCAATATGCTCGTGCAACGAGGCCGGCGTCGAATACAGGCCGAACATCTTGCGGCCATCGGCCGGGTAATGCGGCCGTGGGGTAATGGCGGCGTCCACGTCGGCATACATGTTGTACCACCAGAACAACTGGCTGCAGCGAAACCCGGGGTACTGGCGCTTGAGTGTCTGCCAGACTTTTTCCCCCTGGATCAGAGCGTTGGGTTGCAGCCAGAAACGCACTTCGGCCTGATCGCGAAAATACCAGCCGTTGCCGACGATGCCGTGCTCCGACGGTGGCTGGCCCGTGAGGATCGAGGCTTGCACCGTGGAAGTGACCGCCGGGAACACCGGTTGCAGCGTGGCCATCCTGGCCGTTTTCAACAGGGCATTGATGCAGGGCGTCGCGGCCCCCAGCAGTGCGGGTGTCAGGCCGACCACGTTGATCAGCAGCAACGGCTGGCGCGCAGGCTCAGAGGACATCGGCGCAGGCCTCCAGCGCTTGGGGTTGCAGCAACTGGCGCTGCTGCAACTGGTCTTCGACCCAGTGCAACTCCGCCGCGATGCCCTGGAGTTGGGCGTGCTCGGTGGTAGGGCGCAACTGGCTGGGCAGGACGCCCCAGCTATAGGTTTCCACTTCCAGTACCGGGCGAAAATCCCCATGGTCGGCGAGAAAATCGAAGGTCTGCGCCAGGGCGACCTGGCTGCCGCTGAGTTCGGGCAACAGCAGGTGTTCGCTGAACAACGGAATGTGGAAGTGAATCCTCAGCTCGGGAGGGACGGGGCGGTTCTGCTCACACTCGTACAGGGCCGCGGGAAGGTCGGCCCAGGCTGATAACTGCTCCTGTCCAGCGCGGGCTTTGACTTGATGCAGGTAGGTGGGTTCGGCAAAACCGCCCAATGTCCTGAGCACCTGTTCGCGCCGCTGCGCATCCTCAGGCAGGTGGCAAATCAGCGCATTGGATAGCTGGATCTTGCCGATGGGGACCCGGGCCCGACGCAATCGGTCCAGTGACTGATAGCAGTCTTCGAACATCACGGCCTGGTGGCAGACGTCAAAACACAGCGCCAGGTGTTCATGGTGTGGGTCCGTGGCTTGCCAGTGACGAAAGAAGGCGATGGCCTGGTCGGTGTTTTCCAGCACGCAATCGGGCTCCATTTCCAGGCAGATCACGATCTTCTTGCCTGTCTCTCGTTGCAACCGGGCCAGCGCGGCGGTGAGCTCGCGCAGTTGCTGCTCGGCACGTTGCTGCAACGTCGGGCTCCAGTGGGCGGCATAGCCCAGCGGGAGGCTGGAGATCACCCCCTGGGCACAGTCCGCTGGCAGGGCCTGGGCGAGAAATCGAGCCAGGTCCAGGCTGTACGCCAGCCGCTGCGGATCGGCCCAACTGGGCAGGTAGACGTCGGCTTTCACCGCGCCCTGGTGAAATTGGCCGTAGGGAAACCCGTTGAGTGAGGTCAGGCGTAGGCCGCTGCGTTGCAGCAGGTCGAGGAAATCCGCACGGGTCGGCGCTTGTTGGAGTTCGGCGGCGGCGACGGCGCTGATCCACAATCCACTGTCCTGCGTGTCCAGCCCGCGCAATGTGCGGACGGTCTGGAAATGCCGTTCGACGGATGCGCGCAGCCCGCCCAGGTCATGGGTCGGGTGCACATTGCTGCAATAGCCGATCTGCGTGGCCGTCCAACCCGTGCGGGCACTCATTTGATCACCGGCTCCTGGCCCCGCAGGGCAGAGTTGTCCTGCCACTGTCGCCGCTGATCGATGGGCAGAGGCGTGCTGACCAGGGTTTTGTCCAGCTGGCCGCTCTGGGCAAAAAAGTCCACCGGGTTGTGGAACAGCACCTGTTCGACCTGGGCTTCACTGAAGCCGGCGGCCAGCATCGCCTGGCCGGTCTTGGGCACTTTGAGCGGGTCGCTGATGCCCCAGTCGGCGGCGCTGTTGACCACCATTTTTTCCGTGCCGTACTGCTGCAGCAGCGCGACCATGCGCTGTTCCGACATCTTGGTGTTGGGGTAGATGGAATGGCCGCGCCAGCAATCGCTGTCCAGCACCAGGGGCAGGGTCAGTTCGTTGAGGTGGTCGATGATCACCAGGTGTTCGGCAATGCCGACCTCGCGAATGACCGCGAGTGTGCGCTTGGTGCCACCGATCTTGTCGCGGTGCGGGGTGTGCACCAACACCGGCAGGTTGAATTGTTTGGCCAGCTCCAATTGGGCGGCGAGAAAGCGATCCTCCTCCGGGGTGATGTCGTCGTAGCCGATTTCACCCACCGCCACCACGCCATCTTTCACCAGGTAGCGCGGCAGGATCTCCAGCACTTCATTGGCCACCGACAGGTCGTTGGCCTCCTTGGGGTTCAGGCCGATGGTGCAGAAGTGATGGATGCCGAACATGCTGGCGCGAAAACGCTCCCAGCCCAACAGCGTGTCGAAGTAGTCGATGAAGCTGCCGACGCTGGTCCTGGCCTGGCCCTGCCAGAAGGCCGGTTCGATCACGCCGGTGATGCCGGCGGCCGCCATGTTCTGGTAGTCGTCGGTGGTGCGGCTGACCATATGGATATGCGGGTCGAAGTACTTGAGCATGGTGAATCCTCGTCAAAAAGGCAGGGGAGGGGCGGGCATCAGTTCGGCAAAGTGCCGCCCAGGTGCGCTTGCCATGGCGGCGGCAAGCGTTGTTGCTGGGCCAGCCCGGCCAGGCGCTGACGTTGCGCCGGGCTCAGCAAGGCAAAGGCAATCACGTGAGGCAGTCCGGCAGATACCGTTCGTTCGGCGGCGAGTTGTTCGTCCAGCAGGTCGAGGACCAACTGGTTGAGCGTGACGCTTTGTCGTTGCGTCAGGCCGACCAGGCGCCCTACATCGAGGCCCATGCCCAGGGCTTTCAACACCAGTTGGTTGAAGGCCCGTTCGTCGTAGTGACGCGATGGGTAGGCGGTGTCCAGGGCGAGGGCGGCAAACACCTGGCTGTTGCTGGTGCGCCCGGCCTGAAGTGCAAGCTCGACGCAGAGCCCACCGCTGTCGAGCCAGTCGAGGGCTTTCAAGGTGGCGATCTTTTCCTGGTCGTCGCCCCACAGGAACAACTGGCGCAGCAAGGGCACTTGCGCGGCGGCGGGTTGCAGCTCCAGGACCTGGGCCAGCAACAATGCCCGCGCCAGTTGGACATTGCTCCAGCCGTCGGCGCCGGGCTGGGCACGCTCCTTGAGGTGGCGCTTGCACTGGCCGCCCAGGAGCGCCGCGGTGTTGGCGTCCGGGCGTTGGGCAAGTTGCGCCTGCGCCGAGAGCCACCATTGCCGTTCGGTTTCATCGAGCGACTGGGTGAAATGCCGGCGTTGTTCGTTCAGGCAGTCCTGGCGCATGTCGAGGGCTGCCGATGCCGATGCTGTAACGTCCGTGTTCATGTGGGTTTGATCCAGCGTTGGAAATGAGGAAGCAGGAAAAACACCAGGACACATAACAGGCTGCCCAGCGGCTGGTTGGCGACGGCCAGCACCAGGGCATCGAACAGCGGCAGGGCGGCCAGGCCTGCTCCGATAAAGGCGCGGACCTGCCGTTGCCGCGGGTTGGCCAGGTTGCGCCAGTAGTGCCAGCCCAACCAGCCAAGCCATATCAGCAGGACCGGCCAGAACCAGGCGTTGTCTGCGTAGATCGCCAATGCCAGGGGGCTCAACATCAGCAGCAGCGGGAGGCGGCTGATCAGTTGATTGCGGTGTTCCTGGCGGGCCAGGTAGGTCAGGCCGCTGATGTAGACACCGAGCAAAAGGGCACAGAGCCAGATCGGTTCGGGTGGCATCGCCAGGCTGGCCGCCGCGGTGAGGTAGAGCGCCGAG
>Ga0213822_1001846_pt1 | contig 11101 bp, 8 predicted proteins | sample MC6MC0908MG_FD_179872 | JGI IMG/M metagenome (GOLD analysis project Ga0213822, IMG submission 179872) | Enriched soil aggregate microbial communities from Iowa State University, Ames, United States - MC6-MC0908-MG | ecosystem: Environmental > Terrestrial > Soil > Unclassified | place: USA: Iowa...
GATGCCCCAGCCAAAGGACATGCCCAGGTAGACCTGCGGCAGATGGGTGTAGCGCTTCAGGTAGGGATAGCTGGCCGCCAGGAACACGCCGATGAAGCTCAGGGCGATGGTCAGGCCGTTCAGGGTCAGCACCAGGCCGAAGGCCACCAGCATCAGCACCGCGAACAGCACCAGCGCCGCCCGGCCGCTGATTGCGCCGGTCGCCAGCGGTCGCGCCTTGGTGCGCTCTACGTGCGGGTCGAGCCAGCGGTCGGCGTAGTCGTTGATGACGCAACCGGCCGAGCGGGTCAGCCAGACGCCAGCGGTGAACACGAACAGGGTCCACAGCGGCGGCAGGCCGCCAGCGGCCAGCCACAACGCCCACCAGGTGGGCCACAGCAGCAGCAGCGTGCCGATCGGGCGATCGGCGCGCATCAGGGACCAGTAATGCCGCCAACGCGGCGTCGGCGCCGGATGCGGCGCGGAAAGGGGGGTATCAGCCATGACACTAGGATACTCCTGTGCCTTCGGACCGACTTTGCCGGCGGGGGGAGATTTGTGCGGCGAAACTGGATAGAATGCCCATCCCGCACCGCCTCATTGCGTTGCGATGCCCGCCCCGGCCCTGGCCGACGGCGCGGCGGTTCCACCACGCGCTCGTAGCTCAGCCGGATAGAGTAGTGGCTTCCGAAGCCATTGGTCGGGGGTTCGAATCCCTCCGGGCGCGCCATCTTCCCTCGGTCTTCCGTCCTCGCCTGCCACCACGGCATGGCGCGCTGGTCGTGGGTTCATTCGGCTTCCCGATCCCCCGCTGCGGCTCCGTTGCGCTGAGCTGGAAGGGAATCGAGCGGTAGGCGGAGCCCTGCGCGTCGCGGACGATGATCGAGAATTCCTCCCCAGCGCTGGTCGCGCCGGGCAGAAACGCGCCGTCGCCGTCGAACAGCACCGTCACCGGTTAGCCGGGCACGATGGACGTCCTGCTTGGTCATGCTGCAGATCCTCCATTGATGTTCCGCGTGCCGATTACTGGATGACCCGGCAGCGGCGGCGAGGCACCTGCACACTGCCGCTGCTCAACTTCTTAGCGCACTACAGCGCCGCCGAGCATCGACCGAACACGTTGGCGGGCTTCTCCCGCAGGCTCACGGCAACCACCCGGTGTTTCTGCTCGCCGCAGCCCCCCATGACCCCATACATGATGAGAAGTCCCTTGTCGTTGACGTAGCCGATGAACCCGCCATTACCTTCATCCGAAGCGGTCCTGACGAGATAGACGCTCTCCCCGGGGGCTGGCTCCAGGCCACTCAACGGCATTGAACCAATCTTCCCTTCAACCTCTGATGCCGATACTGCGACCAGTGAGTTCTTCAACATCCACTCCGCTATGGCGGCTTCACTATCCGGATCAAGCGTGGAAATGCGGTCAAGCGGCAGAGTCGTTGAATTACCAGGGAAGATCGCGTCGGATGAAACATCTACCCAGTCCGACCTCCATTCCGTATGTTGAAATTTGTTGATGCTGCACCCGCCCAGCATTGGCAAGACCAGCAGCGCTGCGCGCAAGATGCCAGCCACCGGCCCTTTGATGATGTCCCTTGCTGGGGCACCTGGAATCTCCCTGCACTTGCCGCGCCACAGAGCGGCCAGATGCCCGCTGGTGGGCGGACCCACCCGAACGGAATCACTCGCCGATACCCGGCCACGGTGCGTCTCATGCATGCCATGCCACTCCTAATTTTCCACACCGGACGTCACTGCGAGTCTATCCGCCAGCCCAGGGCCAGGATGTCGAGTGAGCTGGCAGTGGTACAGGTTTCGATGCGGAAGCACTGAAGCCTTGGCAGCAACACACCCGAGGCCGCCCAGCGCCGTCTGCCATCGGCCAGTAGCTTGCTGTCCTCATCGACATATGCGCGGTCGATCGTGTCCTCACCCAGGACACCGAAGTTGAGCGCCAATCGTGCGCCGCGGCATTCAAGGAACACCACCCGCGCATTGCGCCCGTCGGGCCAGCGCACGTGGACCACTACTTCATCCTGGATGCCCGGATTGCTGCGGTCTACGGACACCGCAGTCAAGATGGCGTCCGACCAGGGCAGTGCGTTGAACTCAAGGATCATGCGGGGTACCTCCTTCCTGGCTCTGGCAGCACGTTGGCATAGGTCCATCTCCCGTCCAGAGCCAGCGCTCGCCTCATGCTCGAACGTTTCGACTTGTTTGATGGAGCACCAGTTGCCAATGCTGTGACATGAGGCATGCAATTTCGGCACCGATCGTCGCTTCGATGAGGACAATGCACCCCGTCCCATCGAGTTCATGCGGGTCCGCAGGGTCCACTCCAAGCAGGGCACACGCACGATCAAACTCGAATGATGCTTCGCGCTCAGTGAAGACACTCAGGTCGAGAATGATGTTCTGCATCGAGAAGCCATCGATACTGAGGCGGACAATGTCATCGAAGATGACCTCATGCACATATCTTCCGCATTCCGTGGACAGAGAGAGTGCAAGACGGCGGCGATCTTCAATGCGGAGTCCATCAATGTGCAGATCATGCAGACAGCTCATGCTCCGTCCATCTGGATTTTCGATGTTCAACAGACAGACCTCCTCAACTGAAAAGGAAGATCATGCTGTGACGCTGCTTTGAGCGCGCGCGCCAAACACACTGCGGTACCAATAGGCGTCACTGCGCCTGAACCAGGTCGAGAAGGCTTCAGAATCGAAAACTTTGAGCTGTTCCATGGCAATACGGTAGCGCTGGAAGAAAGCCAATATGTCACGTAGCACCTCGGCATCCACCCGTCGCTTGTCGACCTGGATGTAGATGATCCGGCCCCGGCCAACCACTTCCATGACGCACTCCATCTGATCCAGCCAGCCGAAGAATTGCGCTTCGTCCCGTGGGGAGTAGAACACCACACTATCGGCCTGCAGTTCCACCTTTTCCATTTTCATTGCGCGACCCTCTCCAATCGAACGATTGCACTTATCATGCCTCTTGTCGGCTCGGCAACATGTGGGTGCCAGCTCGCCGAGGGGCCATACTCATTGCGATGCTTCTAGCACGTGTGCGCTCATCGATGGGTGTCGTCAGCGTCGTCCACACTCGGGAACTTCCCCCGGCGTGCTGGGAATCAGCCTGACCGGGCGGCACGCTGTACTCGCCGCCAGACCTCGTCCGACATGAAGTTCTTCCACGTCCGACCAAGCAGCTCACGAAAAGAAGGGTCCTGCTTTGCCAAGCTTTCCAGCTTCTCTATCTCTGCCTCGCCATGGGCCACCAAGTAGTCCTCCAATGGTCCGGCAGCGAGATTGGATAGCAGAGGTGCATCCACATCCATCTGCCTGACGGCCCCAATGAATTCCCATCCTCCGTCGGCATCCCGCTGAATGATGTCATCGACAACATCCAGCACCTGCATGTGCGATTGCCGCTCACTGGCGCCCATGGGAAGTCGATTGAACTGAACCCATGCTTCGGCGATCTTCTGCGGTCCACCATGCGGCTTTCCGGCTGATTCAATACCTCTATTTCGATGCATCCCGGATTTTCCCGGTCGAGAGGCCAAGCGAACAGCTTCATCCCACTACAGGAGGATAGATTTCAACTGAGACACCAAGGCTCAGTTCAACAATTCTTTTGAGCAAGCTGTGATCAAGCTCAAAACCTCCCAACGCTTCCGTAAAGAGACTTACATAGAACTCCGCCTTCCCGCCGCCGCCGACAATCTCATCCAAGAACCGAGCCTTGGCGGATAGCACATCGCACCACCTACGCAGCTCCTCGTCCAACTCAACACTCGCCTTGCGCACGAGTTGCATTGAAACGTACGTTTCCTCGCACAGGCCCCCATCCGAAGAGGGCGGGCGTGGATCGCCCACTGTCCTTGAGAATCTGGGCGTCAGACCGAACTCCAACGCGATATCAGACGCCCGCATGGAGGGGTGCCAGATCCGCAGCGAAATATTCGTTACCTGAATAGACATGAGAGGCCTAGAAGGGTCCCGCTAATGCTGAGTACCATCTGCAACCCGTCCTGCAAAACGATCTTTGCGCGATTGAGGTCACATTGATCATCGCCACCGGGTAGCCACCAGTCAGATTGATGAAACCGTTGTAGACGTAGGTGGGGGGGGTAGACGATTAAGATCGGCCCCTTCGGGACCTGATCCTATGCCCAACTGGATAGCGCGAAACAGAGTGTGGAGCACGCTACTTCTTTGAGTGACAACTGACCAAAAATCCGTTCTTGATAGGCCCCCAATCACCCTTAACGTCACGAGACGATAATCTGACGTAGGTTGGCCCCCGAGGGGATCCCGTGGCCAGAGCAAAAAGCAGTACGTCCAAATCACCATCACGTGAATTTGCTATCACCTTGAAGCCATCAATGGCGGCATATCCTTTCACGAGAGTAGCAGTGGGAAAACCAGGATGCCCGCCGATCAATACCTCCACCCTTCTACCTGACTCCACAATTTCACCAACGTCATAGTCGGGCCCAGGCTCGAAAGCCGAGTAGGTTGCATTGCCAAGGGCAGCGCAAACGTCGTGGCGGGCGCTCAAAACTTGCTCCTCAGGCTGCCTGCATGCCGAGAGCAGTGCAATAAGAACTACGAACGGCAAGACCCTATTCACAGCCACACCCCTTCCTGATCGCGTCGTTGCCAGCTTTGAGCACGTCCTTGATATTCTGCTCATTTACTGAGTTCATGTCGATTTTTCGGCCCATCATACCCGGCCCGTAATCTGGAAGACCCATAAGATGGCCAGCCTCGTGTGCGAACGTAGTGTCACCCAGCTGGCCCGGCGTATACCAAACACCCTCATTTTTGAATGCCCAATTGACCCATGATTCACCAGTCCCAGGCCGGAGAGCAATAGCATTTGTGGACACCTCGTCGTATCGCGCAATCGGCGTAACTACCGTTGTCACCTGATATTTCCCAAAGCGTCCGGTCCACGCCTTTTCAATAGCTCGTGATGCAGTATTGATCTGTGCGCTCGAGGCGCCTTGAAAGTTGATAGGAATCGAAATTCCCACATTGGTCTCGTTTTTCACACAGACGTAAGCAATAAGTCCCAGTGGATCGACGGACGATAGCACTTGCCCTCCCACGTATGCATAGGAGTTGGCACCGCCGGCTAGCCCAATCGGATCACTCTGCGAATACCGTCCAACCGCCGGGTCATACTCTCGCTGGTAGTTGTAGAACAACCCACTCGCATCGGTCGCCTGCTGACCCGGAAAGCGCAGCGCCAGATCAAACACCACGCCATCCCCATCGGGGTCATTGGCCGGTGCCTGATCGCCAAACACCTCACTCTTGTTGCTCCACTCCCAGATCGCGACATCGCGCACGGGGTCGATCACCACACGCGGCGTACCCAAGTGATCTGGCTGGATGTAGGCTAGCTCCGGCACGCCTGCAGTTGGTGTCTGGATCAACGCCACCGGGTAGTTCTCCAGCCAGATCGCCTGCTGCTGCGCTTGCCCGGTCGCCGAGTAGTTGCCGACCCACTGCCCGGCTTCGTCATAGACAGTGATCTGCGCATCGCCACTGGCTGGCGCACGCAGCACGCGCTCACCGCGGTGGTTGTAGCCGTAACTCTCCACGACAGCAGCATCCTGCTTCACCGCACTCATGCGATTGGCATCGTTGTAGGCGAACGTCTTGCTGCCAATGCTGGTGGTGTTGCCTGCGGCATCCTGGTTGCGCGCCTGACCGTCCACGGCAATCAGTCGATGGCTGTCAGCCGGATAGGTATAGCTTGCGGTCCCGGCCGACGTGGTCAGCGAGGTGCGGTTGCCGGTGGCGTCGTAGCCATAGGTTTCAATCGGCGTGCCCGTCGCACCATCCTGGGTCTGGGTCAGGCGGCCGAGCGTGTCATAGGCGTACTTGGCCAGCACTTCCGAGCCCGCACCGCTCTTCAGCTCGGTGATCGAGCCGACGGGATCGTAGCCGTAGCCCAGTGACAGACCGCCCGCCGCGGGGTCATGCACCGCCTGCGGACGGTAGTCCAAATCCAGCGGGCGCTGCAGCTGGCGGCCGTTTCCGTAGGTCCAGCCGGTCGCCGGCCCGAAGGCTGCGTGGGTCACGTTGTTGACCACCACCTGCCGGGCCTGTCCCGGGCGGGTCAGGCCAATCTGGCTGATCCGCCCCTGGGCGTCGCGCACATAGTCGGCGACGCTGCCGTCCGGGTAGGTCAACGCGGTCAGGCGACCGGACTTGCTGTAGGCGTAGCGCAGCGTGCTGGCTACACCGTTGATCGTCTGCACCTTGCGGGTGACCTGGCCAAAGCGGTCATGGCAGTACGCGGTGCTGCCATTGGCGTGCAGCACCTGGCCCAGGCGACCCTTGGCGAAACGCTCGTCGCTGGCACATACGGCTGGTGCGGTGTCGTAGTGATAGCCCACGTCCAGGTTGGGATCCGGATAGGCAATGCCGACCAGTCGATTGAGCGCGTCGTAGCTGTAGGTGGCGGTCACGCCGCGCGCATCAGTGCGAGTCTTGCGGTTGCCAGCGGCGTCAACAGTGAAATTAGTGTTCCCGCTGTCGGGGCTGACCTGTCCGGTCAGATCACCAAAGCCGTTGTAGGCGTAGGTGGTGTGCAGGCCCTTGGGATCGGTCACCTGGGTGACCTGATCCAGCGCGTTGTACTGGCTGCGGATTTCCGCGGCAACACCGCCCACGTCCTGCAGAGTCTGCGCCAGCCGGTTCAGCGCATCGTACTGCTGGGTCGTCTCACGCTGCAGGGCATCGGTGACCGACTGCGGATTGCCATTGGCGTCGTACGCAAAGCCGGTGGCGTTGTTGCCGGCATCCTTCAGCGTGGTCAGCTGCCCGAGTGTGTTGTAGACACGGGCCAGCGTGCGGCGCAGCGTGCCATCCGCATCGACCGTGTTCTCCTGCAGGCGGTTGCCGGCGTTGTCCAGAGTGTAGTGAATGGTGTTGTCGGCACTGTCGGCAATGTCCGTCAGCCGCTGCGCGGCGTCGTAGACGTAAGTGACGCTGCTGCCGTCGGGTTCGGTGGTCCGTTGTACCTGGCCAGTCGGCCAGTAGCTGATCTGGGTAGCCCGGTCCTCGGCTGTGGTAGCACCGCGCACGGTGACGGAGGTCGGCCAGCCGCGGGCATGGTAGGTGTAATCGGTGACCACGCCGTTGGCGTCCTTCGCCGACAACGGCCGCCCGAGTGCGTCGTAGGCCAGGGTCTCGACCGTCTGGCCCAGCGCATTGGTCACGCTGCGCAGGTCGCCCTTGCGATAACTGCAGGCACCACTGGTCGCGCACCCCGCGTCGTCCGCGGTGTAGTAGGCATAGGTGGAGACATCCGCCACATCACTGCGCGGGCCATCCACGCTACGCAGCAGTCCCACCAGCGGGCACTCCGGGCCCTCTGCCTCACAGTAGGTCTGCGTGGTGATGCGGGTGTCACCGGTCACCATGTCGCGCACGGTGATGGTGGTTGGCTGGAGGCGCGCATTGCGTGCGATGCGAATCTCACGGTTACCGACGGTCTGCTGCACCAGCCGATTGCTGTCCATGGCGACGCGCGTCTCGCTGACGCGCTGATCCGGAGTACCGGCCGCTTCGGTGGTGGTGGTCACGCTGACGGCGCCTACGGCAGCATCGCTGGCCTCGGCATAGGCGTAGCTGGTGACGACACCACGACGATCGGTCACCGACTGCAGCCGACGCCGGAAATCGGTGCCCTCGGGCAGATAGGCGCGAGTGGTGCTGCCGTTGCTTTCGGTGATGCCATTGACCTTGCGCGGAAGGCCGCTGGTACCGCTGGCGGTCAATGCGTAGGTGCTCTGCTTGCCCAGTGCGTCGGTGACGATGGTGGTGCCTGCCTGGGTGTACTCCAAGCGCACGCCATCAATGCCCACGTCGGCCTGACTGCATTCGCCGGAATGGCGGCTGCAGGTGACCCGCCCCTTGGCGTCGTAGCCGAACCAGCTGTAGCGACGGGTGTCTTCGGCGGTCACGCCGGTCAGATAGGCCGGGAAGCGGGCGTCCTCATAGTGATACGTGCGGCTGGCACCGTCTGCGTAGGTCGCACTGATCAATTCGCCGGCGGGGGAGTAGGCGTAGCTCACCACAGGCTGGCCGGCAACCACCAGGGCCGAGATCAGTGAGTCGTCGCCCTGCACCAAGTACTGGGCGTCCACGCGCCGACCGGTTGAATGGGTGATGCTGAGCAGGCGGCCACGGCTGTCGTGTGCATAGATCAGCGACGTTCCGTCTTCGAAATCGCGGCGCTGCATCAAGCCAGCGGCATCAAAATGAATGCGCTCTCCGGCACGTGAAAGTTGCCAGTTGGTGCCCTGCTGGACCGCGCGATCGCCGCTTCCGTCCATGGCTTCGTAGCTTGCCCCCACTTTCTGGAATGCGGTCTGCCCGCCATCGGCGCCGATCAGCCCAACTTTCAGTTCAGGGCTGGGAGGGAAGGTGGCGTCGTCTACGCCTGCGGTAAGCCGCAGATTGTGGGAATGGGTCCAGCCCGTACCCAACGCGCCGCCCGCCGTGCTTGTCAGGGAGTGATAGTGGCGTTCGAAGCTCACCCATCCAAGGTTGAAATCCGGCTCAGGCTGGGATTTATCGCCAGTGGTCGGATCACACGGGTTACCAACAGGACACTGCTGCGGCGGCAGCGGCGCGCTTGTGTAGGAGAGCATGGGCGACATGTGCGGCTCGTCCTGCCGGACCAGAGAGCACATCTGCAGGGCCTCATTCCACGTCAGGGACGGTCGATTCGGACAAAGCGCCGTTCTGGCCCGGCGCACATGCTCCCACCCCACTATCGACGAGCATTCTTGAGTGCTCTGGTGATAGAAGTTCAAGGTGTAATGAAAATCTTTCTCCTCGTTGGTGACGCTACCGTCGTCGCCCCTGCCAAGTCCAAGGAGCTCCACCCAAGGATCCTCCGTGAGGGTAGTCGCCGGGCACTGCGGGTCGCTGACGCGGGCAGCGAGGATCACGCTACGAATCTGATCTTCGGATGAGTACTCCTGCCCTGAGTGGGTGTAGACCCAGTCGGTAGTAACGATCTTCTCGGGTCTCACCCGGTAATCGTAGATGACCTTCTTTCCAAGGACGCGTTGGCGTTTGACATGCCAATCGAAGGGTTTGTCCTTCTCGTACTGGGAAAAGAGCGACTTGATGTCCTTCTGCACCGCCGCTTCGGTGGCTCGCGGCTGGCCCATCGACAGATAGCTCTCCCACTTCTTCTGCACCTCCTGCGCCTGCACCGCAGTGGTACCCACGCACCCCAGCGCGGCCATCGCCAGCACTGCGCACGACAGATCCTTCAATCGCTTCAACATCCCTGTTCTCCTTCCTGGGCGGTTACCGCACCGGGAGGAACGAAGGCGCTCGGGCAGCCATTGCCCTTTCCCGCCCTGCTTCGGATCGTCCCTGTTCCGGATTGCGGCGTGGCCGCATGGGGACGTTATCTCCGATGTGGGTTACGCATTCAAGTCAGAAAGTGTGGAGCGGGTCGAATTTCAGAGTTTTCTGATAACCGCCAACCATCGATAGTGGCCCGAAGATACAAAAACGCCGGGCAATACCCGGCGTCTCCGTCACAGCGTGGAAGGGTGTAGACCTCAGTACTTTCCGTCAAACGCAAAAATCGGCTTGCGCTTCTGCCACAGGCCCGCGGTGAAATCCGGGAACTCCAACGTCTGGAAATTGTTGGCGATCGACTGCTCGCTCAACGGGGTAATCGCACTCCACGTCACTGCGTCGTAGATGTCGATCGGCATCGGCGCCTTGGCCTTCAGCGCTTCCACGAACGCATGGATCACGAACCAGTCCATGCCGCCATGGCCGGCGCTGGCAGCGGTATCGGCATTCTGCTTCCACAGCGGATGTTCGTACTGGTCCTGGTACTTCTTGAACTCTTCCCACTGGTGCGGCGGGCTGCGGCCTTCGATGTGGATCGAATGGTTCCCTGCACGCGGAAGCCCATCGAATACGGTCGCGGCAGCGAGGTGTCGTGCTGCAGCAGGATGGTCTCGCCGTTCTCGCAGGCCAGCGTGGTGGTGACGATGTCGCCGAGCTTGAACTTCACCTTGGTGCTCGGATGGGTGGTACCACCACTCTTGGCTACGGTGTATTCGTGCAGGCCACGCGCCTTGGTGGCGAATGCGTTGATGTGGGTGAAACGGTTGCCGCGGTTGATGCCGGTATACATCGCGCACGGGCCGATGCCGTGGCTGGGGTAGAGCTCACCATTGCGCTCCACCGAGTGTTCGGTGCGCCAGCGTGCTTCGCTCCAGCCCTTGGGGCCGAATTCCACGCCACTGTCGTAGGGCTGGTTCGGGTCGCCGGAGTTGAACTTCACCCCGCGCAGGTCGTGCTGGTAACCGGCCTGCAGGTGCACCAGTTCGCCGAACAGACCCTGCCGCACCATCTGCAGGGCCGCCATCACGTCACGGCGGTAACAGACGTTTTCCAGCAGCATGTACGGGGTGCCGGTGCTCAGCTGGGTCTTCAGCACATCCCAGTGATCCTGCAGGGTGATGCCGGCCACCACTTCGCAGCCCACGGCCACGCCGGCCTGCATCGCGGCAATCGCCATCGGTGCGTGGTACTCCCACGGCGTGGCGATGATCACGCCATCGATGCCCTTCTGCTCCAGCAGGCGCTTCCAGGCGTTGATGTCGCGGTCCTGGCCGTAGGTCTTCGGCGCGGGCTTGCCCGCCTTGCTGACCATGTCCACGGCGCGGCCGAGCATGATCGGCTCGATATCGCACAGGGCAACGACCTCCACGTCGTCGCGGCGCACCAGTTCCTTCAGCAGCACCAGGCCACGCATGCCGGTACCGATCACGGCCAGGCGTACCTTGCGGCCACGTGCCCATGCCGGGGTCTGCGGCAGCAGGCTGCTGGCGGCGACAGCGGCGCTGGCCGCGATGAATTCCCTACGCTTCATGGCAAACACTCTCCTCTTGAAGGCGCGCCAGCCTGGGCCGGCGCGCCGGGTCACGCAAACGGAATTACTTGAACCGGTAGCCGATGGTCACACTGTAACCACGACCGAAGATGGTGGCGTAGTCACTGGAGTCACCCAGGAAGCTGTTGGGATCGTAGAACGGCAGGCGGTTGAACA
>Ga0213822_1001860_pt1 | contig 10996 bp, 9 predicted proteins | sample MC6MC0908MG_FD_179872 | JGI IMG/M metagenome (GOLD analysis project Ga0213822, IMG submission 179872) | Enriched soil aggregate microbial communities from Iowa State University, Ames, United States - MC6-MC0908-MG | ecosystem: Environmental > Terrestrial > Soil > Unclassified | place: USA: Iowa...
AAAGTACATAACGAGAAGGAACAAGTGAAGGCTGTTGCATATAAAAATCTATGATAGCCAATGTTCCAAGTGATTTTCCTATATATACAGCTTCCGTATAAGATTTGGTGCTTAAAATATAGTTTACAATAGGATTTGCAGCATTATAAACCATTTCTGAAATAGCTTCTGGCTCCTGTTCGAATTGCTGCGGATCAAATGAGCATACCTGTACAACATCATAGCCAAGCTCTAGCATCAGTGCAGTGGAATAATAAAGAAGTGGTTTTTCATAAGTATAACCTGTGCCAGAGAACATAAAGCACACTTTATCACTAGTTCTATCAAAGTAATTGTATGTAACGCCATTATGTTGTTCTTTTTTTAGTTTCATTTTCATGGAAATACCTCCATTTATTTCTTTTTTGTTTTATAATCTTACTATAACAAGGAGGGGGAAATTTATGAAGGCGGTTATCATCAATGAGTTTGGCAATTCTGATGTTTTAAAGTATGTGGAATGTCCAAAGCCTACTATTTCGGCAGGGGAAGTATTAATACGCACGTCATATACGAGTGTGAATTTTGCTGATATTAAAAACCGAACAGGTAATAAGGCAAAAGCGAATTTTCCGATGATACTTGGTTTAGATGTAGCGGGTGTAGTGGAAGAAGTTTTTGATGAAAGTAGTGTTTTTAAAAAGGGGGACCCAGTCATTGCATTCCCGAAAAATGGAGCCTATGCAGAATATGTGGTGGCGAAAGAGCAGCTTGTCTTTAAAATTCCAAATGATGTCCCTTTGGAAAAGGTAGCTGCTGTGCCAACAGTTTCATTTCTATCCTATCTTTTGACACATCAAATTGCTCCAATTAGTAAGGACGATCGTGTATTAATTCATGCTGCATCCGGTGGGGTAGGGACAATGCTTATTCAAATGGCGAAAAAGCTAGGTGCAAAGAAAATTATTGGCACGGTTAGTGATATGAAGAAAGCGCCAATTGCCTATGAACTAGGTGCACATCATGTACTGACATATGATAATTTTAGTGAACAAGTTAATGAATATACGGATGGTCAAGGTGTTAACATTATTTTTGACTCAATTGCAGGCAATATTACGGAAGAGAGTTTTAACTGCTTAGCTCCTTATGGTACGCTAGTGCAATTTGGAAATAGTGGTGGCAAGGCAGGAAATATAAAAACATCTGATTTACATAGTAGCTGCCGCAATGTGAAAGGCTTTAGCTTAGGAACGACTCGAGCTTTCAAACCAGAAATGCTACAACAAGTTGCACAGGAGATGTTTACTTTATTGAAAGATGAAAGCTTCCAAGTACCAATTGCCAATGTTTTTGCATTAGAAGACATGCAGAAAGCCCATGAATTAATGGAAAGTCGTCAGCATCAAGGGAAAATCTTAATTAAAATATAAAACATTGAAACCCTGTATAGATACACACTATACAGGGTTTTTTTAAAGAATAACGCCATCTATTCGTGGGTTTTTATGTAAACTAGAACTCCTTTCATTTTTCTATATTAGTACAGAAATCTCTTCAAATATTTGTTAAAATGAGATATTATTATATGGATTTTTGTATTTCTTTACCTTATTTTGCTATTGTTACAGACGTGTTGATTAGGAAAAAATAGGTTTATTATTAAGTGATAAAAGGATTTTTTTGTTGCTATTTTTCTATTATATTCCCATTTTAACTGATTGTAGCGTAGGGCTACTCGACTCCCGCGGGAAAGCGAGACAGACGAGACCCTGCACGGAGCGCAGCGGAGGAAGCGGCTCGACGCTCGCCCGCAGGAAAGCGAGTAGCCCGTAGCGGAAATCAGAGCCTTCAAATTAATTAGGGTGGATAAAAATGGTTAATCAACATATCTGATATTGTTATTTGTTTTAGGTCAATTTTAAAATATAATGTTATGTTTGGCCTCTTGTATAATTAAGCGCGAATATAAAGGAATGGCTAATAGGAGAGTGATGGAGTGCTTTTTAATTCCTTTGAATTTATTTTTCTATTTTTACCAATTACATTTGTAGTCTATTTTTTCTTAAACCGCTTCAGTAACCAACAATATGCGATTTATTGGTTGGTACTGAGCTCTTTATTTTTTTACGGTTATTTTAAGTTAACTTATTTAACAATCATCACGGTCTCAATCATTGTGAACTTTGCTTTAAGTCGGATCATTAATAATAGCAATAATCGTCTGAGAAAGACTTATATGATTATCGGAGTCATCTTTAATGTTTTAATACTTTGCTACTATAAGTATACAGATTTTTTTATTACAAATATTAATAATTTATTTGGTACAGATTTTGCAATGTTACATTTATTGCTACCATTAGGGCTTAGTTTTATTACATTTCAACAAATTGCTTTTATTGTTGATAGTTATCGAGATGGAACAGCTCATTATAAATTTAGCAATTATGCGCTGTTCATTTTGTTTTTCCCACAATTAGTAGCGGGGCCAATTGTGCAGCATGATGAAATGCTTCCACAGTATGATATTAAAGAAAATCGAAAAATTATTCATGACAATGTTGCACGTGGCTTATTTATCTTTGTCATCGGTTTAGTCAAAAAGATTGTTATTGCGGATACGGTGGGCATATGGGCTAATGCAGGTTTTGAAAATTATAGTAACTTAAGTTTTGTAGAAGCGTGGATTACTTCCTTATCGTATACCGTACAACTTTATTACGATTTTAGTGGATATTCCGATATGGCAATTGGTTTAGCCTTATTATTTAATATTAAATTGCCAGTAAATTTCTTCTCCCCCTACAAAGCACGTAATATTCAGGAGTTTTGGAAAAAGTGGCATATGACCTTGAACCGGTTTTTAACTACATATGTATATTTTCCGTTAGGTGGTAGCCGAAAAGGGGAATTTAGGACTTATATAAATATTTTAATTATTTTCTTCATCAGTGGATTTTGGCATGGCGCTGGATGGAATTTTATTTTATGGGGACTCATGCATGGTTTTGCGTCTGTTGTGGTAAGACTTTTTAGTAAAACAGGTGTTAAACTTCCTTATTTACTTTCGTGGTTTATAACTTTCCAATTTGTTAACATTGCTTGGGTATATTTCCGTGCAACAAGCCTCGAGCAAGCAAATACTATCATATCTAAAATGTTTACGCCAAATATGGAATCTATAACGAGCTTCTTTACTGAGCCACTTACTAATTTTGCTCAAGCGGAAGCATTTAGTGTTATGGGATTAACATTAAGTGATCCAATCGTGATTGTTGTAGGACTTTTAATCACGCTTGTACTTGCATTTACTGCCTTAAATTCTATTCAGTTAATGGATAAGATGAAATTTAATTGGGGAGCAATCATTTATATGCAATGTATGATTGCGCTAGTTCTTATATCGATCTACTATATGCAGAAAAATAGTATATTCTTATATTTTAATTTCTAAATAAAGGTGTGAATTAACTTGGATCCGAAAAAATGGTTAGTAAAATTGTTTGCCACATCCTTCATCGTAATAGGATTACCTGTTTTCGGAATTATGGGTTTCAATTATTATATTGATCCTCTGTGGAATTACACACACGCCAATGACTTTAACGACTATCAGCTTGGCTTTGATGAAAGACAATTAAAAACAAATTATATCAATAGCCATGATTTCAATTATGATAGTTTATTAATTGGAACGAGCAGGATTACGTATCTTGATGAGAGGGCCTTTACAACAGAAAGTGTCTATAATTATTCATTAAGTGGGCTGCAGATAGAAGAATACTTACCTTATATGAAATATGCTGAAAAGAAAAATGGTAAGCCGTTTAAGAAGATTTTTATTGAGTTATATTTTGATTCAGCTAATACTAGCAAACCTAATACATTGAATCCGCCGCAAACTTATATTGAGACGTCTGAGGCACCGTTTTATGCCATAAAATCTTTATTTTCAGAGAGCACTATGCATTATGCTCGTTTTAATTATGATATCTCAAAGGCAAATCATTATGACGGTGCTCGTAGTTACATGCGTAATAACATTGCACAAACTACATATCCGAATGATGATATGGAGCAATCATGGCAAGAATTTAAGGGAAATTTTAAAGCAGAGTCAGCCAAACCTTTTATGTATGATCATGACTATCCAAAAAGGCTTCAAGCTATCAAAGATGCGTTTCCAAATACAGAATTAGTTGTCTTTACGGAATTAATGCCTGCTAAACGTCTTCAAACAATTTTGCATAATGATAATCGTTACGAGGCTTATAGTAGATGGATGAACGAGATGGTGGATGTGTTTGGTACCGTCTATAGCTTCCATACTGTGAATGAAGTAACAACAAATGTGGACAACTTTTTTGATTGGCTTCATTACTATCCAAATGTAGGATATTTAATAATAAAATCTTTAGAGAACAGGGAAGATCAATCAACTATTATGCAAGCTGTAAATAAAGGGAATCTTGATGAGTACCTTGAAAATGTAGTGGTAGATATAGATATTGAATAAGAGATGAAAAGATGACTCCGATCTGTACTGTCGGAGTCATCTTTTTCAATATTGATATAGTTTATTGCTTGTTTAGTTCATTTATTTTTTCATAAATACGTCGCTTACGATAGAGCATAATACCTGCTTCGGCAACATCCTGAATCATGCCTTTATTGGCATAGGCACCGAAAATCATCCCGGCAATCGGAATCATTTGGAACAACTTTTTCCATCCAAACTGGTCGCGATACGTAAAGAAAACTTCCTTCCAACCTTGCAGCTGTGAAATCACATTTTCTGCTGCGTTATTAGTAGTATCATACACAAAATCAATGTTTTGGCTTCTGAATTAGCAATCATGTAGATCATTCTCTGCCTTAAACACCTTTATTTAGTTACCTTTTATCAACCAATAAGTTCCAAGGTTAGATTTATTTAATTAATATGGTATTATATTAATAAAGTGAATTTATTATCATTATCACTATTGTAACCTTAAAAAGTCACAAAATATACATAAACAAAACTTTACAATTATTCACATATAATATACAATGAATAATAATAGTACATACATATTGTGCTAAAAAAGGGAGGAATTAGGAAAGATGAAAAAAAGAATTTTATCAAGTACACTCGCTGCAGGTCTTGTCATTTCGGTAGGGCTTTCGTCATCAGCTTTTGCAGCAAACCATGATGTTAAAGCTCAAAATAAAATTACGGTTGTTGACTCAAAAATTGGTACCGTAGATTCCGAGCCACAGTGGATGGTTAAAGCTGCTGGCTCAGCAGTCAAAAATGCATGGAATGCTATCCCGGCAGGAGATAGATATATGGTTACTGAAGCTATCCAAAGAATGATTGGATTAGGTGGAGTTCAGAAAGATCAAAATTTCGATAACGAAGATCTAGAATATCTATTTGATAAGTAATAAAAAAAACGGCGGTCTAATTTTTTAGACTGCCGTTTAAAAATATTTTATTTAGGTGAATATGATGAAAAAAAAAACAGTTGTTTTTATACCTATAGCACTAGTCTTAGTATTAACAATACACTTCTCCATAGTTTTGATATCAGTTATTCCATATAGTCCAATTTATTATAAAACGAATACTATAGTATCAGCGTATGTTAATCCATTATTTACTCAAGTATGGACTCTATTTGCCCCAGATCCAGTTAATTCAAATGATGCTTTACAAATTAAGCTCGAACTTAATGATGGGACTGAAACAGATTGGATTGACGCTACTAATCCTTTAGTAGAAAAAATGTATCCCAATTATTTATCTCCATATAATCGTATGGGAAGAATTACACAGTCAATAACAAGTCAAATGTTTACAGAGGATCCTATATCATATGAATTAAGAAAATCTTTGGAGAGCAAGAAAAATACAGAAAAAAGTTTAAAAGCTCTAGATAAGAATCATCAGAAACAATATGAACAGTTTGAAGAATATTTATTGAGGTATGGAAGTGCATATGCTAAATACCTATTTCCGAATAAAGATATTAAAACTATAGAAATGCGTGTACTTAAACAGGACAGTATACCATTTAGTAAAAGGAATGATAACGTAGAACGGCCGTGGCAGGTTATTGCTGAAATAGAGAAAAAAACTATTCCAAAAGATGTTTTACCTCTTATGTAGGGAGTTTTTATGATGGATAATAATGTTACTAATTTAGAAACGAAACAAAATATTGTTGAAAAATTTTATATATTTATGAGTCAAGAGCGCTTTTTAAAAGGCGCAAGCCTGGCAAGAATAGGGCTGGGTTTAATAATACTATATAATTATATAATTGTTTATTTTCAAAGAAATGTGTTGTACGGACCTAATGGAATATTAGGAGATAATTCGATAAATTATAGTTTGTATAATTTATTTCCTTCGCAATGGTATTTTGAACTACTTTATCACGCAGGGATGTTCTTTGCATTTCTTTTTATAGTTGGATACAAAGGGCGTATTGTTAGTATTATAAATTATATTTTAACCCTTTCCTTTATTCGTCAAGGTTTCTTAATGACCGATGGTGGAGATAATTTAATGTATCTTTTACTATTTTATCTGTTGTTTGCAGATACTACAGCTTATTATTCATGGGATGCTGCAAAGAAAAAGCAAAAAAATAGATCTAGTTTTTCATATCAACTAAGAAACATATTTCATAATTTTGCAATTGTTGCATGTATAATTCAAGTTTGTATTCTCTATTTTATCTCTGGTCTCTATCAAGTAAAAGGCGATATGTGGTCAAATGGTACGGCTTTGTATTATATAATGCAAACAGATATTTTTGCTAACCCATATCTTACAAGTATAGCTTTAAGCAATGACACTATAATGGTGCTTGTTACATATGCCTCAATATTAATAAAACTTGCATTTCCTTTTCTCATAATCAATAAAAGAACAAAGTATTTTGCTGTTATTTCAATCGTGTTCTTCCATTTGGGTATAGGGATTTTTATGGGACTTGTAACCTTCTCATTAACGATGATAATTGCAGAATTGTTACTTTTTACCGATGAAGAATATGAGAAATTCTCAAAATTAACTAAAGATATGAAAAATAAAATATTTAGTAAACAAATAAAGTTGCAGTTTACTAATAATAAGGAAAAGGAAGATATGTTAGTTAAATCGAAAAAAGTAATAGTTTTGTATGATGGTTGGTGTCCTTTGTGTATTAAGAGCGTCAATAACCTTAAAAGATTTGATTTGTTTAATTCAATTGAATTTTTATCTTTCCGTGATTCAAAAATATTAAAAAAATACAATACAGATATCCAAACATTAGAAAAGCGGATGCATTCCTTTAATAGTAAAGGAAAAGCAAACCAAGGAATTGATGCATTTATTCAAATAATACAACGGATGCCACTTCTATGGATATTACTGCCATTCCTTTATATCGCAAAAATCTTAGGATTTGGCCAACATTTATATGATTATATTGCCTCTAAAAGAAAAATAATCCCTGTTGGGCAATGTAATGATAAAGAGTGTAATATAAATTATTTTACTCATAAAGACTAAAAAAGTGTATTAATATTTAAAGGTGATTTATTAATATGAAAAAATGGATAGTAGTAGCGATAGGAACTTTAATATTAATTTTTGTTGTACTTATTGTACTGGGGAATTATCTTTTAAAAAAAGATGATCCAAATTTTATAGCAAATTTAATTCAGACTCAGCCTGATAAAATAAGTATAATAATGAGTGAAAATGATAAGATTATTTTAAAAGCAAATGAAGATCAAGTAATGCCATTAGCTAGTGTTTTTAAAATTATGATAGCGATAGAATTAATAAACCAGTACAAAAATGGGAATATTGATTTATATGAAAAAATACCATTAAAGGAAATCGAAAAATATAACCAAATAAAAGACGTTAATTCTAATTACACGCTTTGGAAAAAAGAAGTAGTTAAAAATCAAAAAAACGTTTCTTTATATGAAATCGCCAGGGGAATGATTACTTATAGCTCTAATCCCAATACAGATTATTTAATCAAAAGATTAGGATTAGAAAGTATAAATAAAACAGCCAAGAAATTAACAAAGGTCCATACAAATATTTATCCGATAGGCGCTAGCGTACTTGTTCCACACTATTTAATGAAGGTCCAAAATATTAAAGAAAACGAATTAGAAGATACGCTTATTAAAATGAGCAATAAAGAGTATGAAAAACTTGTCTTAGAAATAGATAATCTTCTTGAAAATAAAAAATATCCAAAATTTGATTCTTTTTACCCTACAGAAGATCAGCAGAAAAACTGGTCTAATAGAGCCCCTAAATCAACTGCAAGTGACTATATTAACCTCTTTAATAAGTTAGACACTCTTTATCCTGAAGAGAAATATAATAAATTACTTAAAGATTTATTAAAAATTGATCAAAGTAAATCACTTTATATCGGGGGGAAAAATGGGGAAACTATCAATGTTATAAATAGAACTTTAAAAGTAGAAAGTGGCAATAATGAAAAAAATATTGTCGTTTTCACCAAAGATTTAGATTATTACGAACAAATTAAAGTGAAAAATAATATTGACAGTTTTATTAAAAAAGCTTTAAAAGAAGACTACATTTTTAATTATAATTAATGTTAATATCATATGTATTTAAACTATGGCATATAAGAAGATATGAATAATAATACGCATCGCATCTTCTTGTATGCTTACTTTTATAATTTATTCTTTATTAAAGGAATATTTTAATTTTGAGGAGGAGGAAAATGAGCAAACAGTTTAATAAGCCAATTAATCCAGAAAAATTTAATTTAATTTTTTTAAATGAAGAATATGAAAGAATATATCATCATACCATAAAAGATTTTCAAAAAGCCGTTACCTTTGAACAATTTAGAGAAGTAGCATCTTCTTTCAATCAAAGAAATAATAATTACAAAATAGAATATTGTCTGAAGTTACAGAATTTAATACATTACGTCTGGCTAGACGAACAGAAAGAAAAAGCAATTGCTGTATCTTTTGACGAACAAGATACCATTCATAGTCTGTATTTAAAACCGTTTACAACATATCGGAAAAGTGATGCTCGCTATACGAGAACTAGCTATATCCTACCCTTGAAAGGAGAATGGTTTGTTTTTTGGGGTGGGACGAATGAGTTTATTAATTATCATTATGTATACGAAACCCAACGCTATGCATATGATTTTATTCAAGTAAAAGATGAACTTTCTTATAAAGATACAAAGTTACAGAATGAAGATTTCTATGCGTTTAATCAGGAAATATTGGCACCGGCAAATGGAGAAGTTGTAAAAATAATTGACGGCATAAAAGATAACATCCCTGGTGAGATGAATACCGCATACCCTGCTGGAAACTATGTAGTTATTAAACATAGATTTAGAGAATATAGTATGTTAGCCCATTTAAGACAAAATTCTATAAAAGTCAAGGAAGGCGATCATGTTAAAGAAGGTCAATGCGTGGGATATTGCGGTAACTCAGGAAATTCTTCCGAACCCCATTTACACTTTCAAATAATGAATACGCCTGATTTTAATGAAGGAAAATCTATTCGTATTCGTTTTAAAGGCATAGAAGAGCCTGTTCAGGGAGATTTTGTTTCTAACGCTAAAATGTCTAAAGAAGGAATGTTACCTCGAATTCCACAATTAATCAAAAAATTGTTCAAATAAGAGGTTATCCAGATATTAACTATATTTTTTATTGTAATTTAGGCATATAGCAGATGGATGAACGAGATGGTGGATGTGTTTGGCACCGTCTATAGCTTCCATACAGTAAATGAAGTAACGACGAATATGGACAACTTTTTTGATTGGCTTCATTACTATCCAAATGTGGGGTATTTAATAATAAAATCTTTAGAGAACAGGGAAGATCAATCAACTATTATGCAAGATGTAAATAAAGGGAATCTTGATGAGTACCTTGAAAATGTAGTGGTAGATATCAATATTGAGTAAGCGATGAAAAAGATGACTCCAATTTGTCAGAGTCATCTTTTTCAATGTTGATATAGTTCGTGTTATTGCTTGTTTAGTTCATTTATTTTTTCATAAATACGTCGCTTACGATAGAGCATAATACCTGCTTCGGCAACATCTTGCATCATGCCTTTATTTGCAAAGGCACCGAAAATCATCCCGGCAATCGGAATCATTTGGAACAGCTTTTTCCAACCAAACTGATCGCGATACGTAAAGAATACTTCCTTCCAACCTTGCAGTTGTGAAATCATATTTTCTGCTGTGTTATTAGTAGTATCATACATGGACGAAAGTTCCTTCAATATCGCTTCTTTGCCGACAATATCGGCGGAGCTGAATTGGAGACATTTTACAATGAATATACGCTCCATTTTATCGTTCGGATCATAGCCATGAATGATCGCAATCTCTTGCAATGTTTTTAAAGCCATCCCTAAAATAAGAGGAATATCAATAGCCAATGTGAAAATACCGCCAAAGCCAGTAGAAGCACCTTGCATTGTTGCGAATTTCACACGCTCATTTTGTAATTTGTCACTTAGCGCAATCATATCCTCTAGTGGCATTTGACTAATATCGGATATAGCAAAAATATTTTGAAACGAAGATTGGTTACGGATTTTCTGCATCATTGCTTGTTCATTAATTAAATATTTACCACCTGTTTGAATATAGCTTCCTAATTCATCAACTAGTAATGCTATTTTATTTTGCAGGAAGGTAGGTGTCATCTTATCTAAGATTTTAAATGGGATGCGACCTAATTTATCAAAAAACCACAAATCCTTTTGATCTTTTTCCCATGCTTGAATTTCCTGTAAATGCTTTTCTAATTGCTCGACATTCTCCATTTTGTCTATTCCCCTTAATATTTGCATTTAATTTAACTTCTTTCAGCGGGTGTCCAAACACCAGCTGAAATAGAGGAACTCAGTCTAAGAACGCCACGTCCTGTGGCAATGACTGAGTGACCACATCATGCTGCTGACGCTGCGTTAGCA
>Ga0213822_1001865_pt1 | contig 10977 bp, 13 predicted proteins | sample MC6MC0908MG_FD_179872 | JGI IMG/M metagenome (GOLD analysis project Ga0213822, IMG submission 179872) | Enriched soil aggregate microbial communities from Iowa State University, Ames, United States - MC6-MC0908-MG | ecosystem: Environmental > Terrestrial > Soil > Unclassified | place: USA: Iowa...
TACGGCGGGGAACGTTATGTCGCAGTTGCGTCGGGCGACAGTGGTCGGTGCATCCTGCCTGGCTACCCGCTAGCCTGTGCCTGACGGCGGGTGTGTATTTCAGTGATGCTGACATTCAGTTTCCAGTGAAGGTGACCCACCCAAAATCCTGTTTGCGAAATTGCTTCCCACGTGTATCAGAAGTAAATCCGTCCCCCTATTTTTTAGTAAAAATCGTAATAAAGCGCCCACTCCCCAGTTTCGTTGTGCTTCCAGAACATCAGGCTCCCACTGTCGACCACATTCAGATTGATCTTCGCGTCCGATGAGATCTGGAACACAAACTCGAAGCCTTCACCCGGATCAACACCCGACTGGCAAAACGAAGGGTAACCGCCGAACTTGTGTTCATAGGTGTGGGTGACCAAGTCGTAATAGCTCTGTATCTCGCCCGCGCGTTCCAGCGTGAGGATTGCTTGCTCAAGGTCCTCCGGGACACCACCGCCATCCCACAGTGGAAAGTCCTCCGGCACCGCTTGCGCTTTCAGCGGGAAGGGTTTGAGAAACGCACCTGCCACCGGCAAAGACTTGCGCACCAACACATCATCCGGCCCATATTCGCGGATGACCCAATTATTCCCCATGGGCTCAAAGTGCTCGGGGAACGGGTTTGAAATGAACACCGTCAATATACGAACTCCCGCCAGCAGCGGGCTGTGGATGGGCAGGGCAGGCAGGTAAAACTGCGCATAGGGGAGCAACGGTTGCCCCGCCTGATTGGTGGGTACACTTTCATCAGGCCGGAACAGGAAGACGTTGCCCAGCCAGCTTTCTTCATCGGTGCCGGCAGGACGAAAGCCGCCGGCAATGAGCTTCACGGCGGGGCGGGCCAGGCGTTGCTTGATTTCCTGGATGTCCATGGCGATGTAAACCTCCTTTTTACTACAGGCATTAAGGCCGCAGATGGGCAGTGTACGAGAGTGGATAGCAGCGCTTTTTTGCCCAGGCTAGGCCGCATTAGCTTCCTTCACGGATGAGGGTGGGCCCTCCTCTAGCTCCCTGGGCCAATGACTTTCCCGAGGGCTCCTAGCGTACCTGAGTGTCATCGATACCGGCTCGGCCAGTGGTAAGGAAACGATAGGGCCCGAGGGCAAGGCTGCAAAGTCGGCGGATTCTGGTGCAGTTGCAGGCAAAGACGCGGGGATAGGTGGCTTGGAGGTGCAGTGCTTAGGTCCTGGCTTGGCCCACAGATGGTGGGGAAGCAGGAGCAAGCATTCATGCGAATGCTTTTGAAGGGGGGGATCTGAAATAATTCTGTCCCCTTATTTGCTACAACCAGACCGAGCCTCCCTCATGGAAGGTCTTTCCCCCCGTTTGGGTATCGACATCTGCAGATACGTCCCACCGCTTTTCGGGTCCCTCTCAGGAGTCCATACATTTCGATAGCTTGGATCGCATAGTTCGAGCAGGAGGGTTCAAATCGGCAGGCGTCTCGCAATCGCGAAGGAGCAACTCGCTGATACCAGCGAATTGCAGATAGAGCATGAGCTTTGATCATCGGGGTTTACGCAAAGAAATTACGTAGTAATGGCTCAGAACGTTCTTTTTTCCCAGTAACGCATCGAAGCATCCCGGTTTGACGGAAACGCCGATGGTATCGATCCGATAGAACTCCCATCCGTCCTCTGCATGGGTATTAACCACGTTCTGTAGGTACACCGCAGCTTCGTTCCCTCGGTGTTCCTTTGCACGAACTTCAATATTTGGCGGTACTTGAACCATTTTATAGAGGTACATCCGTGATCACCCTATGAATGCTTGTGTCCGTTTGAACACAACGCAATGGCTTTATAGCTGGCCGCGGACAAGATGAAAAGTATCGAATCGGGCATCACCCAAGGTGGGTAAGCAAAGCCCTCTCCGCCGAGCAGCTCCAATCACTCCCCAGCCTTATCCCCCAACCGACTCTCCCGCGACAACATAATCTGCGGAATTTTCTCCTCAATCCAATTCACCATCACCTCAAGATGCTCAGCCGCCTCCCGACCCAACGGCGTCAAGCGGTACTCCACATGCGGCGGCACCACCGGTAACGACTTGCGGTCGACCAACCCATCCGCTTCAAGCCCCTGCAAGGTCTGCGAAAGCATCTTCTCGCTGACCCCGCCGATCTTGCGGCGCAGCTCGCTGAAGCGGTGCATCCCGCCCAGCAGCATGACCAGCACCAGCACGCCCCAGCGGCTGGTCATGTGCTTGAGGACCTCGCGAGAAGGGCAGTCGGCGCTCAGTACATCGCCGCGTCGAACAGCGGCGCTAAACGGCTCGGAATTTCCGGCGGGTGTGTTCACGATACTTACCTTTATGTACGTACTTACAAAAAGTTACCTTGGTCCCTAGGATGGCTTTTCGTCCTTTTCCCATCAAGGTATTTGTCATGATCGCCATCACCGGAGCCTCCGGCCAACTGGGCCGTCTTGTTATCCAGTCCCTGCTCGAACGCGTGCCAGCCGAGCAAATCATCGCCCTGGTCAGAGACCCCGGCAAAGTCCAGGACCTGGCCGCCCGGGGCGTGGTGGTACGCACCGCCGACTACAACCAACCGGCCACATTGACTGCCGCGCTCAAAGGCGTCGATAAACTGCTGTTGATCTCCTCCAATGAACTGGGCAACCGCGCTGCCCAACACCGCGCCGTGATCGATGCCGCCAAGGCCGCAGGTGTCAAGCTCCTGGCCTACACCAGCGTCCTGCACGCCGACACCTCCACCTTGGGCTTGGCCGCTGAACATCGCGATACCGAAGCAGCCTTGAAAGCCTCGGGCGTGCCCCACGTATTACTGCGCAACGGCTGGTACACCGAAAACTACCTGGCGAACGTACCGAGCGCCGTGGAACATGGCGTCCTGCTCGGCAGCGCCGGGGAGGGCCGAATCAGCTCCGCCCCCCGTGCCGACTACGCCCAAGCCGCAGCGGTGGTGCTGACCACTGAAGGGCAGGCGGGCAAAGTCTATGAACTGGCGGGGGATAGCAGCTACACCTTGACTGAGCTGGCTGCGTTGATCAGCCAGAAAACTGGCAAGCCAGTGGTTTATCAGAATTTGCCGCAGGCTGAGTTTGAGGCGGTGTTGATCAGTGTCGGGCTGCCGGCGGGGTTGGCGGCGTTGCTGGCGGATTCTGATGCGGCGGCGGCGAAAGGGGCGTTGTTTGATGAGAGTGGGGTGTTGGGGCGGTTGATTGGGCGGGGGACTGTGTCGGTTGGGGAGTCTTTGGGTTAAGCAGCCAAACCAAGGCTGGGACAATGGACACGTGTGCCGGTCGGGATGGACCGGCATGCAGCGGGTGATGATCTGTCCGGCTGCTTAACTGACCGACATTCCCCGCTCTCCAATCCAACAAGCTGAAAATGATTTGAATCCAATCCGCCCGTTGTAGAGAATCGCCACCTTTACCCCAAAAGGATGCGGGCTATGAAGTTCGAAGGGACTTTCCAATACATGGGCAATCACGGGATCGTCTTCAACGTCTCGCAGATCACCCTCACCGGCAGCGAACGGACGCTTGCGCGAGCTGCATTTTGGCGAGGCGAAAAGCGCCCACTATGAGGTCAACAGCAAGGTCGTCGAGGTATACGACAAGATGCAGGTCAAGAACCTGCCGTGCGTGATGATGATCGGCATCTCCAAGCCGCTGACCCGACAACAGGGCGATGCCCTCAATGCCCAACGCACCAAGATCGCCAACCTTGCAGCCACTGCCTTCGCTGCCGCCACTACAGCCGTGGCCTCCTCTTATGTGGGTGTACCTGTAGGGGCCGGTGTGCGCATGTATGCCAATGAAATCCTGCCCACCTACCATGCTGGCGACGTACTGGTCGGCATCGAGGCGCAGGTCAACGGCGGTATCGGCCCGCAACGCACCCTCTCGGCTTTGATCATCAAGACCTGACTGGAGACCTATATGTCCGTAATTACTCAGGTGGTCATTGCTGTGGTGTTGTCCTTTCTGCTCGATCGGTTTCTCAAGCCGTATCTGCTGCGTAAATGGCTGGGAGTGGTGCTGGTGGCGACGGGTGCGGTTGGCTGCGTTGTGGCAGGTCAGAGCCGCTTGTTGGGGTTTGATCTGGGGTTGCTGTCGGTCTTTGCCGTGGCGATGGGGATGGGATTATTCATGAAGCGGCGGCGGTTTGAGTAAGTTGGATGAGCAGAGAAGGGGGCAGACTGAATATCAGAAATAAGTCCTTCCTCTTATTTGATTATCGCCGGCATTTATCGCCAACCAAATGGGCCACATTGACGTCACGATTTTAGTTCAGGTGTGTGCGAAATGGATGGGTGATGAGCCCTCCAAAGAAATTGTGAAAATATAGTTAGAATTTAGCTAAAACAAGGCCTATACCTATTCATCCATGAGTTTGCGCTGGCGCGCAATCAATACTAGCAATTGATTGCGCACGGTCATCAGATCATGTCTATACACCTCTTGAATATTAACTAGTTCTAACATTTTATTGGCATTGTCCATAAACTCTTGGTCCGATTTAGAACCTCCGGCGGATAAATAGCTCTGCTGCTGAAAATTTAATTCGTCAAACTCCTTCGCTGTCATTTTCAACTGCACCTGAAGCTCATTCATTTTACTTTGAAGACCAGCTCGCTGGTCCATTAGGAAATGTAGTTGCGGCTTACGTACCAAGTCAGCCTCGGTTAAGAAACGCCCTTCATTAGCTAATAGTTTATTCAGTCTATCTTGGAGAATGGAGTTCGCCCAACTCCTTTGCATAAGTGTACCGTTAGCTAACCTTTCAGTGGAGGCCGCAGCAGGCCACGCGACATTTACGGCTTGGTCAAGTATCGCTCGTTCTATCAGCGCCTCCTCCTCGTCATCCGCCTTACTTTCTGCGTCAGCCTTATTGATAGCTCTGACCTCCTCAACAACGCCAACGGAGGTGTTTTGCATTAGGTAATCGTTTGCTTTTAATAAGAATCTATCAGTTGAATAGAGATAAAAATCTTGATTTACCGCACTCATAAATTCTTTGCTCAAGGCAGGCAAGGCGCTAACCAAACCCTTATCAGACTTGAGCCACCAATCGTCTTTCTTTTCTCCAGTCACCAAGATTACAGGCTTGTCACTCGAAATTGCCTTATCAATTAATTGCTTCCACAAGATAAGATCGCCAAACTTTTTAAGCTTAAGTTTAGAAGTAGTGGCCTCAGGCATTTTTCCACCATCCTCAAATCCAGGTGGAATTTTTTCAGAGTATCGTTGTTCACCCTCCTCTGCAATCGCTTGCACCTTACTCTCGGGATAAGGCTCACCTACACGTCCATTTAAAATATCGCCGATTTTTTGCTTAATTAGGTCTTCATTAACCAATTCCAGATAAATTTTCTGCTTTCCTTCAAGCTCTTCAATCATAAGATCATAGGAAGCAATGAACTTGTCAAATACCTCATCAGAAACAAATGGATGCCTAGAGCCAGAATTAAATCTATCCTTTGCAACCTTTAATCCATTTATGGATTTTGCATACGCCTCGGACTGGGCCTCTATTACGCTTAACCGATTATCAAAGTATTCTGCCGCAACTTGATACGGAATCCACAAGCGGTCACCCAGCGACTCCATCACCTTGAATAGAGCTTCTTTTGCTGTGTCGGAAAATCTATAGAGATCGAGGAGTACATTAGTGTCCAGCACAAACATACAGTTCGCCCAAAGCTTTGCTTGGCGCTCCGGTTCTCCGACAAAATGCTCTGGGAAAGCCTGCTTCATCGTAATACTCAGCTAGAAAGAAACGTACCCAGCTTGATAGCACACAGCCACACAATCCGCTAGCGCTGGACGCCGCCAACCTGTGAGTACGACGCCGCTGTATGTTTCCCTCTCCACAAATATCTAATCGTGCCAGGGCATGCGTCCTCTTCGAAATCTAAGATGGGTTGCCCCATTTTTCCCCGACAGGCCGATCAGAAGTCCGAGCGTTGGATGCGATGATCCCGGGCTTTTTCTTAGCTGGAGAAAATTCCAGTACGCTCGTCCAGTGTTGTCTATCGGCCAAAACTTGTTCCTCCACGCCGTAGAAGAACCTACGCATGTGGTGAACTCAGCGTTGCTGATTCAGCGTGCCAGCGATATCGATCACTAGCTGTCGAACGAGTGCTACAGGACTGCTCACGCAGAGACGCATTCGCTAGAATACCTCGATCGTGGCCGGCGGCATGCTCTACCATTGCAGACCACTAATGAACTCGCAGGCCTATTGATGGATATGCATTCGAAGACACGAAGAGCTGCTGATTGCGACCTTGCCACGTTGTTCCGAGCGAAGGAATGGATGCCAGCGTCCAAAACACTCAAGGAGTTCGGACTAATGGAAAGGTTGTATCGAGAGATCAAAACCCCCGGCGGCAGTTTGATCTATCTTTCCGAAAAAGCGAATGCAAGTTTTTTACGCTTAGTTGAAACGGTAAAAACATATCTACCAAGTCGTGTCTTCGTTTCATCCGACGACATTTATCAAGCATGCAAAATCGAGTTAGGACGCATGTACGAACAGGAATATCCTTCAAAAGATATCGCTACCTTTCTCGCCTCGGTGGAGGCTGTTATGAAGAGCAAGATCGTCACGCGCAGGTTTTACACGACACTTCATGGATTAAGTCTCAGCGGTGTGGAACATATGCAAGTCGGTAGGTTGATTGTGCTAAATCCTGATTTAGCAATACTTGAGGATTGTGTTGCTAACGACGCCATGATTGACGGTACTTGGAGTCGAATGAAACGTGGACTCTGGGTTTCCGTTGAAATTACGGGGAGTAGAAAATATGCAGAGAGACGTTTTTTCGAGGACGTAAAGGCCGCATGCGGTTTACTTGCAGTCTCGCTGACAACCGCTCTGGAAAGAGGCGGCTCCGCTGTCCGAATAACACCAAGCATGGATGGTCGAGTTAGGCCTAGTGCGGCAACGTGGTTTTCAATTGAGATGTCGTCTAATGAACTATGCACAAGCTCATCTATGAAAGGTTTTCAATCAATAAATCTTGATGATGTTTATATTGAGGGGTTACAAACATCCGAATGGTTTATTGAGTTAACTCGAATCATCCAAGAGGAGGGTGGTAGTGATGCAGAGCACGCGGTACGACGCGCCATTTATTGGTTCTTCGATGCACAGGCCGACACATCGGCAGAAATGCAGTTGGTGAAGTTCTGGAGCTGCATTGAGTGCTTCTTTTCCTTTGAGAATTCAGGGGAAATAACTACCAAAATCAAACGCGGGCTGACCGCATTACTGACGTTTGGAGGTTATGGTTTTGCCAGCTTAGACACCTGGAGGGACCTTGAGAGAGAGATTGACGTACTTTACGAATTGCGCTCCAGTGCGGTGCATGACGCAAGGCATAGCCACGTATCGGATCGTGATGTCACAAAAGTCAGCAAGTGGGCCGCTTGGGCCATCTTGGAAATCGCTGGATTAATCTCGAGAGGCTACGAGACCAGGGCTCAGATCAAAGAACAAACAGATCGTCTGTCTGCAATGCTTCAAACGCAACGCGTCGGTGCAAAGCGCTAGTCCATCAGGGTGAAGAGCTGATGCCTGCCTATCACGACCGGCTGAGAACGGCCCGAACCTGCCGTTCGCGGATACGTCCCAGGGCTGAGAGACTACACGGCCCGCGCCCGTGGTCCGCTTGCATATCGCAGCGAAATAGACATTAAAGTGATTGGCCTTGATAGCATGGTGCCACGCGTCTATATTCCAGCAGCCGGCATGGAAACGTGCAAATCTCGGCCTATAGGCTGGAAGCTCAACAGACACGACCCCATGGACACGAAAGAAAACTTCAATACCATATTAAATCTCATTGCTCGCCAGCCTTGGATTGGAGATAAAACTTCCGAGCTCAGCCATGTGCTATACGAAGAATGCAAATGCGCCAGTTCTCGCGAAATGTTAATAAAAATTCTTGACGGTTTTTCTTATTTGTCAAGTCAAGAGTATAGCGAGAAACTAAACTCGCTAGCTGAAGAGGTTATGTCCGAAGCTGGCTACGAGGATAATGCTCAGATAGTAGCAATGGCAGCTGACTCCGGTCCCGATAGCTCGCAAGAGCTTTTATATAACTTAAAATATATTTTTACAAAAAAGGAGTGGCATAGCTTTTGCGGCGTAAATACGTTCGGCGGGGCTCTAAAAAACTTTAAGCGCACTGGACGTAAAAAGATCTTTATTATTGATGACTTTGTTGGTTCAGGTCAGACCGTTATAGGACGCCATAAAGAACTAGCAAATGTTTTCACGAATGCAGGCGTGGTCGATTTTTCAATTACTTTCAAAGTGTTAGTTTCAACTCTTCATGGTCTTGAGGCAGTTAGGGCTGCTGGAATCGAAATTTCTGCTCAACTTCTAATAAAAAAGGCTATTGACGGGTGCTTCTCCGAAGAGGTCGCGACTCAATACCGATCTTTGATGGATGATTTAGAATCAGGCCTTTCCCAAGATTATGAAGGCATAAAGTTGCCAAAGCTTGGGTACAATGGCGCTCAGGCCGCTTACTGTAGAGAAGCTGCGAACACTCCGAATAGCGTATTTCCTATTTTTTGGTGGCCATTTTATATTGACAACAAAAAACGGAAAACCATGCTTCACAGAGCTATGAGGGACGCATGATTAGATATACTACGCCCAGTATGCTCCGTGCAGACTTTGTGATAATGAAAATTTTACAGGAGTCATCATCCGGCTTGCAGCCATATACAATATTGAAACGCAGCAAGCTTTCTGGCGAAATATTCTTCAAGGTATTCAGCGCTCTAGCTGCAAAGAAATTAATAGTTGAACATGACTCACTTATTCACTTAAGTCCAGCAGGAAGAGAAGTGTTTTTAGCAGGTTCTGGAAGGGTGCTCTCGGGCCGAAAAAGCTGGCGACAAGTCCCGAGTAAGATGAGAGGCCGAAAAATTCTAGTTGACGACTTCTATGTACCTAATGTCTATCTACTAGATCAATGATCTAGGGCATAGTTTAATTGTTTTTTTTTTGATTTGCTGTATGCTCACCTTTGCCCACAGAGGCTAGTACGTTGGAGTGTAGTCGCTCCCTAGGTTAAGGTGTCCGATAACCGATATTGCAACCACTGGCGGTGAAGCATACCAGTGGCTGCAATGCTACAACGCTTCGCGTTTCCGCAAACCGCAAGGCGTCCAAAAGCGGGCTTCGCCCGCTTCCGTACGCCTCGCGGTTTCGAGCGCAAGTCTAGAAGGTAGCCATCTGTGGGCTTTTTATGAAAACAACAAATGAATGGAAGCTCTTTTTTTTAAGTCGCGCGATCCCTCAAAAGATAATAGATAGATATCTTGATCAAGTAAAATTACTTACAGAATCTAATTCTCCAGTCATATTCGAGATTGAACATTTATCCCTACTGCTTGGAATAGAGTATTCAACCATCCAGGCTATGATAAACGGAACCCCCAGGTTTTATAGGGAGTTCACTATTAAGAAACGAGCTGGCGGCAATCGTACTATACATGCTCCTTATCCCAGCCTTCTTCAATGCCAAGATTGGATCTACCAAAATATACTTCTCAATTGCGCTATTCACGATAATGCGCACGGATACATTCCTAAACGATCAATTTTTACTAATGCAAGCCCCCATCTTAACTGCAAAGTTCTACTTAAGATGGATTTAAAAGATTTTTTTCCATCAATAGGTATTGGTTGGGTAATGAATTTTTTCTCAAGGCTTGGTTATTCGCGCGGCGTGTCATACGCATTGGCATCTTTATGTTGCAATAAGGGCTGCTTGGTTCAGGGCGCGTCTACAAGCCCCTATCTTACGAATATTCTGCTACATGGACTGGACGAACGACTGGCCAAATTAGCATCCAAGGGCAACTTGCAATATACTCGTTACGCTGATGATATGACTTTCTCAGGGGACTACATCTCGAATAAGCTGCCCGCACTTATAGGGTCTATAGTGAGTGATTATGGGCTTGTAGTTAATGCTGCAAAAACTCGATTAATGATCAACAAAAACAAAAAAATTGTTACAGGGCTGTCAGTTGCTGCTGATACGCTTAGAGTTACTAGAGAACTCCGGCGCTCCATAAAGCAGGCTGTGCACTATATCGAGCGATATGGTTTTCTCTCCCACGTATCACAAGAAAAAATAAAAGATCCGTTTTATCTAGATTCCATTTTAGGTAAAGTTAATTTTTGGTTGCAAGCGGAACCTCATAGTTCCGATGCCAAGATTTGTCGCGATATACTACTCCCGCATTTCGGTAAAAATTATCAGGTATAGCCACTTCGTAGAAGTCGCTATACCACCTTCTGCATCTGCATCCCACTAATTTCACAAGGTGCAAACGATCGCTATTGGCCGTTTGCAGCCGATCGCTAGGAAGGACGGTGTTGGGATATGCGTAAAGAATTTGAGAATATTTAAAGCTTATTTATCCACTATCTACGGATAGAAGAACCAAAACCCGACGCAAAGACGCCGGGTTTTTCGTTGGGAATAAAACTATTGCCTTGGCTCTACGTTATCCAACACCCGATTCGCCAACAACGAACTCAGCTCAATCAACTGCTGAATCCCCTGCGCCACATGACGCCTCGATCCATCCAAATCAAACGCCAGATCACTCACCATCGCATCAGCCGAAGCCAGCGTCTCACTGAGATTAGCGAGCAGGCATTCGTTATCAAGGCCTTTCACGACGGTGAATAGCTGGCCCGGTTTGGGGTCGTCTTGAGATTTTTCAGATTTTGGTAGCAAGTAGTGGTCGAGCACGCGTTTGGTGGTTTCGTCTTGCTGCTTGGCTTTGGATTTTGCGGATTGCGGGGTGGGCTCTGCCTCTGGGGGATTTGGAGTTGCTTTGAACATTTTCACGTTTCCTTTGTTAGTAGGCCGCTACCGTCTCGCTACTAAACGAAAGGGAGGCAGCTGTGCGCAAGTTAGTAGACCGGTAGGACAACGGAAAA
>Ga0213822_1001868_pt1 | contig 10972 bp, 9 predicted proteins | sample MC6MC0908MG_FD_179872 | JGI IMG/M metagenome (GOLD analysis project Ga0213822, IMG submission 179872) | Enriched soil aggregate microbial communities from Iowa State University, Ames, United States - MC6-MC0908-MG | ecosystem: Environmental > Terrestrial > Soil > Unclassified | place: USA: Iowa...
GGCTGGTGCTGCTGCACCTGGCCCGTTTCGAACAGGCGCCGACCCAGCGCGAACTGGCCCAGAGCGTCGCCGTCGAAGGCCCGACCCTGGCCCGGTTGCTCGACAGCCTGGAAACCCAGGGACTGGTGCAGCGCCAGGCAGTGGCGGAGGATCGTCGGGCCAAGAAAATCGTGCTCTGCGCGCCGGCCCGACCGTTGATCGAACAAATCGAAACCATCGCCACTCAGTTGCGCCGGGAGTTGTTCGAGGGCGTCGACGAGGCGGACATGCGCGTGTGCATGCGGGTCCACGGCACGATCCTGGCCAACCTGGAAAAATCCTGAGGCACATCCCCGGCGCCAGACTTTTGAGATTCGGCGATTAGCGAACTATAACCAGTACTAAGCGTTCGTATTGGATGCGTTTCGCTCAGTCCGGTAATCGAAAGGGATGCCCATGCTTGGAAGTTTGCAGTCCACGTTGCGCAGTTGGGTCAACGTGTCGGTCGTCGTGGGTGCCCTTGGGTATTCGGCTTTGGCCTCCGCGCTGGGGCTGGGGGAGATCACGCTTCATTCTGCCTTGAACCAGCCGTTGCGCGCCGATATCGCCCTGGTCGATGTGGCTGGGGTGAGTGAGGGCGATTTGTCGGCCAGCCTGGCCAACCCTGACGATTTCAGCCGTGCGGGTGTGGAACGGGTGTTCTTTCTCAACAGCCTGCGCTTCACGCCCGTGCTGCGCGGTGAGCGCAGTTTCATTCGGGTGACCTCCAGCAAACCCGTCGAGGAACCGTTCCTCAATTTCCTGGTGCAACTCAATCAACCCAACGGGCGTCTGCTGCGCGAATACACCGTGCTGCTCGACCCGCCAGGTACACCGGGAATCTTGCCGGCCCGCGATGAACCTTCTGGTGCCCCCGAGTCCTCGCTCGCGACCCCGGCAACGCCTGCCATCAAGCCGCCCCCGGCGGTACAGGGCAAGCGCTACACGGTCGTGCAGGGGGACAACCCCTGGGTCATCGCCAAACGCCTGCATGACGCCGGCAGCAACGCGTCGGTCAATGAGCTGATGCAGGGGATCCAGGCCCTGAACCCTGGCAGTGACCGGCTCTCCATCGGGCAGCGCTTGTTATTGCCCGACTCGGCGGTGTTGCCAACGCCTGCTCAAACGGCTGCCCCGGCCTCCGTTGCGTCGGATGAGCAATTGGCTGCCAACGTGCTGCAAAACCAACAGCAACAGCGAACCATCGAGGAACTGCAGGCCAGACTTCAGGCCCAGGACCAGGAAATCGCCGGTCAGCGCAAGCAGATCAGCGAATTGCAGACGCGACTGGCCGAGGTGGCGCCGGCTTCGGTTGCGTCGACGCAGCCGCAGCCGCAGTCAGAGCCACCTGCACCTGTTTCTGTACCGGAGACGGACGCCGCGCCAGCGACAGGGCCAGCCCCGGAACCTGAGGGCATCAATTGGTTGTGGATAGCGGGGCTGGTGGGCCTGCTGGGTTTGCTGGCGTTGTTACTGTTGCTCCGTCGTCGGCAGCAGGAGCAGGCCGACACGCAGCCAATGCCTGGACGTCCTGATCCGATGCTGGAGGACGACACCGACACCGACATCGACACAGACACCTATCTTTCGACAGCCGACACGAAGCAGCCCGAGGCCGCCGCGTCGTTCCATAACGGTGACGCGCCCTTGGGGGATGTGCTGGATGGCGTCGGGATTTACCTGACCTATGGTCGTTTCACCGAAGCAGCAGGGTTGCTGCGCGCCGCGTTACTGGCGGAGCCGGAGCGCACCGATCTTGGGCTCAAGTTGCTGGAAGTGTTGGGCAAGCAGGGCGATGTCATTGGTTTCCAGGCCCAGGAGCATCATCTATTGGCCCAGGGGCTTGATGCCAGAACGCTGGAGGAGATTCGCGGGCGCTACCCCAAGGTCGCTGCGATCACCGCCCCTGTGGTGGCATCGGTAGAACCGCTGGCACCGGTCTCTGCACCTGAACCTGAACCCGCAGGCGTGCCCGGTGATGAGTTCGAGCTGGATCTGGAGGCGTTGTCCATGGACACCAGCTGGGACCTGACCGATGCCCCGGGCAACGCCCCTGGAAAAACTGCTGCGCCATCGCCTGCTGTCGATGCGCCCGAGGGGTTATCACTCTCGGGTTTCGACGAGTCGGACCTGCAATGGGGCGCGCCCCTGGAAACCGAGTCGATGGACGACGCCTTTCTTGATGGGTTTGCCGATGAAGAGCACTCCCTGGAGCTGGAGCCGCTACCGTCCGAATCCATGCCCCTCGAACCCATGCCCCTCGAAACTATGTCCTTCGAACCTCAGGCACCGGAACATTCGATCAAGCTGGAGCACGCGCAGAACTGCATCGACGACGGTGATGTGGAGACCGCCATCACCCTGCTTGAAGAATTGCTCGAAGAGGGTGACGAACCCCTCAAGCAGACTGCCCGGGTGTTGCTGGCTGGGATTCGCTGAAGCGCTATCGATTGGTGCTGCTTGTGCCGCCGCTATCGCGAGCAAGCTCGCTCCCACAGGGTGTACACCACAACCCCCTGTGGGAGCGAGCTTGCTCGCGATAGCGGCCTGCCAGGCTGGGATCTTTCCCAGGCAAATCCCCGGCCCCTCAAAACGTCTGCCCCAGATTCAGGTACACCGCCTGTTCATCATCATCGTTAAAGCCATAACTGAAATTCAAGGGCCCCAATGGCGTGTCAAAGCCTAGGAAAATGCTGGCGGCATTGATGTAGCCGCTGTCGAATTCATTGTCGTTGTTCCACGCCCGGCCGCGTTCCAGCGAGCCGCCGATGTACAGTGGAAAGTCCAGCGGCAGGTAGGCCCGTGGCGTGAGCCGGCGGTAGTACACGGCGCGCATCAGGCTCATGTTCTGTCCGGATATGCCGTCTTCGCGAAAGCCCGACAGCTGCCGCGCGCCCCCGAGTACAAAGCTTGAAGTCACCACTTCGGCCGTGTCGAGGGTTCGGCCGTAGCGCCCGCCGAGGATGAAGGTGTCCGGGCCGCTGCTCAGGGCCTTGTCCAGTTTGAATTCCCATTGGCGATAACGCTCGTCGGAACCCAACCCCGGTTCATACTGGCGCCAGGTCAGGCCGATGTCTTCGCCTTCATGGGGGAAGTACACATTGTCGAAGGAATCGAATGAGTATTTCAGCTCGTAGAAACCTTCGTTGAAGTTCTCGCTGGGCAGGTCGTGGTCGCCGATGCGTACGTCCGCCTTGCCCCAGGCTTGGCCGACGCCGAAACGAATTTCGCCACTGTTGCCGATCTGGCGGCCTACGTTCAGGCCGAAGCCATAGCGCTCGACGCGATATTGGGCCACTGGATCGTTGTCCAGGATGGACTCCACGTTGCGCGATTCGAATTGCCCATAGGGGGCGATGAAGTAGCGCGAGCCAACATCCAGCGGTTGGTAGAACTCGCTGTACAACTCTTGCTTGCCGCCGATTTGCGCCCGGGTCAGCCATTCGGCACCCAGGCGATTGATGCCGTTGACCCGATAACTGGCGCCGAGATTGAAGGCGCTGTCGCCGCGCATGTCGTCCGACAGGCTCAGCCCCAGTCGCAGGTAATCGGTGCCGGTGCGTTTGCCCCGGGCGCTGATCACCAGCGTATGGTCCGGGCCCTTGCGCACCACCCGGTACTGCACTTGTTCGAAGTAATCCAGGCCGTACAGCGTCCCCATGTCGGTCTGCAGGCGACCCAGGTCCAGTGGTTCGCCGATTTGCTGGCGCACGTAATAGCGAATCACGTCGTCGCCGACTTTCGAATCGTTCTCTACTCGAATCGCGGTGATGACCGGTGTGCGTTCGCTCGGGGTGCGCGCCGCGGTGAGTGCAGGATCGACCGGCTCGGCGGGACGCAGGCGGGCCAGGCGAGCCTCGAGTATCCGCGCGGCACGGTAGCCGGCGTCGATCATTTCCTGGGCTCGGCCGAAGTCAGTGGAGCCAAAGCTCGCCAGGGCCGGCTGGATCAGCACGTCGTCTTTTTTCAACGTCGCCAGCTGCTCTTCAGAGTTGCGCCGGGTCATCAGGGTCGTCGACTGGTTCAGCACGTCGACCACCGTAACCAATTGCTTACGGTTGCGCAGCGGTGTGCCGATGTCGACCACGATGGCCACGTCCACCCCCATTTCACGGGCCACATCCAGTGGGATGTTGTCGGACATGCCGCCGTCCACCAGCAGTCGGCCATCCAGCTCCACCGGGGCGAACACCGCCGGGATCGACATGCTGGCGCGAATCACCTTGGGCAGGTGACCTTTGCGAAACACCACCTTTTCGCCGCTGGCGATGTCGGTCGCGACCGCGCGGAAGGGGATCGGCAGTTTGTCGAAGTCCCGGGTGTCGCTGGCGTGGGCCAGCAGGCTTTCGAGCAGCAGGGCCAGGTTCTGGCCCTGAATGACCCCCAATGGCAGGCCGAGGCTGCCGTCATCGCGAAAGCTCAATTTCTGTTTCACCAGGAAGTCCCGGTCATCCTGCTTGCGCCGGAACGGCACGTCCTTGCGTGGCGGAGCGTCGGAGAGTGCCTGTTGCCAGTCGATGCCCAGGGCGAGTTTCTCCAGTTCGTCGATCTTGTAGCCTGAGGCGTACAACCCGCCGATGACTGCGCCCATGCTGGTGCCGGCAATCGCGTCAATCTTGATACCTTGCTCTTCCAGGGCCTTGAGCACGCCGATGTGGGCCAGGCCGCGTGCCGCGCCGCCGGACAACACCAGGCCGATTTTCGGGCGCGGTGCCTCGACGGCATGAGCGAACAAGGGCAATAGCAACAGAAGCAGGCAGGGCAGCAGGCGGCGCATCGTCAATCTCGGGCGGGCGATCAAAGGCGAGTATTATAGCGATGCCTTCGAACCCAGGAGTCCACCGGCAATGACCGAACACAAACCGGAAGTCGTCATCACCTATTGCACCCAATGCCAATGGCTGCTGCGCGCCGCCTGGCTGGCGCAGGAACTGCTCAGCACTTTCAGCGATGACTTGGGCAAGGTGTCTTTGGTGCCGGGCACCGGCGGGATCTTCCACATCAGCTGCGACGGCGCGCAGCTCTGGGAACGCAAGGCCGACGGCGGCTTTCCGGAAGCCAAGATCCTCAAGCAACGGGTCCGCGACCAGATCGACCCGACGCGGGACCTGGGCCACAACGACCGGGTTCAGTGAGACGCCGCTTCGGCGCCAACCCCCGGTTTCTTCGAACTGCCCAATTGGCTCGAGACCACGATGGCGGCGATGATCACCACGCCCCCCAGCAGCATGCGCAGTGTCGGATTCTCATCGAACAACAACCAGGCCATGGTGATGCCGTAGACCGGCTCCATGGCGAATACCACCGCTGCGGTGCGGGCCTTGATCACCGCCAGGCTGGCGACGAACAGGCTGTGGGCCAGGCCAGTGCAGAACACGCCGAGCAGCGCGATCCACAGCCAGTCGAGCGGGCGCACGTCGCTCAGTTGCGGCGCGGCCATCGGCAACAGACACAACCCGACCACCAGGTTCTGGCACAACGCGGCCTGGACCGGTGGCACCCGGGCGGAACCGGCGCGGTTGGTCAGTGACAACAGGGAAAACAGTAATCCCGAGCCCACGGCCCACAGCAGTCCGGTGGTGGCGCCACTGGCCAGGTCGAAGTTCGGCGTGACCAGCACCAGGCCGACGCTCACCAAAACCACCAGCAGGATTTCATTGAGGCGAATCCGCTCGCGGAAAATCAGCCCCTCGAGCAACACCGTGAAAGCCGGGAAACTGGCGAACCCCAACGTGGCGATGGCCACGCCGGCGATTTTCACCGAGATGAAAAAGCTCACCCAGTGCCCGGTCAACAACAGCCCACCGAGCAGCAAGCGGCGGCCGTCCTGGGCCCGGAGTTTCTGCCAGCGGGTGCTGCTGGCGAAGCGGGCAAAAACCGCCAGGGCCAACACCGCGAATACGGCGCGCCCGAAGACGATGACCGTCGGCGAGGCGGCGGCGAGTTTGCCGAACACACCGGTCAGGCCAAACATGAGTGCGCCGATGTGCAGGGCGCCGAGGGCGGTACGGGGTGTCATTGCGGTCCTTGTTGAAACGGTTGCGGATCAGGGTATTGAACCTCTGGCTGGCCGTTTTTGTCTGTCGCGATCCTAGCGATTTTTAGCGCGAAGCTAGCGTTGGCGCCGCAATTTGCCCGGCGAGGCGCCGAATTCGCGCAACACCGCCGCAGCGAAGGCACTCTGGGAGCTGTAGCCGACCCGATGGGCGATTTCACCGATGGGCAGGTCCGAACCGCGCAGTAATTCGACGGCCTTGTGCAAGCGGCGGCTGCGGATGTAATCCATCGGGGTTTGCCCGCATTCGGCGACGAAGCGCGCATGCAGGCGGGCACTGGAGAGCCCGGCGACCTGCGCCAGGTCCGCCACTTGCAGCGGATAGGCGGCGTATTGGTCGATATGGGCATTGAGTGCGGCATAGGGCAGGCGCCGACCGCCGAACGTTTCGGGGCGAGCGCCATTGAGGCTGGCCAGAAGCAGCACTGCGCCTTGCTGGGCGATCACCGGGTCCTCCACCGGGCTCCCGGCGAGCCAACTGACCAGCTGGTTTTGCCCCGCATCCAGGGGCAAGCGAGCGCTGTCGTCGAGCAAGCGGCGGCTGGCGTCGGCATGATCGCCCAAGGATTGCCCGAGCCATTCATCGCTCGGCACATCCAGCACCAGGCAACGGCTGCCATGGGGGCTGCCGCAGGCGTGATGGGCGCCGGCCGGCACCACCACGAAACTCTGTTGCACCACTTGGCTGCCGCAGCCTTCGACCTCGAAATCCAGCGCGCCGGACAGCCCGAACACCAGTTGGGCATGGTCGTGGCTGTGGACAATCAAGTCGTGGCTGTAGTGGCGTAGCGTGAGGATCGGTCTCATCGCGGTCTCCCGTGGCAGGCGGTCAGTCTACACCGAGGGCGCGGCGCCTCGCGCTGTCATGTAATCGACTTGCGTTTGTCATGGAGCATTAACCGCTGGCGTGCACAGTGGCACAAACGATCAGAGGGTTGCCCATGACCAGCGCCGAGCTCGCCAGACCCAGCCGCAAACAGCGTGTTCGCACCCTATGGATTTCCGATGTGCACCTGGGCACTCGGGATTGCCAGGCCGAGCACTTGTCGCAGTTCCTCAAGGGCTATCACGCCGACAAGATCTACCTGGTCGGTGACATCATCGACGGCTGGAAGCTGCGCGGTGGCATGTACTGGCCCCAGGCTCATACCAACGTCATTCGGCGCTTGCTGACCATGAGCAAGCGCGGCACCGAGGTCATTTATGTCACCGGCAACCATGACGAATTCCTGCGGCGTTATTCGAAGCTGATCCTGGGCAATATCCAGTTGGTGGACGAAGCCGTGCACGTCACCGCCGACGGTCGGCACCTGCTGGTGATCCACGGCGATCAATTCGACGTCATCACGCGTTACCACCGTTGGCTGGCGTTCCTTGGCGATTCGGCCTACGAGTTCACCCTCACGCTTAACCGTTGGCTCAACCATTGGCGGGCCCGTTATGGCTACGGCTACTGGTCGCTGTCGGCGTACCTCAAGCACAAGGTCAAGACGGCCGTCAGCTTCATCAGCGATTTCGAAGAAGCCATCGCCCATGAGTGTGTGAAGCGCGAACTGCACGGCGTGGTATGCGGGCATATTCACCATGCCGAGATTCGGAGGGTGGGCGAGGTGGAGTACCTCAATTGTGGCGATTGGGTCGAGTCGTGCACGGCGCTGATCGAACATTGGGATGGCTCGATCGAGCTGTATCGGCTGGCGGAGGCTCAGGCGCGGGAGGCGCTGCTCAAGGCCGAAAAGGTCGCCGAACCTGCCTGAACCGTTGTGGCGAGGAAATTTATTGTGTGCCTAGAGGATTTATTGTGGCGAGGGGATTTATCCCCGTTGGGCTGCGCAGCAGCCCCAAAATGGTTACTTGAGTTTGCGATCTACCTGATAGATCTAGGGGGCTGCTGCGCAGCCCAGCGGGGATAAATCCCCTCGCCACAGGTTTTCTGTGGTTTTCAAAGCGGCGTTTGTTCCGCCATCGCCGCCTTGTAGATCGATTGCTTCGGCGTGGCAAAGACCCTTTCCAGCATCGGCTCGAAGAAGCTCAACGGCAGGGTGTCGTACTCGGCATCGAACGCGGCCGCATCGTACTTCGCACAAAAATCGATGGTCGCCTGGTACTGCGGATGCCCGCTGAATTGCTCCCGCAGGTGCCGGTCCATGCCCAGGTGATGAAAGAAGTAATACCCCTGGAATATCCCGTGTTTCTCCACCATCCACAGGTTTTCGGCGCTGACGAAGGGCTTGAGGATGGCCGCGGCGATGTCCGGGTGGTTGTAAGCGCCCAGCGTGTCGCCGATGTCGTGGAGCAGGGCGCAGATCACGTACTCCTCATCTCGCCCGTCCCGGTAGGCCCGTGTGGCGGTTTGCAGGGAGTGGGTCAGGCGATCCACCGGGAACCCCCCGAAGTCTCCGTCCAGCAATTTCAGGTGCGTCAGGATCCGGCCCGGCAATTGCCGTGCGTAGGCGCTGAAGTCGGCTGCGATGATCGCCCAGTCTTGCTGGGTGCCGTCCTGCATGTGGGTAAAGCCTGCGCGTGAATTCATCGATCGTCCTTTGATTGCATGGCCGCTAGAACGCGACCTTGCCCAGCAGCATGTCGCGGTACATGACGAAGTCGCCGAGCAAACTGTAGAACGGATACTGGAAAGTGGCGGGGCGGTTCTTTTCGAAGAAAAAGTGCCCGACCCAGGCGAAGCCGTAGCCCGCGACAGGCAGGGCGAGCAACCACCACCAAGTACCCGCGACGAACGCCAGGAGGAAAATCAGCATGAGCAGGGAAGTGCCGACAAAGTGCAGCCGTCGGCAGGTGCTGTTGCTGTGCTCGCTGAGGTAATACGGGTAGAACTCAGCGAAGCTGTTGAATCGTCGGGTGTTTTCCAAGACTGCGGGCTCTTTGGTTATTTTTCTGGTGAGTTTTGCATCCAACAACCTGATTGAAGTCTAGAGCTACCATTTGCTACAGCCAGTGACAATAAGCGCCACTCTAGTGTCCTGTCTTACAAATACTGCTCTTTTTGGACGGCGTCTGTTGCCGTCATGCTGCGTTGCCGCTCCTCGCCATAGCGGGCTATGACTCGTCGCGGCGCCTTGCCTGACGACAACAGTCGCTCGCCCAAAAGGAGCATTATTTGTAAGACAGGACACTGGTATCCTTCGCAAATCCAGCCGTACCCCGCGGCTCGTCATGCAAGTAAAAACGTCATGAACGAACGAACGACTTCTTCAAGCTGGGCGATGGGGATTGTCAAGGCGCTGGAAATGGACGGCCTGGATTGTCGAGCGCTGTTCAAGCAATTGGGCCTGGACTTTGACGCGTTGGACGATCCGGATGCGCGCTTTCCCCAGGACTCGATGACGCGGCTCTGGCAACGGGCGGTGGAGTTGTCGGGCAACCCGGCCATCGCCCTGAACATGGGCAAAGTGGTGCGCCCGGCGTCCTTTCATGTGGTCGGTTACGCCTTGATGTCCAGCCGTACCCTGGTGGAGGGTTTCCAGCGGCTGGTGCGTTATCAGCGGATCATCGCCGAAAGTGCCGACTTGAGTTTTCGCCGACTGGAAGAGGGCTACGGGCTGATTCTGACGGTGCATGGCGACCATCTCCCACCCACCCGTCAAAGTGCCGAAGCCTCCCTGGCTTGTGCATTGGCCATGTGCAACTGGCTGACCGGACGTACCTTGCATCCGGTGAAGGTATTGTTCCAGGGCACCGAACCCGTTGACCTGGCCCCTTATCAACAGGCGTTCCCCGCGCCGCTGGTGTTCGGCGCCGCCTATGACGCACTGATTTTCGAACGGGCCGACATGGAAGCGCCGCTGCCCACGGCCAACGACGCCATGGCGCAGCTCCATGATCGGTTTGCCGGTGAGTACCTGGCGCGGTTTTCGGAAAGCCGCGTGACCCACAAGGCGCGGCAGGTGCTGTGTCGACTACTGCCCCAGGGCGAGCCCAAGCGTGACGTGGTGGCGCAGACGCTGCACTTGTCCCAGCGCACCTTGCAGCGGCGCTTGCAGGAAGAAGGCACGAGTTTCCAGAGCCTGCTCGACGACACCCGCCGTGAACTGGCCGAGCAATACCTGGCGCAACCGGCCATGACCCTGCTGGAAATTGCCTATCTGCTGGGATTTGCCGACCCGAGTAATTTTTTTCGCGCCTTTCGCCGCTGGTTCGACACCACGCCCAGTGAATACCGGGCGCGGCTCAAACCGGTCAGTGACGCCAGAACGCCGGGATACACAACACGAACACCGTGATGATCTCCAACCGGCCCAGCAGCATGCCCCCCGACAGAATCCACTTGGCCGCATCCGGCAACGGTGCGAAGTTGCCGGCCGGGCCAATGGTTTCCCCCAATCCCGGACCGACACCGGACACGGTACTGGCCGCGCCGGTCAGGGCCGTCATCCATTCCACGCCCAGCAGCGACAGCAGCAGGGCGATCACGCAGATGGTGATGGCGAAGAAGAACGAGAAGGTGAGAATCGAGCGGACGATTTCTTCGTCGAGGCGATGGCCGTTGTATTTCTGCTTGATCACCGCACGCGGGTGGATCAGTTGATTGAGGTTGGCCCGGAGCAGGATGTAGGCCACCTGGAAGCGGAAGATCTTGATCCCGCCGGCCGTCGAGCCCGAGCAGCCACCGACGAAGCCCAGGTAAAAGAACAGCATCAGTGAAAAATTGCCCCACAGGCTGTAGTCCCCCAGGGCGAAGCCGGTGGTGGTGACGATCGACGTCACGTTCAACGCCACGTGCCGCAGCGCGTCCAGCCAATGCAGGTCGGTGGTCGCCCAATACCAGGTGCCGAGCACCAGCCAGGTCACCAGCAGTACGCCGATCAGCCCCTGGACCTGCTGATCCTTGATCAGCGCCCGGCGATTGCCTCGCAGCGTCGAGACATACAGGGCAAACGG
>Ga0213822_1001877_pt1 | contig 10932 bp, 12 predicted proteins | sample MC6MC0908MG_FD_179872 | JGI IMG/M metagenome (GOLD analysis project Ga0213822, IMG submission 179872) | Enriched soil aggregate microbial communities from Iowa State University, Ames, United States - MC6-MC0908-MG | ecosystem: Environmental > Terrestrial > Soil > Unclassified | place: USA: Iowa...
GGTATCTCTTGCTAAGGGCAATGAATTTCAAGGCGCCAAGCTGGGTGACGGGGGATGGACAGTGGAATGGCCCGCGCTGGACATTCAAATCGGGGCAGACACGTTGTTGTTGGACGCCCTTGCCCAGACCCCGTCGGGTACCTCATTGCGTAGCTATCAACAGACCAGCTCTTGATGGCTGTTTGTGAAGTCGAATCGGCGTGTAGCAGCATCGTCCTTCGTCGGTTTGTGCCTCGAACCACTTGTCTGGTGCCAAGAATTACGTCACTGTAAAGACAATTGTCATTACAGTGAGCAAGGCATCATGGCGTCCATCAATGTCCGTATCGACGACGATCTCAAAATCCGAGCCTATCGTGAGCTTGAACGGTTAGGCGTTACGCCCTCCGAGCTCATGCGCCAAGCATTGCAGTACGTAGCCGAACGGGGTCAGTTGCCATTCAAGCCGGTCTTGCTGACGGAGGAGGACGAGGCGTTGCTCGCTACCGTGCGTGAGCGGCTCGCTGCTCCCCAGCGAGTGAAGGTGTCTCTGGATGACCTATAGCCTTGAATTCGATGCACGCGCGCTCAAGGAATGGCAGAAACTGGGGGACACTGTGCGTGTCCAGTTCAAGAAGAAGCTCGCTGCCGTTTTGCTGGATCCCCGGATAGAGGCCAATCGGCTTGCTGGTCTGCCCGATTGCTACAAGATCAAGCTACGCAGCAGCGGTTATCGCTTGGTTTACCAGGTTGTGGATGATGACGTTGTGGTGTTTGTAGTGGCTGTGGATAAGCGTGAGCGTGGGGAGGCATATCGCAAGGCTGCTGATCGATTGTGAAGCCCAGGACGGGGAAACAAAAAAGGCCCACCTTTCGGTGAGCCTCTTTGATACTGCGTATGGTGGCACCAGGAATCGAACCGATATATATCTATATGATTATTATAATTTTTTCTTGATTGTTTAAATCGTACTATCCCTTCGAATATCCTTTTTCCGGGCATTGATCGAATCGGTCAGTGCACCTGATTTTCGGCTCTTTCTAACCGTATTTGGATTGCTATCCCAAAATGTAACTTGAGTTGTATTTCAACGGATGAGCAACAGAAAACGGTGGTGGCTCTTCGGCGAGCTCAGTGTCGACCCAGGATCCAATAACAGAGTTCTGGCCTACCTTGTTTGGGCGATGGCTACACTATGGAAACTGCTGCACGAAGCGGACGGCGAGCCCAATAAATCTGTTCCCTTCTCGGTCTGGCCGCCTACCCGCCAAGGGAGGTTATCCCCCTTGGCGCACCTCAAGTTATTCCGCGATCAGTCCATGCGTTCTCCACCGAGCACGCACGAAATTCTCAAAGATGTAATCGTCCTGAAGCGGCAGTTTATCGGCATGGTCGCACACGATGATCTGCGGCATGACGCCTGTTTCCTTGAATGTTACATCGCAGAACCTGGCGAGGTTGGTGAACATTTTTGAGACGGAGTCTACGTCCTCATCCACTGTCTTCGTTGTCTGCCTGTCACCGCGCAATTCACCTGCATTGAAGGCATCCGCATCATCTGTAGAAGGAAAGTAAACCTGGGTGGGCTGGTCGAGGAACAGAATCGGCGGCACCTTGCATTTCGGATGCGCCGCGAACTGATAATGCAAGGACAAGAATAGGGTCAGGTGCGAGTAGAGCCAGTTAGCACCGCTGCCCATACTGCGCAGAAATACCTTCTTCACTCGTCCGCCCTCAATCGGCCGTTCATGCCAAAGGTCGAACGTCTCGACATCGAACTTCAATGACCCGCTCTTGTACGTATCTTCGAAATCGAAGTCTTTACCCAGGGCTTTCATCTTCTTGTTGATGCCATTCTGCACCGCCCAGAGCTTCGACTCCACGTTGTACTGCGCCATCTGTCCATCGAGTTTTTCGACTTCCTTCTCCCAGAACTCGACCATACCCTTGATTTCTGAAGGAGGGTTCGCGAGACACTTCTCGATGGCAAGCTCCAGCTTGAGCTTGGCTTTTTGAGCGCCGCCATCGACGGACTTAGATCGCTCCAATCGATCTGCCTCGTCATCTAGCGGTTTCAGAGCTTGCTCTACAAGAGCCAGCGCCGCGCGATGCTTTTTGAGATCCGCATCGATAGTTCGACGTTCCTCGCCAAAGCCTTCGCGCGCGTAGGTGGAGACCTTGAGTTCGTCGTTAAGCCAGTGGATCGCTGCCGATAGTTTGTTGGCTTCATCCTCTGCCACATCTGATTGCGATGCGCAGACCGGACAGACCGCATTTTCCAGATTCACGGCTTTCGGGATGGGCAGCGCTGTCACGGATGTTGCAAACCCCGACGCCTGTTCGGCAGAAACCTTCAGCAGATAGCGAGTGTTGAGCGCTTTCTGGATGGTGGACATCAACTCCGCTTTCTGTTCGCGCAGCTCAGCCCTCCGGGTTTCAAATGCACTGGACAGACCGTCCACCCTAACGGAGATACCCGTGAGACGCTCCAACGCGGGCTTTGGCCTCGTCCAGATTTCGTCGGGCGTCAGCTCGGTCAGTGGCTGGCCCGCGAACGCCTCGTACTCCTTCAGCAGGTTCGAAAACTCGGTCAGGTAGTCGTCCTTGATCTTTTCCTGCTTTGGAATTTGAGCTTGGGCGCGCTTGAGCTCGTACATGGCCTCGGTACGTAACTTGGCGAGATCGAAGTAGTCTTCACCTACGATGTCCATGAAAATTTTGAACTGATCGATGGCCTGGTCACGCTTGCGCTTCTCCTCGAAGCGGTAAAATACTGCGTGCCGGTTAGCTACCAGGTTTTGATGCTGCAGCATGAACGATGGGAAGCTGCGAATCGAAGGGGTCGCGCTCCACTTTCCAGTCATTTCCTTCTGCAGCGGATCCGTGTCGATGTTCTCCAACGTAACGCCGAAGAATCGCCCAATGCTCTTGAGGAACTCGCTTTTGTACTGGAAAAAGTTTGGAGCGAAGAATTCCTTTACATTGTCCTGGATCAGCTCCAGGACATTTTCCACCTGTGGCCCCGAAACCTCACGCAGGAAACAACGGTTGCCGGACGCTTCTCGGCCTGTGACGACTGCGATGGTTGGAAATCGAAGTACGGTAAAGAAAAGCTTCGCACGATCCGTGATGATGCCTTCGGGAATCGTGTCTTCCGAGCTCCCCAGGCAGTAATCGAAGATGTCGAGTATCGCGCTCTTACCCTTGGAGGATTTACCCGTGATGATGTTGAGTCCGGGCTTGAAGGGAACGTGGTGGACGCCGTCATCTTTGTCCACCACACCGATGTACTCTACATAACACTTCATAGCGATTTGAGCCCTAACATCCTGTAAATAGAAACTACGTTTTCACCAGTCAGCACCATCGCCAGCTTCTGGCTATATTTCAGCAAAGACTTGTCCGCATTGCCCGACTGCGGTTTCTGGAGCGCTCTCACGGAGAGGTCAGGCGTGATCTCAAGGCTTTTCTCTGCAGCCAGGATCAGCAGGGCGGCGTTGGTGATTGGCTTAAATTCCTCAACACGCATGGCCAGGCCGATGAGCCTCTCAGCGTCTGATGCCATTGTCCGCACAGAGCTGTCACGCCGTGCTCTGTTCAAGAATTTGTGCATTGGCTTGTAGGTAACGAGCGGCAGGATCAGGTAACTGAGCAACACATCTTTCTCCACGGGCTCCCAATCCTGGTAAAAGCTCTGGATCAAAGGGGCCAACGCAAAGGGTGTCCTGTGCAAGGTGTACAGGTGGTCAGAGACTTGAGTGGTCATCACCATAATCTCCAGTGAAACTCGTCATCTTCATCCTCAGGTTTCTCCCCGGCGAGCATGTGATAAATACCATTGCGGAACTCGGGCATGGTGTGTTCCAAGCCACAGAAAGGCTCTACAGGCAGCCCATTGCGCTCAATGAAGAACACCATGGATCGGGTGCTTAACTCCGTTGGGCAGGTAATCCCCATGCAGCCCAGCATCGCGAGCTCGCGACCATACTGGTGCAGCGTGAGATGGTTCCCGAGGTAGCCATCGAGCATTGGTTTGAAGAGCACGCCATCTGTATACAGATCGGAGATCGTGTTCTGGGCGACCACTCGATGTAGAGCCGCGCGTTTCAGGTGATGCTCGCCCCCGATCTCAACAATTTTCTGAGCAAATGGCATGGGTCGAATCTCTTCGACGTCGATAGCTTTCTTGAGCGCCGCCAAGTCCACTTTTGGGAAGGTTTTGGGGTGCTTCATGTACTGATGCGTGAGCTCAGACAATTTGTCAGTGAAAGCCTGATGGGTGATTTTCCACCCGCCAATCACCAGTTGAGGGCTGCTCATGAAGCCCAACAGATCTTCGATGAATTGCTGGCATTTAGACGGACGAATCGGCTTGAGATGCCGGGTCTGGTAGCTCTGCAGGCGCTGCTCCAGCGACTCAGCGCCGGTAGTGATGTGCATCCGTTCCAGCACTTCCATCAACGCGTTGCGTCGTTCGGGGGCCATCACATGCTGCTGAAGCTTCCTGGCCTTGGAAGATTTGGCGCCCCCCTCCACATCTTCAGATTCCTGCTTCGTTTGCTGATCCACCCCAGCGTAGGATGACCCAGCGATGGTCTCCATAATCGACAGTCGCGCTGCAGGTGTGGCCGTGTTCCAACCCTTGAGTAGCGCTTGCGCTCCGAACTCTTGGGTGGTCAGCAACACTAGACTCTTGAACGAAGTGCGGTCGAAGTTCTCATGGAGCCAGTTTTTTACGGTGTTCCAGAAATTGGGATGGCTGTCCGTTAAGCTATTGGAGTAAAGCTTGACCTCAGTCTGGGCTTTGCCGGGTACCGTGACATCACCCATGACTTCAAGCCACAGGCACTCATCAGGTGCCAGGTCGTAGCAGTACTCCACGGCTACGAGCAACTGATACTGGAGCGCTTTGAACAGGAGGGTCGCATCGAACGGCAAAGAAGCGTCGCCGGGTAGCGCCGTATGTGGTGGTTGCGTCGTATCCATACACATTCCAAGTTGGGCATGACTCCCTGACCAACGACTCGCCCAGCAAATCGAGCATGCCCATGCATTTGGGATGCACAACAGCGAATCAACGCCAGGCACTCGCCCGGCGTTGGTAAGAGCACATAACCGTTATTTCTTTACTGTATATAAATACAGTAAGTTTCAATGTTCCGATATATGCTACCAGCACTCACCGCTGTGGTCGCCAAATGCCATCACATTGATCGTTGGTCCTCTCACCACCTAGTGTCGTCAACGCTGCCTTGGCCTATACCCCTTTGCCATCAACCTGAGCGTCTGCCAAAACGTACCTTCCCTGGCATGTGATGGCATTGTAAGATCAGCGCCGAAGAGGCAGGTACCTCCTCTCGTTCATTCGAGGGCGGCTCTGATAATTAACAGCTTCTGCTGTTGGGCTTATGCCCACCGATCCCCTCGGGGATGTTCAAAGATGACTCAAACCCGCTTGCCTCTTCTCCCAAATTCGATGGAGAAGTATCTGTGAAGGACAGTGTCTGGTTCACCTACAAAGCTCGTATTCAGGCCCATAATCGCCTGGAGTGGCTGGACTTTCATTCACAGATGCTTCTGATCTGGTACGCAATTCTCAGCACCGTTCTGGGTGTCCTGGCCATCCGCTATGAGCACATCTTCGGCCCTGACACCGACGTACTGGCCACCGTACTTTCTGTTGCGCTCCTGGGTGTCTCGCTTGCCGTTACAAACCGGGATTTCCGGGTACGGGCCATGGCCATGCGTAAAAACTACCTGCAGTTGCAGGGTCTGTACCGTGAGCTTGCACCGAACGCCGACCCTACTCGCACTCAGACGCAGCAGTATGATGAGTTGCTCGCTGAGTCAGAGAATCACAGAGAGATCGATGACCGAATCGCCCGGGTATTTTCTACTGGCTTGACCAGTCGAACCCCTACTGCGTTCGAGAGCTGCTACGCCATTTCCTGGCTCGGTGCGCGCCTGGTTATCACCGTCGTCCTGTACGCCCTTCCCCTTGTAGCAGCCGCATATACATGGGTAGGGAAATGAGTGCCGCCCGTAGCTTCAAGAAGTATTTTGCGCGCAAACAACTACTTAGCATCTACACGGATAAGATCAAGAAATCCGGTGCTATTGGGCTTGATCGCACTCGCCCGTCCAAGCTTGATTCCAGGCTGACTGATGAGCTTGAACTGATCGTCCAAAAGGTTAAGCAGGGGAAGTATCGATTCACTGCCTACAAGGAAAAGCTGATTCTAAAGGGAGCGACTTCGCTTCCCCGACAGATCTCAATTCCGACCGCGCGGGATCGAATCGTGTTGCGCGCCTTGTGTGAATGTCTCGCAGAAGTCTACCCGACGGCCAAGCTGTCATTGCCCCAAGTTGTTATTGAAGATCTGAAAACTGCGCTCGCATCCGGTGCTTATGCCGAGTATGCCAAAATCGACCTGAAGAGCTTTTACCCCTCGATCCCGCACACTCTGATCGATGCCGCTATTCGAAAGAAAATTCGCAAGCCTGAGCTCAAGCACCTGATAACGTCGGCAATCACCACGCCGACTGTGTCTGAATCAAGAGGCAGAAAAGACACGCCCAACTTGACCATCGGTGTGCCCCAAGGGCTGGCCATTTCAAACCTGCTCGCTGAGATCGCACTGCAGGAGATCGACCTGGCGTTCAATGGCAGGCCAGGGATATGGTACAAGCGCTACGTGGACGACATTCTGCTCCTGACGCCAGCCGGGCATTCCGAGGCAGTGGCCAAAGAGCTGATCACTGAACTGCAAAGAATGGAGCTGCACCCGCACGATTTCGGCCCGGACTCGAAATCGAAGTACGCCCCCCTGACCGACCCGTTCAGTTTCTTGGGTTACCAGATCGAAGGTGGCCATGTCATCATCCGACGAGAAAGCATCCTCCGTTTCGAATCGTCCATTGCCAATATCTTCACCGCATACCGGCACAAGGTCGCAACCGCTAAGTCGCCTAAGGATATGGAGCGCGCCCGCGCGTATTGCGAATGGAAAGTGAATCTGCGGATCACCGGATGCTTCTTCGAAGGGAAACGACGAGGCTGGGCATCCTATTTTTCCCAGATCACATCGACCGCCCAGTTACGTTCGGTCAATCACACGATACGCAATTTGACCAAACGCTCCTCGCTGGAAGGAAGAATCAAGCTCAAGTCGCTGATCAAGACCTTCTACGAGCTCAAGCGTGGAAGAGCCGGCAATCACGCCTACATTCCAAATCTGGATGATCACAGCATCGCGGATAAACGGAAGGTATTAGCGCTGTGGATTGGTGATGACGTTGCCACGCTTCGCGATGACCAGGTGGAACGGCTCTTTGCGATCAAGGTGAGCAAGGCCGTGAGGGAGCTTGAAGAGGATATTGCCCAGCGATCATGACCAGCAAGCTCATGCTTTACTCATCGACTGAAATCCCATGTCCTCTGTAGGCGTACGACGAGCAGCCGTATGGTTAGCACGTAATAATACCGAGTAGCCTCACTATGCTGGCTCAGTTTGTGCTCAAGAAACCAAGCCAGGTGCTTTCTCTGCCAAGTCCAGGGCGTTTCTCGCTGCCAGCGCGCTGCGATTTCAGCCTGAATGATTTTCGCCTGGCGCAAGTGGCGTTGCCGCGCCGCGTGTGAGCCGGTCAGCACCCCTACCAGGAACAGTTCCATATCGAATGGCTTACTCATATCGGCCACCGATATAGGCAGCGACTACATCGATCCGACCGTGACCCAGCTCATAGCCTATTTGCGTTCGGGCATCACGATCAAGGCTTCTGTCTATCTCGTAGCAGCGACCGCCATTGATAGGTGCTCGGTGCTGGGTGATCTGCTCATAGCGCTCACATGCGTAAGCAGCTCGCAGTTCATGAAAGCCTTTGAGGTCGTGTGTGTGCAGGACGTCCCGCGCCGGGCGAATTACTTGCTGCAGAACATCCACGTAGCTTTCGTTTGGGACGATCAGGTTTCGGCTACCTACTGGCGAAGCCCGCTCCCCAAATCCAAGTGCATCTCGAATATGCTGATCCACTGTAATCCAGCGTGGCGCCGAAGTGCCGGCGCGACCGCCTTTGGTGCCGTCCTGAATGTTGATCTTGCCGAGGTCTTTGGCCTCTCGGCATAGCCGTGGCAGGTCAGCTAGGACGGCCTCACGCAAGCGCATGCCGGTGGCGCGCGCCAAGAGAATGATCGCTGCGGGTCGCAACTGATCACGGCTACAAAGCGCATCGACGACCTGCGTGATTTGATCGCGGTCTTGGCCTTGCGGCATCGAATGCCGAACACCGCTGCGCTGCAGACCCAAGGCCTTGCTTGGGCTTGGCAACTTCACGGATTGATCACCGCGAAGCGCCGCCATGGTCCTGTTAACGCTGGATAGCCGGTTTTGTGCGGTGCTGACGGCGAGGTCACCGCGCCTAACCACTTCACGCAGATATGCCGCGTAGTCGGCCAACACCTTCCGATCAATCTGCCGCGCATCATTGATGCCGGGCCCCTGTTCGGAGCGGCACCACTTCACGAATGCTTGCCACCGATCACAGTGCGCTTTGACCGTGCCGTAATGACCGCCGCCGAACATGTCTTTCAGCGCCTGCGGCCCTGCGTAGCTCAATTGCCTGCCGTATCCGAAATTGCGGCCATCCCGCCTACCTACCAATGCCATGTCGATCACCTCATCGCCTGTTCTCCGATCCTCGCCCCACGTCATCCCGCCAAGAATGCTGAGTGTTATCAGGGATCAAGGCCCCTGCGACCTGTGGGGAGTGTCCACTACGCGTGACTGGCGGCTCCTTACGACCGGGAGCAAGGGCATCTCATGATCTGGCCTCCTGAGCACCGTTACCGGTGGGCGGGTGGAGGCAGCATTGGCTGACGAGACCAGTGCCTGAAGATCCTGAGCCATGTGCAAGCAGCAATGCGATGACCGGGGCATGCCTGACTGTCAGTCAGGTGCAGTCCCATTCCTTGGTCTGCGGCACCATCATCTACAGCGCTGTTGCTGGTGACATCGGCGTTTGTCACTCCGATTGTCACGAGGGGGAATGCCGCAAAGCCTTGTGCAATGAGGGCTGCAGCAGTGGTAGAAGTGCCCGTCTCTTTCCAGAAGAAAGAGACGGGCACAGGTTGGCGCAATATTCGGCCAAGCGGATAGGTTGCTGCAGGGCAGCGAGGTACGGTGTGTCTGGCGCACGAGCGCTATAGGTATAAGAGCATCCATCACATGGGTAGTGACCGGGCGAGCTGCCGGATGCGAATCGCCCTTGGGCTGAACCACCGCCAGGGCGGCGTGACCTTTAAGGCTCGGGTCACCTAGGGTGCTGTCATCGACAGCGCTTGCAACTCCCGGTCTACGCCTGTGGACAATGTTCGTCAAGCAAAGCGATTTCAGGGATTTAGCGCCTGTGGATAAAACTATCCCCCGGTGGACATCTGTGGTTTTCCACAGACGTACGCTGTGCCAGCGGTTTTTTTTCTTAGGTATGGTCCTTTCAAACGGGGCGGCTTTGCAGCCCCGTTTGAAAGGACCCGCGCGGAGGAGCTTCATGCGGTGCTGTGGGTAACTTCACAGCGAGTTGAGGTGGTGGTGCGGCGGGCTACTCGGTCCTCTTGGCACTGCGAAGGCGCGTGACGTTCTCGCCCGTCTGCTTGGCAAACTCATGCGGCGTCACATGGTCCTCGCGGTTCGCCTCCAGAAACCGACTCCACCAGGTCATGATCATCCGGCGCTCTTCGAGGAACTCGGCCTTGTGGGTATAAGCGGCTCGCACGTTGTTGCGTTCCTTGTGGCTCATCTGGCGCTCGATCGCTATCTCTGACCACAGCCCGGACTCGACCAGTGCACTGCACGCCATGGCTCGGAACCCGTGGCCGCAGATATCCACCTTGGTGTCATAGCCCATCGTCCTTAGCGCGGCGTTCACCGTGTTCTCGGACATCGGTTTCCACGGTTTGGCATCTCCCGCGAACACTAGGTCGAACTTGCCGGTGATCGCGTGGATCTGCTCAAGCAAGACCACTGCCTGGGGCGATAAGGGTACAACGTGGATGTCCCCGGCCATCTTTGTACCCCTTGTGGAAAACGGCACGCCCTCCAGCGCCGGGCGGGTGTCGGGGATCTCCCAGATACCGCGCTTGAGGTCGAACTCGTTCCAACGGGCGAAGCGCAGTTCACTGGAGCGTACGAATACATGCAACGACAGCATCACCGTGAGGCGCGTGAGCGGGCGACCTCTGTAATCCTCAATGCATGCCAGTAGCTCTGGCAACCTCGATAAGGGTAGTGCTGGTCTGTGAGTTACCCGTGGTGTCTTGATCGAGCCATCGAGGTCGTGAGCTGGGTTCGCGGTAATCAGTCGCAGCCGTTTGGCTTCACGCATGATGCTTTGCAGGTAGTTCTTGACCCTGAGCGCCACGTCGATGGTGCCGCGCTTCGTCACGGCTTCCAGTGGCTGCATGAGGTCGTGGGTGTCCAACTCAACGATTGCTCTGGCACCGATCAAAGGGAATACGTGAGTTTTCAACCGGCTGAGCACTGTCTTGGCGTGGCCGGGCGCCCACTTGGGCACCATGCTGGCGTGCCAGTCGAGCGCAACGCTTTCGAAGGTCCGACCGTTGATCACGGCCTGGGTCTTGGTTTGTTGCTTGTACTGGATGGGATCTATGCCGTTGGCGAGCTGCTGCTTGATCTCGAAGCGCTTGCGGCGTGCGTCGCCCAGCCCGACCACCGGGTAGCTGCCGAGGGCGGTCAGGCCTTCGCGGCCATCCGGTTTCACGTACCTGAGCCGCCAACCTTTGCGGCCGTTGGGTTGCACAAGCAGGTAAAGACCGTCGCCGTCGAAGAGCTTGTACTCGCGCTCTCTGGGCTTTGCCGTGCGACAGGCGGTGTCTGTAAGCGGGGCAGTGGTGCGGGCCATAAGGGTAGTCTCCGATATCGAAACGGACCTCTATC
>Ga0213822_1001878_pt1 | contig 10930 bp, 10 predicted proteins | sample MC6MC0908MG_FD_179872 | JGI IMG/M metagenome (GOLD analysis project Ga0213822, IMG submission 179872) | Enriched soil aggregate microbial communities from Iowa State University, Ames, United States - MC6-MC0908-MG | ecosystem: Environmental > Terrestrial > Soil > Unclassified | place: USA: Iowa...
TTGTAAATATCTCTGCCGCGGTTCGATTGTCCTACTACTTCTAAAGCAATCCTGCCTTGACTATTCTTTTCAATTTGTTGAAGCCGTTTAATCATTTCAGCATGATCAGTAAATCCTTGAATAGAATATACTTGATTTTGATTCGTTAGATTTCCGTTTGGTGAATTAGATGCTAGAGTTGGTGTCGCTAAACTTGCACATAGGGCAATTATACTCAACCCCATGATCATCTTTTTCCTCTTCAATTACATCACTCCTCTATTTTTTTAAATACAACTACTATTCTATTAAGATGTGGATGGAAAAGTTGTTGTATTATGGGGAAGGAAAGCTTCTATTTTTGTAAAATAAAAACTAGTTTTGTCGCGTTGTTTCGAAATTCGAATATTTCAAGTTTTGAATTATTAACTTTCACAGTATGAATAGTTAGTGGCAATACCTGAGAGTGGTTTTCTTTTTCTACCTTCGCTTATAGAAGACAATTTTCACTACTAAATCGCTAAATCGTCTTTAATAGAACTTCTTGAGGACAAAACTCACTGCTAAATCGCAAATTTTGTCTTTAATAGGCATTATAGAAGACAAAACTCTAAAGTAATCTATCAAAATTGTCTTTAATAAATTTTCTTAAGGACTAGTCATCCCCCTTTTGAAGGACAAATCTCTCTGGCAACCTCCCTATTTTGGTCTTAATCTCCCGAAAAGAAGGTCGGCGGGAATCAGTCCCCCCTTCGGATTCGATTCTTGTCAATTTTTCGACTCTTGTTGAAAATTAACTGATTTCCCTGCTGTTTATAGTAAAATTCTTTTGTAGTTTAATCGAATAATAAAGAAAATATCATAACTATAATCCTTCATTTTGCCACAGTATAATAAGAGAATCTAGAAACAGTGACCTTCGCAAGTGAGGGCACTATGGTCAAAAAATTCCGTTGAGTAAAAATATTCTTAAATACTTAAAGGGATGAGAGAAAATGAAATATAAAGGCAGGATAGTGACATTCTTTTTGGTATTAGGAATTAATTCTATTCATATGGTTTATTACTATATTCGAGATGGTTTCATAAGTGGGATGGAGTATATAGGATTACCTATTTTGCTCATACTTTCCTTGTGGTTTGGGCGGCAATATGATCGTGCAAAGTTTTTTTCTGAAAAAGATGCTCTAACCGGGATCTATAATCGAAGATACGTTGAGGGATTTTTTTTAAAAATAAAAGCTGCGGCTGATCGAAAAGGTCAAGGGATTGCCGTTCTATTCATCGATGTCAATAACTTTAAAGCAATCAACGATCATTTTGGACACGGAGAGGGAGATAATCTTTTAAAATCTATTTCCAGTCAATTGAAAAAAAGTAGTCAGGATACGGATATCGTTGCCCGTTGGGGCGGAGATGAATTCATCATACTCTCCCCTGGTACCTTAAAAAAAGATAGTACACATGAATTGATGGAGCGAATACACCAGAATCAAAAAATGATCTCAACAAACAATTCAGAAATTAGTGTTTCAATCGGCACTGCTAAATACCCTAGTGAAGGAAACACACTCGATGCTTTATTAAGAGTAGCGGATGAAAAAATGTATAATATGAAAATTCGGCTTAAAGCGTAATGCTGACCAATTGTAAGTTTCCGAAATATAAAACAAAAAGTTTGAAGACCTCTGCTCCAAGCAGGGAATTTTAAGAGAATTATGCTTAAAAATGACGTGTGAAATCCGCACGTCATTTTTTTATGAAGGAATACTTCCTCAGGTGCCCTTTTTTATAAAACATAGTGTGAAAACAAATGTTAAAAATCCAATATTCATATGAAATCGATGGAAAACGACAAAAATCTGCTTCTAAAAATGCTTTTTGGACAACAAGATGGATACGTATAGGTCTAAAATCTCTCCAAAAGTGAAATTGTGCAGTTCGCTCAAGCGATATAAACCCGATATGGTAGAAGTACCCGGGAATACAAGGTAAAGCGCGCTTTCTAAAAAGGAATTTTCCAATGGAAAGCTTTGAACAGTTAGTCGAACAGTACAAGCCAATGATCCACAAAATCATCCACTCACTACACATTTACAAAAACAAAGAAGAATTTTACCAATTGGGGCTTATCGCCCTTTGGGAAGCGAGCAGACGCTTTGACGCAAAAAAGGGGAACCTTACAAGCTATGCTTACACGTATATCAAAGGGTATTTGCTTATGGAATTGAAGAAAACCAGCAAGAATGCGGAAAGAAGTTTTTACCCAAAAGAGGAATTCTGGGGAACCATCGAGGACCACTCCCCCTACTGCCCTTTTGAGAAAGAAACTTTACGCTCCTATTGTGCAAACTTAACGCCTAACCAAACAAAATGGGCAATCTATACCGCCCTATATGGCTTATCAGCAAGGGAGATTGCTGAAATGGAAAAGGTATCCGTCTCTGCCGTAAAAAGCTGGCGCACAGGGGCGCGGGAAAAAATGAAGGTATTTGTCATGGAGTGAAATTTGGAATCAAGGAAAATTTTTCTCCAATAAATAATTTTACACTTGGAGCATTTTCCTAAAAAAATAGGTACTAATGCCCTATAAACCGCTTTCATTTTAAATTATAATATTCTGTAAATAGCAGTGAAAATGGTTACACACCAACATATCCGCATGTTACTGATTCGATCAGGCAGGGCGACACTAACAAAAGGGAGCATCCCTTTTGTTAGTGTTCCCCTGCCTTTTTTGATGTTGGTATTTCTACAAGTTACACAGTTTGAATAAGCTTTATGCTTTTTCAATATTTTTAAAAGATTTAGTTGAAGTGGAAGGGGGATTTTAAGACAAAAAATCTTAGTACAATTTTTTGAGAGAAAACAAAATTTGAAAGAAGAGGTGGCAAAGTTGGCAAAAAGAAAATTGTTTTCTAAGGCTATCATTTCAGTTTGTTTAGTAACCGGACTAGTCCTTCCCCTAGACATTCAAAAGACAAGCGCGCAGGAAAGAAATGAAAAATACAGCTTTGATGTATCTCCTACCCCTAAATCGATTGAAAAAACAGGGAATGGCTTCCCGCTTAATCCAAAAGTTGGATTGGTTACTGAAAATGGAACAGATCAATCGGCAATTGAAGAAGTAAAAGCCGCCCTTAAAAAAGCAGGTGTTAAAACAATCGTTGAGAGTGACATAAATGCTCCCCATCTTAATACTCCTGTGATTATCTGGCTAGGGGAATTTTCAGATGAAGCTGAGTTAAAAGTTATTAAGGATAGTACGGGGCTTGATAATTTGACTGTAACAAAGAAAGAAGAGTATGTAGTCACTTCTATACATGGCGAAGAAAATAAAAAGCATATTGTGATTTCAGGGAAAGATGGCACAGGTACATATTATGGTACCAAGACATTCAAACAAATGATTATCGAACGGGAAGGAACGGATTGGATTCCGGAAGTCGAAATCCACGACTGGCCAACAATGCCTACACGAGGAGCGATTGAAGGCTTTTATGGCGAACCGTGGTCACATGAAGATCGCTTAAGTCAATTGAATTTTTACGGCGAGCATAAAATGAATAGCTATATTTATGCGCCAAAAGATGATCCATACCATCGTGATAAGTGGAAGGAACCCTATCCTCAAGGAAAAATAAAAGAAATTGAACAGCTTGTTAAGACCGCACAGAAAAACCATGTCACCTTCACCTTTGCAATTTCACCAGGGAATACAATCACATATTCAAGCGATGCTGATTTACAAGCTTTAATCAACAAGGCCCAAGCAATGTGGGACGTCGGAGTTAGGTCATTTGCCTTGTTCCTTGATGATATTGACCCAAATCTTCGCTCACCAGAGGACCGAGCCATGTTTGGCAAGGATGCAAACCCGCCTGCAGCTGCACAAGCCTATTTGCTAAATCGTTTTAATGATCAGTTTATCAAAAAACACGAAGGGGCGGAGCGTTTAATTACCGTGCCAACAGATTATTATCAAGCGGGTACTACCCCTTATCGAAAAAGATTTGCCGAACTGGTTCAACCCGATATTGTCGTTCAGTGGACGGGAATTGGCGTCGTCGCTCCTACAATTACCACTGCTGATGCCGATAAGATCCATGGGATTTTCAAGCACGACTTATTAATCTGGGATAACTATCCGGTAAATGACTTTGACCGCAATCGTTTGTTCCTCGGGCCATTAGTTGGAAGAGATGCAGGTCTTACTCCTGAACATGGCGTCATTGGTCTAACAGCCAATCCAATGAACGAAGCGGAGGCATCGAAAATTCCGCTGTTTACCGTAGCAGATTATACTTGGAACCCAGAAGCCTATGACCCAAATGACTCTTTGGAAAAGAGTTTAAAGGAATTTGCCGGAGCCGCTTATGAACCATTAAAATTGTTTGTAGAATCATCCTATTCTACCAGTCTTAATAACTATAAAGAACCGATTTCGGAAAAATTAAAGCCGTTAATGGAGCAGTTTTGGTCAGCATATGAAGCCAAAAATGGTAAAGCGGCCGCAGACGTTCTTTTACAAGAATTCACGAAGCTGAAAACTGTACCGTCTCAACTGCGAAATACCATGGATAATCAGAACTTCCTAGAAGAAATCGATCCATATCTAAATAAGATGGAGCTTTATGGAGTCGCAGGCGAAGCAGCCATTAAAATGGCCATAGCGGAACAGGAAAATGATACCCAAACCGCAGCTGAGCAAAGAACATTACTTCAAAACACGATGGAAGAGATGGAGAAATTCCCGCAAAAGCTAAGCTTGGGTGTCATCCCAACCTTCCTTGAGCGTGTTATTTATGGAGTAAATTTAGCAGAAGGAAGAACTGCCACAGCTTCTTCATCAGAAGTCAGCTGGCTAACGCCTGATTTAGCAGTTGATGGAAACAACAATACAAGATGGGCCTCTTTATATACGGATAATCAATGGATTAGTGTCGATCTTGGTCAGCTTTATTCTATTAATAAAGTCGTGTTAAACTGGGAATCTGCATATGGAAAACAATACAAAATCCAGGTGTCACAAGATGGCAGTCAATGGACGGATGTCTATACAGAGTTAAACAGTAATGGGGGAATAGATGAAATCAAGTTTCCTTCAACAGACGCAAGATATGTAAGAATGCTTGGCGTGAAACGGGCATCAAGCTGGGGCTATTCTTTATACGAGTTCAAAGTGTTTAACTCCCACAACTAAAATCAGTGCTAATATTAAATAGGAGAAAAACTGGGGAGAGAAATCAACTTCCCGGTTTTTTTTTAATATTTCTAAATCGCATAACAATTTTCCAATTTTTTTACATACCAATTAATCTATAATTCTGATACAATAGAAAGCAATTGTTTAACATTTTGTAAGTTTTTAGGAGGTTTTTTCTGCATGAGATCTCAAAAAAAGAAAAGCAGAAAATGGGTAAAGGTGACCGCTTCAATTTTTCTGGTCTTGTTAATTGGCGTAGGAGCGTACGGGTTCACTGTATATAAATCATTGAATAAAGCGGTTGACGCGATGCATCAGCCAATTGATCGAAAACAATCTGAAAAACGTAAGGAAGCTGTATCACTCAAGACAAAAGATCCATTTTCCGTCTTAATGCTTGGTGTGGATGAGCGCAAAGGCGACAAAGGCCGATCTGATACGATGATTGTCTTAACGGTCAACCCAAACAACAAATCAGTGAAGATGCTAAGCATTCCAAGGGACACACGAACCGAAATTATCGGCAAAGGGAAAGAGGACAAGATTAACCACGCCTATGCTTTTGGAGGGATTCCAATGGCGATGGATACAGTGGAGAACTTTCTTGATATTCCCATTGATTATTATATCCAGGTGAACATGGAAGGATTCACGGAAATGGTCGATGCCGTTGGCGGCGTATCCGTCCAGAATGATTTAGATTTCACCCAAGATGGATTCCATTTTGCAAAGGGAGAGCTAACTTTAAATGGTGCTCAAGCCTTAAGCTATACAAGAATGAGAAAAGAAGATCCTCAAGGTGACTTTGGCAGACAAACAAGACAGCGCCAAATAATCGAAGGAATAGTTAAAGAAGGGGCCAGTCTCTCAAGTTTAACGAAGTTTTCAGATATTTTTACTGCCCTTGGAAATAACGTAAAAACGAACCTTACATTTGATCAAATGGTATCCATTCAAAAAGGGTATAAAGATGCCGGAACATCCATTCAACAAATGGAGATTAAAGAACAAGGAAAAATGATAAATAACATATATTACGGGCTGGTATCAGCAGAAGAAATACAAAGAGTGCAAAATGAATTAAAAATACAGCTAGAACTATAGACTAATGTAAAAACAGTCCCTTCTCGAATCAATAGGGACTGTTTTTTCTTAGCGATGGTTGACCCTGTTTTCAAGAGCCGCAATGGCCATGCTGACATTTGTAGGAGTAATTTCACCAATTGGCATGACATGGATGGATTCCTCTGGTACAGCTGATTTTACAGCAATACGAGTCAGTACATCATCATTGATGACCGAAACACCTAAATCAGTGAGAGATATTGGCAACCCAAGCCGCTGAAAATAAGGTATTAGCTGATCGATTTCCTCCCACTTACTTTCCAATACGAGCTGAACTAGGATTCCGTAAGCCACTTTTTCCCCGTGTAAGGCATGATGGGTTTGCTCCAAAACAGTCAGCCCATTATGGATCGAGTGTGCACCAGCAATTCTTCCATAATGATCACCGTATCCACCAACCATACCTCCAAGTATGATAATAGTCTCAATAACTTTTATAAAATCTGCATTCAAATTTCCCGTTTTCGCTGCAGTAATCGCTCCTTCTGAATGTTGAAGCAGCAGGTTTTTACACTGTCTTGCTGTAGAGTGAGAGATTTGCAATGGAACTGGTTTGTTTTCAATGCCTGCCATTTGTACATCGGCTTCATACCATTTTGCCAGCGTATCACCAATACCAGCAATCAGCATGTTCAGAGGTGCTGCCAGTAAAATTCTCGGCTCAATTAACACAAGGCTCGCACTAACAGGGTAAATATCATAACGAATAAATGCACCAAGCTCATCATAAATCACACTGATAGGCGTCCAGGGCGAGCAATTAGAGGCAAGCGTAGGTATCAGAACATGTGGTTGATGGGTCATTTGACTGGCAGCCTTGACCAGATCAAGTACTTTTCCACCGCCCACACCAACGATCGCATCAAACGAGTTCTTGTTCACCAGTTCTGAAATTTCCCCAATTTCTTTTAAAGAACATTCACCGCAATAAGTGTATTCCTCAGCTTGAACCTTATGGAATACCGGTAAAAATGGCTTGGCAGCCTCCCATGACTTTTGTCCATGTACAACCAGGACTTTTTGAAAGCCTCGTTCCAACAATTTTGACTCCAACTGCTCCAAAATACCTTCTTGTAACACATATTCACTTGGTGCCCCGTGAATGGAAAAGGTCTCCATTTTCATCACTCTTTTCTAAGGATACATATATAGGTGTCAGTCCCATGCTACTTTAAAAGCAGTTGAAAATTGACCTCTAAACAAGCAAAAGAACCATCCCATTGCCTACTTTTTCTTACTTCTTCATCCAATCCGGTTTTCCGAAGCCTTTAAATTGGTCATCAATGACTTTTTCAAAATCATCTGACTCGATAACGGCTTTAATATCTTTTGCCAGCTTAGAATCTTTATTTTCAGTTTTAACAGCAACGATATTTCGGTAAGGATCAAGCATGTTTTCTAGTGCTAACGCATCTAGCAAGTTCATCTTAGCTGCCAACGCGAAGTTTCCAGGTACAGCAGCTAAGTCGATACTGTCTACTGAACGAGGCAGCTGACCAGCTTCAATCGGTTGGAATTTCAAGTTCTTCTTATTTTCCACAATATCCTTCTCTGACACTTTAAGCTGATTGGCGCTCTTATTGATGGTAATTAACCCTTCATCTCGGAGGGTATTTAAAGCACGAGCTGCGTTTGTTGGGTCATTTGGAAGTGTAACCGTTGCACCATCCTTAACTTCAGCCAATGAATTGTATTTGTTTGAATAGATCCCCATTGGTGCTGTTGGGACAGAAATCAAAGCGGATAACTTCATGTTATTTTCCTTCGCAAAATTTTCAAGGTAAATCGAATGTTGGAAGAGATTTGCTTGAATATCGCCATTATCTAACGCTTTGTTTGGTTGAATATAGTCGCTAAATTCTACAATCTTCACTTTATAGCCCTTTTCTTCTAATCCCGGTACAATAGCTTTCTTCAACATATCACTATAAGGGCCAGCCGTAGCTCCTAATTTAATTTCCTTTGAATCAGGACTTTTCTTCGCGCTGCTTTCAGAACTGCCGCAAGCTGCTAAAGCTCCTACGACTAAAAGTAAAACCATTGCTAAAAACCAATTTTTCATAATACTTTCCCTCTCTCTTATTTTCTTTTATCGACAGCTTTTGCGATGAAATCACCTAGAAGCTGAACAAACTGAACTAAAACAATTAATATGACAACAGTGGCAATCATAATGGTGTTGTCATACCGGTAGTAACCAAAGCGAATCGCTAAATCACCGATTCCGCCACCGCCCACTGTACCGGCCATCGCTGAAAAGCCAATTAAACTAATGAGCGTTAACGTAATACCGGAGATAATCCCCGATCTTGCTTCGAGCATTAATACATCCTTAATAATCATCCACGGAGTAGCACCCGCTGCAATTGCTGCTTCGATGACCCCTTTATCAATCTCCCTTAACGCCGTCTCGACAATCCGGGCAAAGAAAGGAATCGCTGCCACAGAAAGCGAAACACTCGCGGCAGTTGGTCCTATTGTTGTACCGACTAAAAAATTTGTTAAGGGTATTAACGCAACCAATAAAATAATAAAGGGAATTGACCGGATAAGATTAACCCCAAAGCCCATACAAACTTGGATCACACGATTTTGTAAAAACAAGCCTTTGTCCGTGACGTATAAGAGAATCCCCACAGGTAAGCCAATGACAATCGCAATCACTAAGGAGATGATGATCATATAAATGGTTTGTAAAAAGGCTGTATTTATATCAGGAATAAGCTCTACAAGATGATTGAGATCAAAGCCCATCACGTAACACCTCCACTTGCGCTGCCCGGTCTTCGATATACTGAAGCGCGCATTTAACTTCCTCCTTCTTTCCTTTCAATTCCATAATAAAGATGCCCAGCGGCAATTCTTGAATATATTCAATCGAACCATGAAGGAAGTTCCCTTTTACGTTAAATTGCTGGAGCATATCGGAAATGATGCCCTCTCCAGCGACTTTCCCCTTGAAGGTCACTTTAATGATCGGGCCCTCACAATTTTTTAAAATAGTCTCAGGAACATAAAAGGAAACAACACTTTCGATAAACTCTTTTGTCAGTTCTGCCTGAGGGCTGGCAAATATATCATAAACCGCACCCTCTTCAATGACCCTTCCATCTTGCATGATCGCCATGCGGTGGCAAATTTCCTTGACAACATTCATCTCATGCGTGATTAACACAATGGTGATATTGAGTTCTTTATTGATTTTTTTCAATAGATTCAATATCGACTTTGTTGTCGTTGGATCCAGTGCAGAAGTTGCTTCATCGCATAATAGTACCTTCGGATTATTGGCAAGCGCCCGAGCGATCCCAACCCGTTGTTTTTGCCCGCCGCTCAGCTGTGCAGGGTAAACATCCCGTTTATCTGCAAGTCCGACGGTTGCAAGCAGCTCTTCAACCCGTTCTTTGATTTGGCTCTTTGGATAGTTAGCAGCTTTCAAGGAAAACGCAATATTCTCAAACACCGTTTTTTGACTAATTAAATAAAAGTGTTGGAAAATCATACCTATTTTTAACCGTGCTAAGCGCAGCTTCTCACCTTTTAATAAAGTAAGGTCAGTTCCATCCACTGTAATGCTTCCTGTAGTAGGCCGTTCCAACAGATTGATGCAGCGCAGGAGCGAACTTTTTCCGGCACCAGAGTAGCCGACAATCCCATAAATTTCGCCTCTTTGAACAGATAGTGATACTTCATCGACACCTTTTACCGTGCCATTTTTTGTTTTGTAAACCTTTGTAAGATTCTGAATTTTAATCATACGATACCCTCTTTTTCCTAGGTCAATAGTTTGAAATAATAAAGGCGGTGTAAGCAGAGCTGAACTTCGCCTAATTCGTTGTGTAGAATATTTTTTTCACTCAGATTGAATTAACTGATTTTTTTCGCTGCTCCGCTCCTTTTCCACGGAAAAAATGCCCCTTTCAACTGAAAGGAGCATCGAAATACAAAGGGCTATTTCGACTTATCTTTCAGAATGAAAGTCATTCTGTAGGAATTGGCACCTTCCCATAAAGGGGGTTGCCGGACGTCACAGGGCCTTGTCCCTCGGTCGCTCTCGATAAGTTTTTATAAGTTTATTAAGATATTTAAGATACTACTAATCTCTTTTTATTTTGTCAATCATCAGAAAATAGTATTTAACCAAGATAAAACGCTTTCATTCCTATAAAATCAATCTACAAAGTAGGTTTTAAATTTTTTTATTTTTTCTTTTTTCTTTTAATTTGATGGACCTAGGTATCAGTCAAATACAGAAAAAAAAACAGCGAATAACTATGGTAACTATAAAAATTACCGCTTTCATTACAGATATAACCGTATTTTAACTCAAATGTTGCCGTTTTCAACAAGATTGTGCAATGCTCCATAAGCGAGTTTTGTCCTCATGACCCTCTTATGTGGACAGTTTCACCAATTTCTCAGCAAGTTTTATCCTCATGAACTTCTATATTAATTTCCCAAAAAAAATCTCCTTCTCATCTTACAAGTAAAAAGGTGCGAAAGAGATTGGTAATGAAGGTTATTTTGTTTTACTGAATGCCTTTCATCAAAATTTTTAAAAAGCCCTCTGAATAAACCATACAAGCCCGAAACTCAAAATACCAATTGAAGTTCCAGGGA
>Ga0213822_1001879_pt1 | contig 10914 bp, 9 predicted proteins | sample MC6MC0908MG_FD_179872 | JGI IMG/M metagenome (GOLD analysis project Ga0213822, IMG submission 179872) | Enriched soil aggregate microbial communities from Iowa State University, Ames, United States - MC6-MC0908-MG | ecosystem: Environmental > Terrestrial > Soil > Unclassified | place: USA: Iowa...
GCTTGACCTTGGCGATGGCCGACAGCAGCACCGGATCCGCGCCGGCATTCGCCTGGAGGCTGGATGTGTTCACTGGTTTTTCTCCCACTCGTTATTTTTATGCGGGGCATCGTGCATGTGCCGATGTTGATAGACATCATACAACTTGATTTTTTTGGATGACAAGCAGTTTTTCAGCATCATTGGATTAGGTGGATGGCGTTTTTATGGCGTATTTGTTGGGGTTGTCCGGCTATTGTGATTTTATCCAGCGTCTGCCTGGCTCGCGCGAAGCCGTTTTTTGAAGGGGCGATTTTTGCTGGGATGGGCTGATCTTGAGTGTTGTCATACAAGTTAATGGCTTGACAATGAGGTTTCCGGCGCCCGCTAGTGATACGATCAGTCAGCCTGTTTTCAAGGAACCCCGGCGATGCCGCAAGACACCGACGCGCCCCTGCGCAAGCGTACCCACAACCTGGCCCATGACCTGGTGACGAAGCTGAGCCAGAGCATCTTGCTGGGGCAGTTGAAACCGGGCGAGAAGCTGCCATCGGAAGGTGCCATCGTGCAGGCCCATGGCGTCAGCCGGACGGTGGTGCGCGAGGCGATTTCCAAATTGCAGGCTTCGGGGCTGGTAGAGACCCGCCACGGCATCGGCACCTTCGTGCTGGCGCAAACCGGCGAGCCAGGGTTGCGCCTGAATGTCGACACCGCGGCGGGAGTGCGGGCGATCCTGGAACTGCGCCTGGGCCTGGAGACCCAGGCCGTCGCCCTGGCGGCCCAGCGCCGCAGCGAACACCAGTTGCAGCAGATGCGCCAGGCGCTGGATGACTATCAACGGCTGTCCAACAACAACGACAGCTGTGTCGAAGCCGACCGGCGTTTCCATCTGCTCATCGCCGAAGCCACGGACAACGCCTGTTTTGTCGAAATCATGCAGCACCTGGGCAGTGCGATGATTCCCAGGACCCGGGTGAACGTGGCCGAGCGCGGCCAGGCCGATTTAAGCAAGCTGGCGCAGTTGGCCAACCTTGAGCACGAGGCGATCTTCAACGCGATCAAGCGCCAGGACCCGGACGCCGCCCGCGCCGCCATGTGGTTGCACCTGACCAACAGCCGTGATCGGTTTGGCGCGGGATCCTGACGGTTCATGGTCGCCTGACTCACCGCCATCGCGAGCAAGCTCGCCCCCACAGTTGAGAACACCTCGAAAAACTGTGGGAGCGAGCTTGCTCGCGATGGCGGCGGCACACCCAACATTTCCATGACTGACCCACCGCTTCCCGCAAGAAGGCGTGGGTATTTCCATGGCTCAGCCCGCTTTGGCCGGGCCGGTGGGGGCGTTTCCGGCCACGGGGGTGGGGGCGCTTTTCATCAGGGCGTCCAACGCCTGCCGGTAGTTTTTGCCCGCCAGGCTCATGCTGTTGTTATGCGTCGCCCCGGGCACCAGCAACAGGCGCTTGGGTTCCCGGGCGGCGTTGAACAGTTGCTCACTGAAGCGTGGCGGCACGTAGCGGTCGGCGGCGCCATGGACAATCAGCAGCGGCATGTTGATCTCGCCGATCTTGTCGATGGAGTCGAACTTCTGCGACAGCAACCAGCGTACCGGCAGGGATGTATTCGCCATCGAGGTGGCGACATCGCCCAGGGAGGTGAACGTGGATTCGATCACCAGGCCCCGGACCTGGGCTTTGCCATCCTTCGCTGCCTGCTGACCGAGCTGCGCAGCGAGATCCACCGCGACGGCGCCGCCCAGGGAATGACCATAGATCAGCCGCAGGCTTGGGTCCGGTTGCAGCACTTCGAGACGTTCCCAGGCGATGCGCGCATCTTCATAGACACTTGCTTCCGATGGCAGATCTCCCTGGCTTTTGCCAAAGCCCCGGTAGTCGATGGCCAGCACCGAATAGCCCAGCGCCCGCAGTTGCTGGATACGAAACAACTGGCCGGTCAAATTCCAGCGCACACCATGCAAATACAGGATGGCCGGCGCGTTCTTGCGTTCGGCCGGCCACCACCAGCCGTGGATGTTTTCCCCGGCCTTGAAGCTTTTTGGCTTGAGGTCGAACTCCTGCACGCTGCTGGGCAGCCCACTGAACCAGCTCGCCGTCCCCGGCTCGATGCGAAAGACCAGTTCCCGCTCCTTATGCTGCAACACAGCACAGCCTACCGGCAGGCCGACCATCAATGCGCCCATGCACAGCCAGGCCAACCAGCGGCGTTTCAGGCCAGAAAGTAAGAGTGAAGACATCGATGCCATTCGCTACTGAAACCAAAGATGCCTTGTAGCAGATTCTCCGAAAACGGCGCAGGGATTTGTGACGGTCATTCGTCTGAAGCGCGCTTTTCGGCGCTGGAAAATCCCCAAACCCTGAGCCTTGTTCCCTGGTCCTTTAGGGGAGGACACCCTTCTCACAATCAAGCCTCCATGGCAGAGGGGGCATTACGCATCCTCGAGCTGAACCAGCTCGAACGTCCGCTCAATGGTGCCATACCCTACCTTCGGCACCCCCGCCAGGCGCTGATGCAGCACCTGGGTCAACGAGCGGCCGGGAGCCAGGTAGGTGTCGCCGAAATCCCCGTCCAGTTGCACTGGATGAACAATCACTTCCAGCAAGCCATGGTCTGGTGCGGCGGCGTGCTGCAAGTCGGTTGGCGTGCAGACATAGTCGGCCGTGGCGCCGCATAAGCGACGCAGGCGGCGGTTGAGTAAGGTCTTGAAGATGCGCTTGGGTATATTCAGGTTGGCTCCGAGGTTGCGCGCCAGGCGAATGGACACATCTTGCCGCGCAGCGAAGCGCGCCACCAATGCTCCGATGGGCCAGATGTTATGCACGTGCTGATGGGAGTCGAGGTGGCTTGGGCGCACTCCGTGGTCCAGGCAACGTTGCCATTGTGCCTGGAGTTCGTCCTGTATTGCGGCGAGGTCCTTCGAGCTCAGATGCAGGCAATAGCGTGACAGGCTGAAGCTGAACTGGCCGTCCGCATCGCAAAACGCCGGGCGCGACTTTATGGCCTGGCTCAGCGGCTGCCCATGACTGAGATTGAAATGCAGGCCGATGCGCCCTTTGAGCCGGGGCAGTCGGGCCAGTACACACGCCTGTTCAAAGCCCGGCGTATTGGCCATGATGGTGGCGGAACTGATCAGCCCTGCTTCGAAGGCTCGAACGATTGTCGCGTTTTCGCTGAAGCACAACCCGAAGTCGTCAGCGTTGATGATCACTTGGCGGGGCATGTGAGATCTCCTGTTCCTTGGGGATAGAGGGTGAATCTGTCGCCGTGGTTTTTTGGGGGGAGTGTTTGCGAAGCCAGGGTTTAAGACTTTTCCAGAGTCGCAAGGCGAGCCCGAGGATCAGGCCATCGGGGTGCCAGGAATAAAAACTCCAACGCCAGTGCTCCAGTTGTCCGGTCATGCGTTCGTGCAATTGATGGCTGGAATTATCGAGACTGACCCGTGACGCATCGATCCATCGCCAGTTTTCGTCCAGCCCCCAGCGAATCCACTCTTCGAGCAATACCCGGCCGCTGCCCAGGTCGGCGTGCTGCGGCAGGAACGCCAGGTTGTAGTCATACAATCGGCCTTGGTCCAGCAGGCCGAGGCGATAACTGATGCATTCACCGTTCAGCTCCAGCATCACCACCCGCACCTGGCCTTGGGCGGCGAGGGCGGTGAAGGCATGGTTCATCCATTGCCGGCGCCTGGGGTCGGCGAAAATGCCGACACCTTCCTCACCCTTCCAGCTGGCGGCCTCGACGTCGGCCAGGGCTCGCAATAGCTGTCCCATGCTGATGGCGTCCGGCGTCACTCGGCGGATTTCGGCACCGCAAGCGGCGATCCGTTTGCGCGCCCGACGCAGCTTGTAGCGTGGATCGCCAGAGACTTCCCGATGATCACTGTCGCTGATCAAGTGCACCGGAACCCGGCAACTGAGCCGCCGCTCCCCGGTGGAGCTCAGTGCCATCCACGCGCTCAGGACGCTTTGCTCGCCGACCGGCTCCACCACTTCATTGAGTTGCAACATCGCGTGGGGCACCTGCTGACGGATCTGCATCAGCGCCTGGCCCATGCCTTCGGCATCCAGGCGCACCAGCAGGGCGATGCGGTCGGCCAAGGGGTAACCCAAGTGATGCACCACCCGGAACCGCAGTCCGCCGATACGCTCACGTCCCGAAACCAGGGGCAGGCATAGCGACAGATTCTGGTCCTGCCAGCCCAGTAATACATGCAATTGCTGATCAGGCAACAGGGCAAATTCCGCCGCTTGCAGCCAGGCCAGGGTGTTGAACGGTGTTGCGTCGGCCACCTGGGTTCGCAGCTGTTCATAAGCTGACACAGGAAAGTCCTCCGCGCCCAGGGAGCGACACCATTGGAACCGGATGGTCATGGACGTCAGGCCGCCGCAGTGGATGGAACCGGCTTGGCCGGTTTACGAAAAGAGTCCAGGACCGAGCCGGTGTAGAACGTGTCACGGAAGAACCGCCAGCGGCCGAACAAGCAATGCATGTGGGTGATCTGGCCGCGCTCCTGATAGTCCATGCGCAGGTGCAGCTTGACGGCTGGAATGTTGCTCAGCTCGAAGACGTCGACCACTTTGTTGCAACCCTGCTCGGCCATGGCTTTCCACAGATCCAGCTGGAAATCCACCGATAGCTGGGTTCCCCAGTAAGCGCGGTACAGCTCCCCGCCGAACTCGAAGAACTCGCCCGGTTTGACCGGGAACCAGCAGCGAAAGAAATGGCGGTCGAAATAGTCTCGTGTACTGCCCCAGATGAAAGCGACGGTGTCGCCCTTGTCGTCCAGGTACATGAGCCCGGTGTGGCCTTCGGCAGCCAGTTCGCGCATGGTCTCGACACGGTCGCCAAAGTACCTGGCGAAGGCATCGGCATTGCTGGTGGTAATGATCTCCCGGCGCAACGGCGTATAGGGCCTGAGGTTGTTGGGCCGTATCGGGCTGACCAGATCGCGCTCCATCCACACCAGTTGTTCGTGGAAATACACGTAGTGCCTGCTCAGCTGATTTAGAACGGCGCGCAGACCTTTTTTCCGAATGCGATCACGCAATTTTTGCAGAACGTTCATGGTGCCTCCTGGCGGGGGCCGGTTAGGGAAAGACCCCATCGCGAGCTTGCTCGCAATGGGGAGTTGGATTGCCATGGACATCAGGCCGGCGCAGTCGATGCAAGCGGCGGGGCCGGCTTACGAAAGGCGTTCAGTGCCGAGCCGCGGTAGAACGTGTCGCGGAAAAACCGCCAGCGACCGAACAGGCGATACACATGGGTGATCTTTCCGCGCTCCTGGAAGCCCATGCGCAGGTGCATCTTGATCGCCGGGGTGTTTTGCAAATCGCAGACATCGACCATTGTGTTGCAGCCGCTGTCCACCATGATTTTCCACATTTCCAACTGCATGTCCGCCGACATACTGGAACCCCAGTAGGCGCGGATCATCTCGCCACCGAACTGAAAGTACTCTCCCGGCTTGATCGGGAAGTTGCAGCGATAGAAATGGCGGTCGAAATAGTCTCGTGTGCTGGCCCAGGCGAAACCCACGGTGTCGCCCTGAGCATCCAGGTACATCAAACCTGTGTAGCCTTCGGCTGCCAGCTCGCGCATGGTTTCGACGCGGTCGCCGAAGTGCCGGGCAAAAGCATCGGCATTGCTGACCGTGATGAACTCCAGGCGCATCGGTGGGTAGGGCTTGAGGTTATGCGGGGGGAGTGGGGTCCGCACATCGTGCTCCAGCCACACCAGTCGGGTGTGGAAAAACACGTAGCGCCTGAACAACTGTTTGAGAACGGCGCGCAGGCCTTTTTTCTGAATGCCATCACGTAATGCTTGCAGAACGCTCATGGTGCCTCCTGACGGGTGGCGGGTGGGGGGAAAGAGAGGGCGGTCCAGCCGAGGGCGAACACGGTTTCTCCTGGCAGGAGAAAACGGATCTGCCCGGCCTCGCAGTTGAACGGGGCGCTGCGGCTTTGACTGTCGGGGCCGAAATACACCAGCTCTGCTTGCGCCTGGGGGCAGGACGCGCCGTCCAGGCTGACCTGTTGCGGGCGCGTGCTTTTGTTCACGCCCAGCAAGCTGCGTCTCGTGTCGGTGGCCATGGCCAGCACGTCGACTTCGAAGGCGTCGTTATCCAGGCGTAGCACCTGGTTGAGCCAATGCTGTTGGATGAACTGCTGGGCCAGGCCCACCGGCTTGAGTTCGAAACGCTGGCTGTCCAGCACCCGCACCATGCCTTTGGGGTACTCAGGTTCGTCGGCGAGCATGAACCAGTTGAGCATGTCCAGCCAGCCGTCGGCCGAGGCGTTGATGACCACGGACGTCCACCACAGGGCGGCGTAGTGGGTTTCCTGGTCGTAGGGGCTCAGGCTCGAGCCGCTGGACATGTTGGTCTGGTCCAGCAGCAAGGCCTTGTTCGGCCGGCCCTTGCTGTCCAGGCCCACCAGGCCAGCGGCGCGGCGCACGCTGTTGCGATATACCCGGGTCGCCAGCAGGTCGCGGATCATCCATTCATGCCAGGCCAGGGCGTCGATCTGGTCACCGTATTTATCCAGCAAGCGCCGCGCCCAATCGATCCCGCGCCGCTCGACGGCGTTCTCCGCCAAAGGACCATTGGTGAACCGGGAGCTGGCCGGTATGGCAATGCGTACCCCGGCACGGGCATTGGCGGGAATGGCGCGAACCTGATTGACCATGCTCTCGAACACCTGCTGGTAGCTGGCGAAATCCGGGTAGTTGAGGTTCGGCTCATCGGCGAAACTGAGGTAGTGGATGCCTTTGCCGCCCAAGGCGCGGGTCGCCTTGAGCCAGGCTTGCAAGCCGTTGTTGCTGACGCGGTCGGCCTGCAGGTCGGCCTTGCGCGCGCTACCGGCCAGCAGGGTGATGTCCCGGGTGATGCCGAAGCGGTCCTGGTACAGGCGCCGAAACTGATTTTCATAGTCCGGCCTGTCTGCGGTGATGTCGACCAGGCTGTAGTAGCTGGCGGCCTGGGGCTTGATGGCTTCGATCACCGGGTAGGCCGATGGCGGGGGCATGACGTAGGGCAGGTAGACCCCCAGTTTCGGGGTTGTTCCCAGGACATCGCCATAGAGTTTCAGGTGCGCCTGCCCCGGGTCCTGGCGCAGCGGTTGCAGATGCTCTGGGTTTTGGGCGAACAGGTTCGCCGTGCCATCCAGCCAGAATGCCGCCTTGCCGTTGCCCTGCAATTGCAGGCGCCAGGTTTGCTCGACATTGGCGACGGGCAATGCCACTTGATCGAACTGTCCATAGGCTGGATACGGCTTGAGGTTCAACTGCACCTGTTTGCCATCGGTGACGCGCCGGGCTTGCAGGCTGCACACGCCGCCGTGGAACTTGCCCGCCAGTACGGCCTGTTCGCCGGGGGCGACCTTGAAATACAACTCATCGCCGTCGTGGGTTTCGGCATTGAAATGCACCTTGGCCGGGGCGAACAGCGCCCGGGTATGGGTGTCGTGTTCGACGGTGTAGCGGCGGAAACTGTAGCCGGGAATTTCCAGGCGATAGCTGGCGGCCCCCGGCAGCAAAGGCCACTGCTGCTCGCCACGTTCCTCGGCGGCCTTGATCAGGCGTTCACCCACCAGGCGCCCTTGGCCGTTGAGCAGGTACAGGTGTTCTGTGTTGGCATTGGCCTGCCAGGCGGGTACCCAGCGCACGGTCACTTGATCCGGGCGGTCGGTCTGCAGGTACAGGCTGCCGTCGCGGATGCCGGTCCATTGCATGGCCGCGCCATGGGCCAACAAGGCCAGGCTCCAAAGGCACAGGCCTGTGGCCATTTTCCATCCATGCCGTACTGGCCCCATCGCGAGCAAGCTCGCTCCCACAGTTGATTTGTGGTGGTCGCGGATAGTGTGTTCGGCACCAGGTTTTTGTGGGAGCGAGCTTGCTCGCGAAGAGGGCGGCACATCCACCATTGACGCAAGCTGACCCACCGCTTCCACAAGAACAACCCCGCACCCTGTGGGAGCGAGCTCGCTCGCGATGGCGGCTTGGCGGGCAACCCTGCTCATGCCGATTTCCCCAGCAGCATCTGGCGCATCGGCAGCAAGTCGCTGGGCAGGATGATCAGTGTCTGCCACAGCGCCACGCCGCTGAGGCGGCAGTACATCGCCAGCAGCGCCAGGGTCACGCACAGGTAGGCGATTGACGACGCGGCGGCAGCGCCGACGATGCCGTAGCGGGGAATCAGGATCAGGTTCAGCGCCAGGTTCAACAGCGCGCCCACGCCCATCAGCAGCGACACGGTGCCGGGTCGGTCCTTGCCCAGCAGATCCAGGCGCAGGATGCTCGCGTAGCACAGCCCGAACAGGCCTGGCAGCAACGCCAGCAAGGCCGGATAGGCCGGTTGATAGGCGATGCCGAACAAGGTGACGATCAGCCACTCGCCGATCAGCGCCATGGTCAGGCAGGCGCCAAGCATCACCGTGGCGGTCAGGCGCAGGGCCAGGGGGGTCAGGCGCTGCATGTCGCTGTCTTGCTGCAGCAGGCGTTTCATCAGTGGCGTGGTGACGGCTTCCGGCACGATCAGCAGCAGCTCGGCAGCGGCGCTGGCCATGGCGTAGTGACCCAGGGCCGTGCTGCCCAGCAGGGCACCGATGAACAGGAAATCCGAGCGCAGCAGCACTTGCTGGAACAGCAGGTCCGGATGGCTGCGGGCGCCGTAGCGCAGCAGTTCGTTCTGACGGCTGCGATCCCAGCGCAGGGTGACCACATGATCGCGGCGCAACCACACCCAACCGGCCAGCACCACCAGGCTCAGGCCTGCCAGCCAACTGATCAGCGCCGCTTCCAGCGCCGTGTCTTTCCACATCCAGAACAGCGCGATAAACAACAGCAGGGGCGCCAGGGATTCCAGCAGGCGCAAGGCATTGAAGGCGCCCACGCCACCGGAGGCGTTGTGCAGCGTCAGCAGGCCACTCTTGAGCACGGTCAACGGCACGGCCAGCAACAGCAGCCAGGCGAGCAATCCCAGTTGCGTGGTGATGTCCAGTTCGCCGCCGAACTCGCGCACCAGCGCCACCACCAGCAAGGTCAGCAACCCGGCCAGCAGGCAACCGAACACCAGCACCTGGCTGAGTAACAAACCCATTGAACGCTGCTGCGCCGCTTGATAACCCACGGCGGAATTCAGGCCGCCGCTGGTGGCGGCGCTGATCAGGTCCGGCAGGGTGCTGAGCAAGGCAAACAACCCCCGTTCGCTGGGCCCGAGAATCCGTGCCAACAGCACGTTGCGCAGCAGGCGCAGGCCGATCATCGCCAGGCGCGTGCCCATGCTCAGAGCCAGGTGCTTGAGGTAATGAGCACGGCTCATGGGCGTGTCCCTCGGCGAATTCGCCAGGCCAGTAATTCGGGATGATGGGCATTGCGCTGGCTGACGCCGAAGCGCGGCAGGTTCAAGGGGTCGCCGTCGTTGCGATACAGCCCCGCCTCGGTGCCCAGGGCGAAGGTAAAACCGTGGGCCGCCACCTGTTGGCGCACGCGGGCATCGTGATCGCCGTTGGGGTAGCAATACACCGGCAAGGGCTGGGCGCAGCCGTTTTCCAGGGCCGTCCAACTGCGCGTCAGTTCTTCGTGCAGGCGCTGGTCGTCCAGCCCGGTCAGAATCGAGTGGCTGGCACCATGGGGGCCGAAGCGGATCAGGCCGGAATCCTCGAGCATGCGCACCTGGGACCAGTCCAGGGCCTGGGGTTGGGAACCCTGCGGGCAGGCGTCGGTGAGCTCGCTCAAGGTACGTGGATCGAGGCTCTTGAGGCTTTGCAGGTAATGCAGCAACGCCAGGCTGCGACGCTCGTCGTCGATGTCATCGAGCAGCACCGGCAACGGGCGGCCGGCGTGCTGCAAGTGCTCGATCAACGAATGTCGGGCCACCTGGCCATGGCTGCCCCACAGGGTCTCGCCAATGCTTTCCCACCAGAAGTGCTGGCGACTGCCGATGAAATCGGTGGACAGGAAAATGCTCGCCGGCACCTGGTATTGGCGCAGCAACGGAAAGGCATTCATGGCGTTGTCGCGCCAGCCGTCGTCGAAGGTCAGGGCCACCCGAGGGCGGTTCGGGACGCTTTCAGGATCAGCCAGCAACAAGCTCATCAGCGGTACACACTCGAAATGCCGTAGCAGCCAGATCAGCAAGTGTTCAAACGCATCGGGCCCCACGCACAGCTCGTTGCGGTGGGGCAATTCGGCGGCGCGGTCGTTGTTCAGTACGCGATGCAGCATCAGGATCACGCTGGCGCCACGCAGGGGGTGGCGGCCCAGGGACGTGTTCAGGTACAGCCAGCCGCCGGTGCGCTTGAAGACTTGTTTGATCGACATCGGCTCTTCTCCTTAGCGATTCTGCTCGGGATTCCATTGGCTGTAGCGATGACCCCGCAGGAACTGCCAGAGCCCTATGCTCATGCCCGCCAGCGTCACCAGCACGAACGCCGCCAGGCGAAAGGGCCGGGGCAAACGGTGGCCGGCATCCATCAAGCCGATCAGCGCCATGGTGTAGCCGAGCAGCTGCGCCAGCAGGCTCAGGCGGTAGAACGGATGGTCGTTCCACAGCCAGGCATTGCTCAGCAACAGGGGCAACAGCAACACCGGCGCCAGGCGGCGGATCAATTTGTGGCTGATCAGCCCGATGGCGTAGAGCCCGTGACGCATAGGGTTGAGCAGCTCCCGGCGTTGGGCCAGGCTCTGCAACCCGCCAACGGTGACCCGCTGGCGCCGGCGAAACTGCTTGTCGGCCTCGTCCACGCCCTGGTCGGTGACCCGGGCCCGTGGCACGTAGACGATGGACTTGCCGGCGGCCGGCGCGCAGGTGCTGAGGAAGAAGTCGTCGTTGACCTGGGCCGGGATCGGCTGGAACAGTTCCCGGCGCAGGGCCAGCAAGGCACCGTCGGCCGAGACCATGCAACCGGTGCGGCTCTCCACCCG
>Ga0213822_1001881_pt1 | contig 10898 bp, 26 predicted proteins | sample MC6MC0908MG_FD_179872 | JGI IMG/M metagenome (GOLD analysis project Ga0213822, IMG submission 179872) | Enriched soil aggregate microbial communities from Iowa State University, Ames, United States - MC6-MC0908-MG | ecosystem: Environmental > Terrestrial > Soil > Unclassified | place: USA: Iowa...
CCCGCCGTGGACGCCGTCACCGCCGACCCAGGTGTGGCCCACACCGCAGCCCGACCCGGTTCCCGCCCCGGAACCGAGCCCCGTGACGTTGGACATGCGGGTGCCGGGCGGCAACGTCGTGCCCGTTCAGATTCCGCCGAGCAGTCCGGCGTATTCGATGGTCAAGGAAGACGAAAACAGGGGCGCTGAACCTGTGGAAAATCTTCCCGTGCCTGTGGAAAACGTTCAGCCGATCCAGGAAGAACTGGAGATGCTGATCCCCACGGACTTGGAGACGGAGCTGCTCAGGAAGCTGGAGCAGAAGAACTGGGCTCCGGCCGCGACGGAACGTGGTCTGGCGAACACGATCGTGGAGCACGCCGAGCTGGGCATCGCCGGGATCAGCGTCCTGATGAAGCTGAACAAAGAGTGGACGTTGGAGAGGTTCCAGGCGGAGGAGGACAGTGTCCGTGCGGTTCTCGCGCTGCCCGACGACCTGGTGTCCGAGATCGACAAGTCGGGTACGGCGGGCTGGGCGAGACTCTCGCTGCGTACGCGCCTGGCCTGCCCGGAGCTGATCGTGTGGGAACCGGGCGGTCCGGTTGCCACGTGCACCGTCACGGGTGTTCCGATCCGCATCAACTGGCGGCGGCGTCTGCTGGTTGCCGGGGAAAGCGGATCAGGAAAGTCCACTACGATCCGCCCCTGGCTCGCCGAGATCATCATGGACGTCACCGCTGCCCTGGTCTACCTGGACCCCAAGCGGGTCGAGGCCGCGTTGTGGAAGCACCACGCCCGTATCGGCCGGGACATCACGGAGATCTACGAGATCGCCCAGGAACTGGAAGAAGAGCTGGACCGGCGCCTGCACATCATGGAGCGGGACGGCTTGGACAAGTGGATCCCCACCGCCGAACATCCCTCTCTCATCATCCCCGTGGACGAGGGAGCCGACGTGGTCCGCGAGGAGAAGCGGCCTGGGAAGACCAAGTTCGGTGACGGTGAGGACGCGTACGAGGTCCACGTCGGCAAGGAGGTCATGCGGATCATGGAACGCCTCGCCGGTATGGGGCGGGCCTGTGAGATGCACCTGTGGTGGATGACGCAGTACCCGAGCAAGCAGCAGGGGTGCCCGCCGCAAATCGCGGAGAACATGCGCAGCCGGGTGTCGATGACGCTGGCCACGCGTACCGCTGCCGACGTGGTCTTCGGTACCGAGTTCGTGAAGGAGGGCTGGACGCCTCACCGTTTGCCCAACGCGGAGGACGCGCCCGGCCGGGCGTACTTCCGGATGGACAAGCAGAAGCCGTATCCGGCGCAGGTGCACTACATGGACAAGTCGCGGATCAAGGAGCTGCCGCCGTCGCTGATCTGGTCGGTGTACGGCTCGAAGATGTCCTCTCCTCCGCCTCTGGTCATCCAGGGGGAGGTTGTGGAAAAGCACAACTTGCCTGTGGAAAACCCGGAGCCTGAGGTTCCTCGGCGGCTGGATCACGTGCCGGTGCAGGCAACCGGAGCGCACGAGTCCCTGGAGAGCGGTGACGATGTGTGGGGGGACGTCGCTCCGCACACCGACTTCGAGGGGGACAAGAAGGAGGGGCTGTTGCGGATCATGCACGAGCACGGCGGCGAGATGCAGGCGAAGGAACTGGAAGAACTCGTTCCCTTTTCCCGGGCAACTCTTGATCGCTATCTGGGCGAGATGCGCGCCGACGGGCTCGTGGAAAACCACCGGCACGGTATGTGGCGTCCGGTTTCGGAAACCGAGTGACAGAAGCGACGATTCTGATCAAGTGCGGAGCATGAACGGGTGCATCTAAACCCGCCATGTGGCAGAATTTCGCACTCGATCAGAATGTGTGACTGCTACACGAGGGACTGAACGACGATGCGAACTTCCACCGATGCAGGTTCGTGGCGTGCTCTGGGCTCCTGTACGCGCCAGAGCACTTCCGACCTGGACGATCTGTTTGTCGACGGCGCGCACCAGAACCGTGTCAAACGGATCTGCAAGGGCTGCCCTGTCCGGCCGGAATGCCTGGCCGTGGCACTGGACAACCACGACGACCACGGCGTGTGGGGCGGCATGACGGCCCGGGAACGCCGCGCCCTGGTCAGGGAACACCCGAAGGTCACTTCATGGCGTGACGTCTTCGCCAAGGCCCTCAGCAACACACGTGAGCTTTTGGTGTAATCTGCATGTGCGGCTTGATCGCATGCATGCACACCCCCGTCTCCTCCCCTTCATCTCCATGTGGGGGGACGGGAATGCAGGAAGACCCCCGGTCTACGAGCGCCGGGGGTCTTCTGCTGTGCCGGGTCAGAAATCTTCTGTGTCTGCCGCTCGTTCCGCTTCCAGAAGCTGGCCGTACTCGATGGCTTCCAGCGGCTTGAACAGCGGCGTGCCGTCGGAGAGCGTCATGACGGCCTTCGGGAACCGGTCGTCGGTCTTGGCGAGCTGGGCGATCCGCTGCCGGGTCAGACCCGCGTAGGCGGCGATGTCGGCGTACCGGTGGAGCTGCTGAGTCTCGGTGGGCCGGTCCGGGTCCTCCACGACCACCTTGAGGATCGGATAGTCCTCGCAGCCGATGGATCCCATGAGCTGCCGGGCCCGGGGTGCGGCCGTGGCCACGAGGTCTTCGGGCCGGTCGCTCTCCTCGTGCCACACCAGGTCGAAGACGCGGAGCTGGCCGTTGAGGCTGCCCATGCCGCACAGCGGGCGCATCGTGGCCATGAGCGTCTCCCACTTCTCCATGTCGGGCCCCATGGTCTCCAAGGGGAAGTCCCCGAAGGAGACGCGGATGGTCCAGTTCGTCATGGTGTGTCCTCCATTTGTCGATGACAAGAGTGACTCTATCACAGCCCTTGTCATCGACAAACGTCCAGATCAGCGGGGATGAGGAACACCTTCCTCCTTGTCCGGCCAGTCGTGGTAGATCTCCTGACCGCACCAGCAGCCGCCTGTGGACAGCGTCCGCTGAGCAAGGTCTTCCTCCGTCCGGCGCCGCAGCTCACCCCGGCTGGGACGCTGCGCCCTGCGCCAGTCGAGGCCGCTCATCAGGAGACCCCCATCCGGTTCAGTTCGAGCGCCTCGTTCACCAGAGCACCCACCGCACGAAGGCCGTCAGCGAGCTGGTACCGGTTGAGGATGACGTTCAGCTCGGTCTGGGCGTCGCCGTACGCCTGCGAGGCCTTGTCGCTGCCCTCCATCGTCTTCAGGAGGGTGCGGACCTTCTCCAGGTCGGTCGCCCGGTCCGAGTTTCCAGTTTCCTTGGGCTCTGAACTGCTGGTTTCCATTTCTGCTCCTTGTCGGTTTCCTGTTTCGACGAACTGAGGGCCCCGATGGAAACTGGGGCCCTCAGTGGTAACTGACAGACTGTCTAACGAGTGGAGCTGTAGAGACTGTGCCGGACCGCGTCCGCCCAGGCCGCCTTCCACGCCCTCTCACCGAACCGGGCCTTGTAGGCGTCGTTCCGGATCTCCAACGCGTCGTTGAGAGAGTGGAACTCCTCCACACCCTGATCGGTGTCCAGATCCAGGAGAAGCACCTTCTGGCCGAACTCGGCCACAGCTTCGACGTACTCGGTGTGTTCGGCCGGAGACGGCTTCGGCTTACCGAAGAACGCCATCACGCGTTCTCGATCTGACGCGCCCTGCGGAGCCCATCGACGTACTGGGCTTCCTTGATGACCGACAACTGCTCGATCTTGCCGTAGACGTCGCGGTACTCGTAGCCCTGGGTGGTGACCTTGTCGTTGAGCTGAGCCACCTTGACCCAGAGCTTCATGTTGCTCGGGTCGACCTCGTCGAGCTGAAGGTACAGATCGAGCAAGGCGTTCAGATACGCATCACGCTCCGGGTCGGTCGGCTTCCGCGTCGGCTTGCTGAAGATGCCCATCAGTTCTCTCCCTTGATGATGCGGCGTACCGCTTCCTGCATGGCCGACTTCTCCTCGGACGACCCGAACCACTTCTTGTAGTCGGCAGTGGCCGGAGCCACACCGTCCGGAGAATGCGCCAGGTCGTGGCTCGCCTTCATCCACGCAGCCTGGTCCGAGCGGTTGCCCTGGATTGCTTCTCGCAGCCCGGAGGCCTCCAGATGGGCCGCGAGAAACGTGACGTACGCCTCACGTACTTCCGGAGTGGGCTTCTCCTTCGAGAAGAACCCCATCAGCTCCCCTCCCGTTCACTTCGATCGAATGCCTCGGCGTACGCGGATTCCTCCTGGGAGACCCCAAACCGGGCCGCGTACTTCGAGGAAAGAATGGTGAGTTTCCCCGCCACGAGCAACGCGCGGTTCAAGCGCGCCAGCTTCACCGTCAGATCGCTGTCCACCGGGACACTCTCTTTCCCGATGGTCTTGCTCTGACGGAAGAGGTCCACCAACCCGGCGATGTGCCGTTCCCGCTCTTCCGGGGTGGGGACCTCTTCCGTCGTCATCAGCGCTTTCCGAGCTGTTGCGCCGCCGCCTGAAGGTGCTCGCGGCTGACCTGGACGTGTGCCTGAGTCTTCTCCGTCTCGGGCCGGACAGCCGTCTCGTTCTTGGAGCCGTACGGGATGGACTGGTTCTCGCTCATCGGCCCAGCTCCTTCAGGAGCTTCTTGCTGGCCGAGGACATCTCGCGTCCCGTCCACTGGCGGTACCAGTCGGTGTTGTCGGACATGGTGTAATCGCTTCCTTCCGGGAAGTGTTGAACGATGTACCCGACTGCGATCGGGTTTCAGGACCAGGGTTCGAAGCAGCTACAACGACCCGAACCTCCGCATCCTTCACAGGTGTCCGTCTCGGACAGTTCCGCGAGCTGCTTGATGCTTTCGTACATGTCGCTCATGTCATTCACCTCCTTCATGAGCATCGAGACTCCGCAGGGCCTTGATGGCCCAGTGATCCTGGGGAACCTCGGCTTCGAGGTAGTCCTCATCGCAGAGGTAGGTGTGCGTCCGGCTGACGTACGTTGCATCCATCTGGATGACGTACTCGTCCGGAGTCATGTGGTTCTCCGCCGCGACCCACAGGTAGCCGCTGTCCTCAGGGACGCGCTGGCAGGTCCGGCAGCGTGGAGAAGGGATTCGCAGTTCGGGGAAGATTTCGCTCACGCGCCGCAGTCCTGTTCATACTCGTTCAACGAGCGAAGGCGGGGCTTGACGTAGACGTACGCCTCATCGGTGGGCAACTGGCCGAACTGGAGCGTCACACGCACCGGGGCCATGTAGGTCTCTCCCTTGTACTCGCCGTCGAGCAGGATCTTCCCGCACTCGACGTGCGTCAGGCGGAGGAAGCCGTCGAACTCCAGAGTGGCTTCGACCTCGGCCTTCGAGCAGTGGCAGAAGTCCGAGGCGTCGAAGTCGAACTTCGGGTGGTCGCGAAGGAACCGCTCGTTGAACTCGTTGGCGCTGTTCTGTGCGCGCTCCATGTTCTCGGTGTGGTTTCCGACGCGGCTGTTGATGTCCATGATTTCTCCCCTGCCGAAGTTCACGGGATTCCGTCCTGCTTGTGACTCTATTATCGCGAAGAGTCCGTGTCCATACAAGACGGGAATCCCGTGAACCAGGTCACAGAATCAGCGCATGGGGAACGCATCCGCGATGCTGCGTCCCACACTGGACTCGTCGTGATGATCATCCATGTCGTCGAGGATGTCTTCGCGGACCTTCAGACGCATGTACAGCCCCGTCGCGATGGACGATGCTGCCTGAGCCTCACGGATCAGCCACGTACGCTTCGGCTCGGTCTCCGTCTCCGCCGCCGTGAACGAGTCCACCGCCTTCTGGAGCAACTGGTCAGCCGTGGCCGGATCGTTGATGTCTGCCATGAAGCACCTCTCGGTCAGTCCTTGTACATGCGTCGCAGCGCAGCCAGTTTCTCTTCCAGCGCCGCGTACACATCTTCATCGATCGTGTCGGCGGAACGCACATACCACCGCTGCACCACCTTGGACTGGCCAGGCCGGTTCAGGCGTCCCTCGGCCTGTGTGTTGAGCATCCCGTCCTCGGACTGCGACAGCCAGATCTCATGGTTCGCCATGTGCTGGAGGCCGTCGGTGCCCTCACCGATCGCAGAAATCACCGCCACAAGAACCTGGTAGTCCTTGCCGAACGTGTCCTTCAGGATCTGCCGCTTCGCCTGGGTCGTCTTGCCGGTCCACCCCCGGGCCCGGCGACCGAGCTGCTTCACACAGAGATCCGCGAACTTCGAGGAATGCGTGAACACCAGAACCGGCTCGCCCTCGGGCAGGTCTTCCAGGATCTCCTTCACCGCGAGGATCTTCGGCTGAGGGATGTCCTTGTAGGAGATCTCCAGCCCTTCCTCCTCGACATCCTTGAGGGCGTAGCGGCCCGTGTGAGCGTCCGTCATCAACTCCTGGCGGGTGATGTCCACCTCGGTCGCCGTCAGCTCGCCCAGGGCCGCCTGGCGCAGCCGGATCCGCTGCACGATCCCCAGCGGAGTACCGACCGGGACATCGTCCAGCCACGCGAACGCCTGCTCCTCGAAGTCGCGGTACATACGGAGCTGCGCCGGGGACATGGCCGCGTACGAGTCGTGGATCACCACACCGGGCAGTTCGGCCACGACGTCCTCGGTCTTGCGGCGCACCACGCACGGGATGTTGTCCCAGAGCTTGCCGGGATCCTTCTCCGGGCCGATGACCTGCACGATCTTCTGACCGGCACGCTCCTCCAGGATGTGGAAGTGTTCCCCCACCCAGTCCCAGAACGCCGGGTACTCGGAACGCCACAGCCAGTTCAGCGTGGACCACAGCAGCTCGGGCTTGTTACGCGCCGGAGTACCGGAACAGGCCATCCGATGAGCACCCTTGATACGGCGGATCACCGTGAAGATCAGACCCTTGCGGTTCACCGCACGATGCGACTCGTCCAGGACGATCAGATCCCAGTCGCCGGTGCGGTTCCACGGCGGGATCCGGCCGTCACGCATGGCCCGGTTGACCTCCAGCACACTGACCTTCAGCTTGGGGCCCTTCAGCAGCTTGCCCGACGACCAGTCCACCACCGGCTCACCGGTCAACAGATCCAGCACAGGGCCGCCTGGATCCGTACGGGTCAGCACCTTCGCCGAGTCCAGGTCGCGCAGAACTTCACCGGTCCGGCAGTCGAAGACCTTCTTGCTCTTGACGCGCAGCATCCGGGCCCGGGGCCAGTCGCGCACTTCCTCGCCGGTGATCAGATCGAAGCGGGACCGCTTCACGTCTGGCTTCATCAGCGGCTTGCAGGTGTCGAAGTCCAACAGCGGCTTGCCGGTGACACAGTCCAGGACGGGTTCGTGACCGAGCATGCCGGTGGCGACCTCCCATCCGACGATGAAGACACCGGGGCCCTTCCTCGTCATGAGCTTCCACGACTCGGGGTCGGATTCCGGTGTGCCGACGATCCGGCACCATTCGTCCGGCAGCGAGGAGAACTGCCCCATGTAGGTGCGCTTCCACTGGACGTGGGTGTTCACCGGGGCGATCACCAGAACACGAGGAGGACGACGCGGCTTCATCGCTTTCAGGATCGCGTCAAGCCGTTCGACGGCCATCAGGGTCTTGCCCGTTCCCAAACCGTCCGCGAGCAGACCGCTGGGGTTTTTCGCCAGGATTTCCAGGGCTTCTTCCTGGTACCTCCTGGGGGTGAGCAGCCTGTCGTCTTCCCGTGTCATGGTGTCTCAGATCCTTTCGTTTTCCCGCAGCTTCCTGATGATTTCCGAGACGTGCGGATCGGTTTCCGCGACGTCGATGCGAGCGGCGTGCAGATCGGTGGCGCCTCCGCTCGGGCGCTGGCACATCTTGCCCTGCTGGGCGTAACACCCCGGCCGTGGACAGACCACAGCCAAGGCGTACCGCCGGGACAGGTTCCGGTGAACGCTTTCCTTGGACAACGCGCTCCTTCAGACGAACCGGGAGAGCCGCGTACGCGGCTCGACCTTGGTGACGAACAGGGTTTCCTCGCCCTTGAGGGACGAGACCGTCAGCCGTACGAGGTGCAGGAAGTTGTACGGCGTGATCCGGTAGTGGATGTCGGCGCTGTTGCTGCCTCCTCCGTCGTACGTCCTGGGAATCGGATCCTCAGCGATGTGTTCGAGGAACGCGAACAACTCCTCGCATTCCTTCTCGGGCCAGTTCTCGATGTGTTCCAGAACTTCCTTGCCGAGCATCACTTTGTACATTGCTTCTCCTTCTCCGCACACGGCTTGCAGACGTCCCTGACCCGACCGTCTTCGGTGGGATCCAACTGGTCGTGCGTACACCAGTCGAAGCAGAGACAGCACATGACCCGACCGTGCGTGGACCGGTCGAGCCGGACCCGTACACCACCGTCCGCCAGCGGCACCGTCAGGAAGTCCTCGGGTTCTTCGAGATTCACCATCGTGATGTCGCCGCCTTGAATCGGTCCCACGGAAATGCGAGCTGCCCTTCGGGCACGGATTCGGTCTTCTGGCTGGGGGTCTTGTCGCCGGGGAAGTGCGGGAACCTCTTCAGATTCGCGTCGACCTCGGCCCAGAACGCTTCCGCCTGAGCGGGGGTCCAGCCCTGGCGCTTCTCCATCCAGCGACGGCAGCGGGGCAACGTCTCGTCGTTCCAGCTCATGTGGTTGATCTTGCCGTTGAAGCTGCGTGCCACATGGTCCGGGTACGGGAATGCATCCGGATCGTCATTGTCCGGACCCGTCCTGTTGGCCCAGTTGTTCACTGCACTGTGCGATACGCCTCCCAGGTAAGCTGCCAGGTCTTTGCCGCCGATTCCGTACGTTGTCATGGTGTTTTCCTTTTCAGAGCTTGAACCGGATGACGCTGCTCATCTTCCACATGATGGCTGCCATGGGCAGGACCAGAACACTCAGGAAAATGATGAGCAACGTCTCCATCAGTTCGTTGAACAGGTGGAAAAATCCCAACAGCCCGAGCATGATGCTCATCAGTTGGGCTTGATCCTGCATGGCTGTAACTCTCCTCGTTTGTGCCGGTACACCGCAAACGCCGTCAACGCTGCGGCGAGGCTCAGCCAGCCGGGCAACCCCAGACACCACAGGACTCCGGTGACGCCCAGGCAGGTCAGAGCCTCGCTCAACAGTTTCATATGGTCAGCCGATCTTCTTCGGCAGGGCCCGGTAGGTCAGGTAGACGCCGGACCCCAGGGTCAGCAGCCCGAAAACGACCGCACCCCAGTTGAGCAGGGCGAGCCCGGCCACGACGAGCAGCAGGGCCCCGATGAGGCTCTTGCGGGAGTGCTTGGCCTGGATGTACTTCGTCATGTGATTTCTTCTCTCTTCCGGAGATCCTATTTTTCAGTTTCCAGAAACTGCCAGAGGCAGAAGAAACTGTTGGGCACGAGTACATACACAGCGTATTTGAAAAGTCCGACCTGGTCGAACGTCCCGAGCAGCGCGAATACCATCCAGAGAATCAGGAGGATCACGTTGATGATCGAGAGCGCGCCCCAGAACTTCCTCATCTGGATTACTCCCTGTGATTTCTACTCTTGCGTGGGGGTGAAGGGATTCGAACCCTCATGTCTTTCGACGCCGATACTTGAAGTCGGTGTGTATACCAAATTCCACCACACCCCCTGGAACTCCTCAGGCTGCGAAGAGGTCCAACAACAGGAACATCAGAACCTCGGCTGCGGCGTAAGTAGCGAGCAGCGTGAGGATGCCGATCGTGACGGCCCATCCCAGCGAACCCGCCGGAATACCCGCCGCTTCCAGGTGGCCGCTGTAGGCCAGCCACCCGACTCCGGAACCGAGGATGGATCCGGCAGCGGTCTCGATGCAGAACTTGTCGCGGGACATCACTTCTTGTACTCCTTGTCAGGCTTGCGCAGCGGGGCGACCATCCATAGGACGATCAGAGGACCGAGGACGTACCACTCTCCCCAGAGACCGATGTTCCCGTCGTGGTACACGGCGTGGAGACCGGCGGAGAAGGCGAACATCACGAGCGAGATGACCTTCGCATCGAACAGCAGGAACTCGACCTTGCAGCGCCTGGTCAGCTCCGGCTTCTTGTCCTCCGGCTTCTCGTCCTCGATCACCGGAAGTCCTCCCTCGTGGCCTTGACGGGCTTCTCGTCCTCGTCGTCGTCGAACTGACCGGACCGCACCGAGACGTACGTCTTGACGAGGAAGATCAGAACGATCAGCGAGAACGAAGCCCACATGACGCTGCTGGCGATGTCCGCCGGATCGTGGAAATCGGCGAGGGTGAGCCACCCCGAGAACCAACCCAGCGTGAACAGGTATCGGATCCGCATCAGCCCGCGCACTTCGGGAAGGACTTGTTCTCGGTGCAGCGCTCCCAGACCGAACGGTCGACCTTGACCTCGTGGACGGCGCCGTCCTTGTCCTTAACCTCGACCTCGTACTTCTCCTTGCAGCCCTTGCTCTTCTTGGTGGACTTGGTCGCCGACGCCGACGGGGTCGGCTTGTCCACGAGCAGCGGGACGACGGCCACACCGGCGCCCATTCCACCGGCCGCGTTGGACGAAGCGGTGGGGGCCGGAGCGGGAGCGGGCTGGGCGGGCTTCGGCTTGGTGGTGTCCACCTTGGGCTTCGTCTCGGTCTTCGGCTTGGTGCTGCCGCCCTTGGATCCGGTCGTACCGCCCTTGGTGTTCTGGATGTCGTAGGCGACGGATCCCATGGACAGCTCGACGCCGCAGATCTCGTGCTCACGCTCCACGACCGTGCCCTTGACCCCGTTGTACGAGGTGCAGGCGGTCAGGGCGAGAGCGCCGGACAGAGCGGCGACGGCAACGATGGTGCGCTTGTCGGTCTTCATGCTGTGTTTCCCCTTCGAGAGAATCAACGGACCGGGCAGTCCTTGTGGTCGTCGTAGGCGCCGTACTTGTCGCACGAACGACACCAGGTCAAGTGCTCGATGTGGGTGGACGAACTCCTCTTCTCGTACAGATCCGTCACCCACGGGG
>Ga0213822_1001882_pt1 | contig 10895 bp, 6 predicted proteins | sample MC6MC0908MG_FD_179872 | JGI IMG/M metagenome (GOLD analysis project Ga0213822, IMG submission 179872) | Enriched soil aggregate microbial communities from Iowa State University, Ames, United States - MC6-MC0908-MG | ecosystem: Environmental > Terrestrial > Soil > Unclassified | place: USA: Iowa...
CATATGATCGATTGGTGGCACTGCCTTATACCTCTTTTTGTATTGAACATACTGCAAAAGACGTTCCAACAGATCGACCGGTTGAAGAGCAAGTGATGCTTCCTCCAGTAGACAATTCTTTTGCTGGCCGAGATGACAAGGATGATATTCATGATTATGAAGATATGTTTCAAGTTGTGGCGAAATATGGAACTTCTGAAACACCTTCCGATTTTGAAGGGGATTTTGAAGATTATGATGAATTATATGAAGATCCTGAAGAAATTGCCGTTAATGACGAATGGGATTCATACCATATCTCTGAAACAGATGAATTAACACGCCAAGTTTCCATTCAGGAAGTAGAACACGCGAGAAAATTTGATTATTTAGAGGATTAAATGTGGGATTCAATAAAATAGGCGCAATTGTTATAAATGAGTGCTTTAATAAACATACATGGCCAGCCCATATATTTTAAGAGAAAAGATATTACCCCAGTTTACATGTTTTATTAAGAATAATATGTAAAAAATAAATTATTTCCTTGTTAAAAAGATCACTTAATATAGTGGTCTTTTTATAATTAATCCATAAAGGTTTAGTAAAATTGTCTATTTCATTTGTCCCTTCATTGAATAATGTATTAAAACAAGGAGGATGATAAAATGGGTTTCGACAATTTTAATAGAAGTGAAAAGGAACCAACTAATAAAAGAATTAGCAGAATTCATGATGATTGTGAAGAAAGTTGTAATAACAAAAATATCCATCAAGGAGTACAGGTACCACAAGAACCTTTAGGTACAGGTCTTCCAGGGTTTGCTTATATTTATGATACCACTGCTCAACCAGGTATCCCGAATAATGGTTCCGTTACTTTCAATACAAATGGTAATATTACTCCTGCAGGGTTTGTAACACATGTACCAGGAACAGCACCTATCATTATAAATCAAACGGGTATTTATCTTATTACCTACGAGGTGTTTGTTACAGGTGGCCCTAATGCATTTGCTCTTTTCAATGGCGACAACCAAATAGCCGGTTCCAATTATGGAGACAATTCTGGTAACTTGGAAAATGGTCAAGTAATAACGACTTTAAATTCATCAGATGTTCTTACTTTGAGAAATATTCATCCAAACCCAACAGCTTTATTAAATTTAGTTATTCCTGACATTCTAGTTATTAGCGCGTCTATTGTCATTTTAAGGTTGGCTTAGGAATCTTACTACATTCAACACAGTGCACGGAAATGCACTATAAAACTTGAACACAATTCGTTACAAAATAATGTGGTGTCACGTTACCACGAGCCGCAAGTGAGCTCTCGACAATTTACCACAATATCAAAGCTTTCATCTTAGGATGTAGGCTTTTTTTGCTTTGAAAACTACATCCAACAGCCAAAACACTATGAGTTGAGAGGGCAGAGTTTGATATGGTTTTGACAGTGGAATTTATTGTTGGATTTAATTTTCTCTCCCATTATTATTAATGGTGGAGGGATTGTAATGGATATATTAAGATTTAATTATTCAACTTTACTTAAGAGAAGTAAATCAAAAAGTTATCAACTACAGGTGATGGAACTAACAAAAGTCCTTATGACTTTTTTAAAAGATAATAGTTTAATAAATATGGATCCTTTTAAAGAGGACGGGTCTATAAAAGAGGATTTAGTAATTCGTAAATCAAATTTGTCTGACATTGGCAATGAGTTATTTAAAATTTATTATCCGAAGTGGTCAAATTACATAGATCGTGGGGGGAATATAGAAAATGTAAAGATACTAGAAAATGGTTTAAGGGCTCTACAAAAAACTAAAATTTAAAAAATAAATGTACTTTACTAAGCATCCGAAATAGGGTGTTTTTTTATTTTGAAGGTGAGTATCGAGTAGTTATGCTTTTAGTTGCCAGGGCAACAGTACTTACGTCTTGAACTGTGTTTTCGAGAATCTTCTAAACCTGTGATTCCACGTTTTTTATAAGCTATTCTCCACCTAGTACCTGCTCTGTGAATACGTGTCCTATCAATCTCATCAACGTCAAATCCTGCTTCTTCAAAAATGGCAATTTTCCTGTTTCAGATTGTGCAATAAATAAGCGTTTAAACTCATCCGTAGACGTAAACGCTTTATCGCTCACAGCTTCTACATAAGGATTTTTTTTAATTCATTTTGTAGGTGAGGTGTTAAAAAATTTTTATTCATCGTGATCGTGACACATTACTGATGTAAATCTTTTGTATATGTCGATTTAATATAGTTAAACGTGGGGAAATATTGAAAACCTCAGATTTCTTAGAATAGATTTAGTTCTTAAAAGGAGGATGAATAGCTCTATACTATAAAACTATGACCCTTTTTCAAAGATTGGAGGAACAAACATGCAAACTAAAAAGCAACAAAAATTATGGAAACGCTCGTTCAATTCATTTCTTGCAACAGCACTAGTTGCAAGTAGTGTGTCCTTTGTGGAGCCACAACAAGCAAAGGCAGCTTCTGCTGCTGATTATGTAGGACCAGGTGGGGTAAATATTACGGACCCTGATTTTTTATCTTATATAGATATTGAGAAAAGCCCAGCAATGATAGGTAATAAATTTGTATTAAAGGATCTTGCTGGTGAATTCAACTGGAATAATGCTATGGGAGCAATTTCTGAGCAACATGTCAATGGAGGAGAAATTAACTTCCATCAAGCAACTGATGGGAAGAATACTGGTATGCTCTTTTCAACTACTCTTATAACAGACATACCTTTTGGAACCAGTCAGGAAAGAGAAGTATTCTCCGTACAAAAATCAGGCGGAATAGGATTTCCCTGGGAATTTAGTAAAGCTGGAGATAAGGATGTCTCCTATAGTGATAGTAAAATTATTACTAATTTTGCTACAAACGAAGTAAAAACGATTGAACAACCGACTGAAAAAGTGTCTGCCCCTAATATACTGCGTGTAGTGAGTACATCTGATATGTGGAATCTATCTATTAATGGTCGAATCCAGGCACATGCGCCACAAGACCACACTCCGCGTTGGACAAAAGGGGTATCGAGTAATGGTTTTGAGTATTTTGGATATGGCGACTATGAGCCGTTTAAAAATGGTAATATTGCAGAAATGCTTGTATTTAACAGAAAGTTGACTGATATCGAACGACCAAAGGTAAACAGCTATCTGGCTTTAAAATATGGGATTACATTGAAAAATGGCGATGGTACACCAACTGATTATATTGCAAGTGATGGTTCAACGATGTGGACTGCAAGTGAAAATACTAGTTACGGTCATCGTATAACTGGTATTGGACTGGATGGTGCAGGTGGTATAAATCAAAAGCAATCAAAATCACAAGCAGAGGATGCAATAGTAACGATTGCACTTGGCAATACAATAGAAGCATTGAATAAAGAGAACACTGGTGAAATCACCAACGATTTATCATTCTTTACATTTAGTGATAATGGCGCAACAGCATCTTACAATACTATCATTGATAATGCTAATTTACCAGCTACTTTAGCACACGAAAATGACTCAACAAATACAACTAAAATGATGCCACGTGTGTTTAAAGTGGAGAAAAGTGCTACATGGGCAGATCAAACAATTACATTAAAAGTAGATGGGGTAGATTTAAATAGCTATCAATATCATCTTTTTGTAAATGATTCTGATAATACATTCCCAAAAGCAACAACAACAGCTTATCCAGTTGACCAAGCAACAGGTACAGTAACATTGGATAGTAGTGCTAAGCTTGTAAATGGTAGCTTCTATACATTCGTACAGTATGTGGATAAAACGGATTTAGAAACACTTGTAAATGCTACGGATGCTGAAAACTTGCAACAAGGTGATTATACTTCCAGTTCGTGGTCTTTATTCCAAAACGCATTAACGGATGCAAAAGCCGCATTAACGGATTCTGGTAAAACAACTGCTGAGGTTAAAGCAGCATTAGATGCATTGAACACAGCAAAAGCTAACCTAAAAGAAGTAACATCATTACCGACAATTTCAGTAACTGCACCAACAGGCACAGTGACAACAGGTAAACCAACATTTAAAGGAACAGCCACACCAGGCTCAGAAGTTAGTGTAAAAGTGGGAGGTATCATCCTAACTGCAACAGCAGATGCAGATGGAAACTGGAGCGTAATACCAGATACAGATATTCCAGATGGAGCCTATACGGTTGAGGTAACAGCATCAATAGATGGAGAAACATCTACACCAGTAACAAAAGAGATTACAATCGATACAGCAACACAAAGTCCAACTGTAACAATCACTGCACCAACAGGCACAGTGACAACAGGTAAACCAGCATTTACAGGAACAGCCACACCAGGCTCAGAAGTTAGTGTAAAAGTGGGTGATATCATCCTAACTGCAACAGCAGATGCAGATGGAAACTGGAGCGTAATACCAGATACAGATATTCCAGATGGAGCCTATATGGTTGAGGTAACAGCATCAATAGATGGAGAAACATCTACACCAGTAACAAAAGTGATTACAATCAATACAGCAACACAAAATCCAACTGTAACAATCACTGCACCAACAGGCACAGTGACAACAGGTAAACCAACATTTACAGGAACAGCCACACCAGGCTCAGAAGTTAGTGTAAAAGTGGGAGATATCATCCTAACTGCAACAGCAGATGCAGATGGAAACTGGAGCGTAATACCAGATACAGATATTCCAGATGGAGCCTATATGGTTGAGGTAACAGCATCAATAGATGGAGAAACATCTACACCAGTAACAAAAGTGATTACAATCAATACAAAAACGCCACCTGTACTAACACCAGGCCTAGGCTCATTAGTACCATCACAAGGTGCATTAAGTCCAAGCTTCTCTTCAGAAGTGACAAATTATACAATGAATGTTGGTTATGCCACATCACACTTATCGTTCTTAGCAACACCAATTACTCCGGGTGCTTCGGTGACGACAACGGTCAATGGACAACTGGGTACTCTTGCACAATTTCCACTACAGGTAGGGGAAAATATAATTGGGATTACAGTGGCAGATGGAAACGGCAATGTGAGACATTACACGATTAAAGTATATCGCGAAGCCTATACAGGTGGAGGTAATTCAGGTGGCGGAAGTACATGGACGCCAGACCCAACACCACCACCAAGTGAAACAAAAACAAAAATTCAAGTAGAACTCGAAATTGATGGTGACAACCCACTTGAAAAAACAACAGTGGAAATTGAACGTACTAAGCATGTGAATGGTGAAGTGACAGACTTTGTAAACTTAACACAAGCGCAAGCATTAGAAGCAGTAGAAAAAGCGAAACAAATTGGCAATAGCATTGCACGTATCGTCATTCCAGATGTGAAGGATGAAGTGGATAAAGTAACAGTAGAAATTCCAAAACAATCTCTACACACATTACGTGACAATGGTTTATCACTAGAAATTTCCACAGTGAATGGCCATATTGCAATTCCACAAAGCTCAATGGCAAGCATTGACGATAACTTCTACTTCCGTTTAGTGCCAGTGAAGAAGGAAAGTGAGCGTCAAGCAATTGAAGAGCGTGCAAAAGTGGAGAAAGTCGTGCGTGAAACTTTACAAAGCAATGATGTGCGTGTTGTAGCACGTCCAATGACAATAGAAACAAATATGCCAAGTCGTCCGGTTCAAGTGACACTACCGTTAAGAGATGTAAAGGTGCCAACAGAGGCAGCTGCACATCAAGTATTCTTAGAACAACTAGCTGTGTTTATTGAACACTCTGATGGCGAGAAAGTAGTAGTCTTCCCTGATGTAGTGACAATGGCGAATGGTGAGCTTGGTTTACGTTTCACTGTAGAGAAATTTAGTACATTTACGATTATTCAATTTGATAAGCAAGAAGTTGAACAACCAGAGATAGATGAGCACGAGGCATATATTAAAGGATTCCCGAATGGTACATTTGGTCCTGACAAGAATGTAACACGTGCACAAGTAGCAATCATGATGGCTCGTATTTTAGGCTATACAGAAGGACAAGCATTGAACAAAGCGCCATTTAAAGATGTAGCCAAAAACCATAGTGCTGCAGGAGCAATTACCTTTGTTAAAGAACAGGGCATTATGAATGGTGATCAAAACGGTAACTTCCATGCAAATGCGAATATCACACGTGCTGAAATGGCAGCAGTTGTAGCCAACTATAAACAGCTTTATGTTGAAGAAGGTGTGGCAATTACGTTCAAGGATACTAATGGCCATTGGGCACAGTGGATCATTGAGGCAAATCGTGCTGCAGGCATCATCAATGGACTTGAGAATGGAAGCTTCGCACCAAATGCAGCTCTAACTCGAGCACAAGCTGTTGTGATGATGAACCGCATGTTTGAACGTGGTCCATTACACGGTGTGACAAAGCCAAGCTTCCCAGATGTCAAAGCAACACATTGGGCATTTAATGAAATCGAAGAAGCTGCAAATTCTCACTCTTATCTAATCGATGAAGATGGGAAAGAACAGCTTTCAAAATAATAAAAGTTACATGCAAACACCTCATGTATAGTGGGGTGTTTGTTTATGTTATGAATTATTTTATGTAAGTAAATATCTTACATTTTAGATAACCCAGAAAGACTAGGCTTCCTTGTGAGCCTAGTCTTTTTGATATATAAAGAGGATAGGATTACAAAAGTGACGGTTTGAACTTCCTAACTGATGGATAGAACAACATAGTACCTCATTAATTTTTAGGGATAGAGAATAATATGGTCGTGCCTTGACCAATGACACTGTCTATACTTAATTCCACGTCAAATAAGTGCTTCAGGCGTTGTTCTGTATTTATCAGACCTACGCTTGTTTTCTTGTGAGATGTCTTTGGGTCAAACCCTACACCATTATCTGAAATGGCTATTGTAAAATGATCTGTTACCTCTTGAATAGAAATGGTCACAATACCACCCTCTCTTCGTGGTAATATGCCATGCTGAATAGCATTTTCGACAAGGGTTTGTATAGAAAGTGGGGGAACAAAAAGCTCCATTTCGCTGGGCATATCCCAAACGACTTGAATCCTGTTGCCGAAACGTATTTGTTCAATGGCAAGATAGGCACGAACAAGCTTTAATTCATAGTTTATAGGCACAATTAAATCGACATTTTGGAAATCGAAGCTTGTTTGTAGATAATCACTAAAGGCAAGTAGTAATTCTTCCATCTTCTCCTCATCTACCCCATGTAAAGAAATAATAGAATTCAGCGTATTGAAGAAAAAATGCGGCTGAATTTGTGCTTGAAGCCATGCAGCCTCAATGCGCAGACGTTCCTCGCTAGATTGCTTCACTTGAATAAGAGCTTGAACTCGTGATTTAAGCTCTATATATTCCATTGGTTTTTTAACATAATCATTGGCGCCACTTAAAAAGGCTAGTCGAATATCTTCACTTTGTTGTCGAGCTGTTAAAAACAATAGAGGTAGCTCTGAGATAGAGAATTTTTCACGAATGTGCTTTGCTAATTCATAGCCAGACATATGCGGCATCATAATATCAGAAATCACTAAATCAAAGCTATTCTCTTGTAGTTTTCTAAGAGCCTCGGCCCCGCTTAAAGCGGTTTCTATTTCAAAGGGCTCATTCGAAAAAGCATTAACGAGAACTTGTAAGTTTACAGCATCATCATCAACAATGAGAATTCGTGCCTGACTAGTCACCAAAGTTTTATTTTCAATGGAAGCCGCAATGCCTTCTTCCATTTGCGATAAATCATTCGATAATGAAGTGAATTTTAATAATGTTGGAGCCGTCTCAGCATTTAATTGACTGTCTTCCACTGCTTGTGACTTCGCTATTGGTAGGGAGAACGTAAAGGTTGAGCCTTTCCCAACAGTAGAAGTCAACGATATTGTCCCACCGTGCAAGGATACAAGCTCTTTGCAAATACTTAAGCCTAAACCAAGGCCACCCCCCACCGATGTCATTGTTGAATCAACTTGTTCGTATTGCTCGAATATACTTTCTTGCATACTTTTATCAATGCCTATCCCTGTATCTATAACGGAAATATATAGTTTTTTACCAACTACTTCAGCATCAATCGTAATAGAGCCCCGTTCTGTGAATTTAATAGCATTATGAATTAAGTTCGCAAAAATTTGTATAAGTCTTGTCTCGTCGGCAAAAACAAATGGTGAATTAATAGGTATACGAACGATAAGTTCAATTGGCTTTCCTTTCAGCATAAAACGAAACATATTACTTACAGCATTTGCTAGATTGTAGGCATTCAAAGGTTTTGGTTGCAGTTGAAGCGTTTTTTCTTTTAATTTTGCTAAATCCAATAAATCATCTAACATGTGTGTCATATGATTTCCGATTCTTACCATGAGCTTTAAATTATTTTGATTTTCTATATCTACCTGCTTAGCTAACATCGTTTGGGCAATACTCATCATGCCATGCAAGGGATTGCGTAATTCGTGGGAGGTATTTGCTAGAAAATCATCCTTTGTATTTATTTCTTTTTGTAATTTCACAGAAAGCTTTTCTGTTTGTAAAGTTGTTTGAAAATAGTTTGTAAACCAAAATGCAGATAATGCAGTTACACCAATTAACATATCAAAAGGATAATGGCTATAGGGTAATATTGTATTCTGTCTTGAATTGAAAAATAACGAATTGGTTGCCACTGCTGTTCCTAATAATAATAAAAATATAACGCCTTTTTGACCTTTTAAAGCTATAACCAATGTGAAAATAGTTACAATAACTGGAGAGAGGATAAAAAGTATTATTAATATCATTTTGGTTTTAAAAATATATTCAATTGGGGCTACTATAATAAAAATTATATAGAAAGCATATACCAATGGGACAATCGTTAATATTTTAGGCTTAGCGTATTCCTTCATCAATTCACGTATTAATAAGACAAAAAACAACGCACTATGTATGTAAGATAAATAATATAGTTTGCTTGCTAAAATCCAATTTATTGGTAAAAAATTAAATAATATTCGATTGCTAGAAACAAGGATCGTTAAACAAGTTGAAATAGTAATCATAGCAAAATAAAATAAAGTTTTATTTCGAACTCCTATACTCCAAAGTAAAATTGTAAATAGTAGGTAAATTAGAAAGACTAAGCAAACGGCCATTTGAGTATCAATGGCAAAAGACGTTGATTGTTCCATTGAGTATAAATCGCCAAGTATAATTTCTCGTTGGAACCCACCTTGTTCATAAGGATTTGTTTGAACACCCTGTATAATAATTTCGCTTTCATTCGTATTAAGTGTAAAATAATGAGTTATGGGTCTGCCAATAGGAGCCGTTTGAGTATCATTCGTCGTAAGGTTTCCTAATCCTCCAATAAATTTACCGTCTATATAAAGCTCATAGGGTGCTAAACCTTCAGGAATCGTAATACCGTACATCTGAGGGGAAGTGTGTTCTTTTAAAATTTTTAAACGATAAGAACCATAATGAACTTTCTCGCCATTTTTAAAATATTGATCCCAAGATTCTGGCTGATTTGTATAAACCTTATTTTGTTCCACTGATTGGGCATTTTCAGAAGCGAGGAGGATGTTAGGGTAGAATTCCCATTCCTTCTGTAGCTTAACTTTGAAATTATGGCTTGTATCAATACTCCTTAAATCTACTGTACCTTGTATAACATTGACTCCTGTTGAAATGTTTGTGAAATTCATCCAAATAAAGTGTAAAAGGGTTAGAAAACAAAAGAATAACCCAGAAATTAGAAAAACCGATAATTTTTTAGAGAATATTTGCTTTTTTATCATAAAAAATAGATTTCGACAAACAGATTTATTTCTCCTTCAAAAATAAAGGTTTTCTTATCAATTATAATAAAAAACCCCCCCGTAAAAGGTTAGATTGATGTCTATCTTTTATGGGGCTTTTCTATACTTTTTAAATGAAGAACAGTTATTAAATTGGAGCTGCTACTGCCTTAAATTACCTGCTCTCTTTAATATTTCATCTTCTGGCTTAGTTCATGCAGATGGAGATGAAATTGAGGAATTTAGTGTAAGAAATGCAAAATCACTTCGAATTAGAAAGAAAATGTTCAGTAAAAAAGTAACCAAAAAGAATAAATCTCTTAGGTTACTAGAAACGTAAATAATATGTTTTAACTTAATTTTTTAATACTAAGTTATTTGGAGAAGTTTTTATAAACTTATTAAATAAAAAACGTACAATTGGTCCCATAATAATAATTTGCAAAGGTAATGCTACAATAAAATTCCTACAAAACACAGAAAGGAATTCTTTAATAATCGAATTGGAATACAATCCATTGTGAAAATAACTTGTTATCAAACCATAAATAGACATAAAAAAAGCCATTCCAATAACCATGCATGTAGATATTGTTAGAATCTTAAATAGAACATTTGATGTATTTGCTGTTAATTTGAAAGCTATTTTTTTAGCTATAGGTCCCACTAGGTACAAGTCAAGAATGATAGCAACAATAAAACCTATTAAAAAATTAGTAATTCCACCTAAGAAAGAAATTTGTCCAAATGTATCATTAAGGTAGAAGTTATAAAGGGTCATAAAAAGTACCATTCCAAAACACATTATTAAACCAAAATATAGACTTTCTTTTCTAGTAGTTGGCGTACGTCAACACTCCTTTCGTTACTTGTGTAAGTATATAAATTTTATAAATACTTAGTAAGTGACAATTCTGTGAAGGTTTTTGTGGGAATTATAAATATATATTACTGCACAATTATGAGGGAATTACACAGTAAATAAAAAAAGCCGCAGCGTCATCACACGTTACAGCTTATATTTTTATATTTATTTTTATTAAAAATTTGTAATACCAGTACAAAAATAGATAAGGGAACAAATACGAGAAAAACGTCAGGTAGACATTCCAA
>Ga0213822_1001883_pt1 | contig 10892 bp, 9 predicted proteins | sample MC6MC0908MG_FD_179872 | JGI IMG/M metagenome (GOLD analysis project Ga0213822, IMG submission 179872) | Enriched soil aggregate microbial communities from Iowa State University, Ames, United States - MC6-MC0908-MG | ecosystem: Environmental > Terrestrial > Soil > Unclassified | place: USA: Iowa...
GACGCTCGCGGTGCACGGCGTAGAAGCCTTCGGCTTCACGGCGCGACAGCTGCTTGTACTTGGCGGCGACGACCTTCAGGCCGGCCTTTTCGAAGCGGGCGTAGATTTCACCGATGACGTTCTTGGCGACGGCGTCCGGCTTGATGATGGAAAGGGTGCGCTCCAGCGCCATGGGAATACTCCGTTGGGCGGGCCACTTGATCGGCCCGAGGTTAACATGAAAAAAACCCGCGTCAAAACGCGGGCTTAGCCTGATATACGTGCGCCAATTCTAACGTGTCCTCCTCGCCTACGGTAGTGCCACGCCATGCGTGGCAGGCATGCACCGGACGGGGTAGCGCGCCCCGTTCAGGCAGTTCCGGGGGTTGCCAGCCACAGGCCGGCACTGCACAGCGGCGGATGAACGAATGCCTGTTCCTGCTGCGCCGCACAATGCAGCGGCGCAGCCACAGGTCTAGTATCAAACAATCGTTTGATTGAACTACCCTGCCCCATGGCCAAACCTGCCCACTTCTCCACCAAGGACCGCATTCTCGGCGCTGCCGAGGAACTGTTCGCCCTGCACGGGTTCGCGGGCACCTCGCTGCGCCAGGTCACCAGCCAGGCCGATGTGAACATCGCCGCGGTCAATTACCACTTCGGCTCCAAGGAGAATCTGGTCAACGAGGTGTTCCGCCGCCGGATGGATGAAATGACCTCGGCCCGGCTGACCCAGCTGGACAGCGCCCGCCGTGAACACCCCGGTGAGCTGCGCCCGGTCCTGGCCGCCTTCGTCGAACCGGCGCTGGCCATGGCCCAGGACCGCCAGACCGGCGGCGCCTTCGTGCGCGTCATCGCCCGCGCCTACGCGGAAAAGAACGACAACCTGCGCAAGTTCCTTTCCGACCATTACGGCCACGTCCTGCGCGACTTCGGCAAGGCGATCGCCGCCTGCGTGCCAGGGCTGAGCAAGGAAGAGCTGTACTGGCGCCTGGATTTCCTCGCCGGCTCGCTGACCTATGCCATGGCCGACTTCGGCCTGATCAAGCGACCCGCCGGTGTCACCGAAGCGGCGCATCGTGCCCATGCCGCCCAGGAACTGATTCATTTCGCCGAAGCCGGATTCCGCGCCAGCGCGGCCTCGAGTGCTTCGACGACCTCCCTTTCCACCCCGTAGAGCCGGGCGCTGACCGGCTTCCAGACAACAAAGGCTTATCGACATGTCCAATTCCCTGCTAGTCCGCCGTGCCGCCGTGCTGGGTGCCGGCGTCATGGGCGCCCAGATCGCCGCCCACCTGACCAACGCCGGCGTCGACACGGTGCTGTTCGACCTGCCCGCCAAGGAAGGTCCGGCCGATGGCATCGTGCTCAAGGCGATCGCCAACCTGGGCAAGCTCAGCCCTGCCCCGCTCGCCAGCAAGTCCTACGCCGAGGCGATCACGCCGGCCAACTACGAGACCGGCCTGGAGCAGTTGAAGGACTGCGACCTGATCATCGAAGCCATCGCCGAACGGATGGACTGGAAGCAGGACCTGTACAAGAAGATCGCCCCGTTCGTGGCCGATCACGCCGTGCTGGCTTCCAACACCTCCGGCCTGGGCATCAACAAGCTCGCCGACGTGCTGCCCGAGCAGCTGCGCCACCGCTTCTGCGGCGTGCATTTCTTCAATCCGCCGCGCTACATGCATCTGGCCGAGCTGATCCCGGCCACCACCACCGATGCTGCCGTGCTGGAAGGTCTGGAAGCGTTCCTGGTCACCACCCTGGGCAAGGGCGTGGTGTATGCCAAGGACACCCCGAACTTCATCGGCAACCGCATCGGCGTGTTCTCGATCCTGTCCACCATCCACCACACGCAGGCCTTCGGCCTGGGCTTCGACGAAGTGGACGGCCTGACCGGCCCGCTGGTCGGCCGCCCGAAGTCGGCGACCTACCGCACCTCCGACGTCGTCGGCCTGGACACCATGGCGCACGTGATCAAGACCATGGGCGACACCCTGCCCACCGATCCGTGGCATGAATTCTTCAAGTCGCCCAAGTGGCTGGAGGGGTTGATCGCCAAGGGCGCGCTTGGCCAGAAAACCGGTGCCGGCATTTTCCGCAAGGTCGGCAAGGACATCGTCGTGCTGGACCTGGAAAAGCAGGACTACCGCCCGGCCGATCGCACCGCCGCCCCGGAAGTGGTCGAGATCCTGAAGATCAAGAACCCGGCCGCGCAGTTCCTGTGGGCGACCTTCCGTGACCTGTTCCACTACAGCGCCTACCACCTGGCCGATATCGCCGAGACCGCACGTGATGTGGACCTTGCCATCCGCTGGGGCTACGGCTGGTCGCTGGGCCCGTTCGAAACCTGGCAGGCTGCCGGTTGGAAGCAGGTCGCGCAGTGGATCGCCGATGACATCGTCGCCGGCAAGAGCATGAGCAACGCGCCGCTGCCGGATTGGGTGTTCGATGGCCGCGATGGCGTGCACGCCGCCGAGGGCAGCTACAGCCCGTCGCGCAATGCCAAGCTGCCGCGTTCGGCGCTGCCGGTGTACCAGCGCCAGCGCTTCCCGGACCCGCTGCTGGGGGAAACCTTCAGCCCGGGCGAGACCGTGTTCGAGAACGACGGCGTGCGCATGTGGCACGACGGCGACGGCGTTGCGGTGGTCAGCTTCAAGACCAAGATGAACACCGTGTCCGATCACGTCCTCAACGGCCTGCAGGAAGCGATCAAGCGCGCCGAGCAGGATTACAAGGGCCTGGTGATCTGGCAGCAGAAGGAACCCTTCTCCGCCGGTGCCGATCTGGCCGGTGCGCTCGGCCTGCTGCAGGCCGGCAAGGTCGATCAGTTCGAAGAGATGGTGCACAACTTCCAGCGCACCAGCCAGGCGATCAAGTACTCGCTGGTGCCGGTGGTGACCGCCGTGCGCGGCCTGGCCCTGGGTGGCGGTTGCGAGTTCCAGATGCACAGCGCCAAGAGCGTGGCCGCGCTGGAAAGCTACATCGGCCTGGTCGAGGCCGGCGTCGGCCTGCTGCCGGCCGGCGGTGGCCTGAAGGAACTGGCCGTGCGCGCCTCGCAGGCCGCAGGTCCGGGCGGTGACGTGTTCGCCGAGCTGAAGAAGACCTTCGAAACCGTCGCGATGGCCAAGGTCTCCAACTCGGCGGTCAACGCCAAGGAACTGGGCCTGATGCGCGCCACCGACAAGGTCGTGTTCAACAGCTTCGAGACGCTGCACATCGCCAAGGCCGAAGTGCTGACGCTGGCCGAGGGTGGCTACCGTCCGCCGATGCCGGCCCGCCGCATCCAGGTCGCCGGCGACGTCGGCATCGCCACGTTCAAGATGATGCTGGTCAACATGCTGGAAGGCCGCTTCATCAGCCCGTACGACTACGAGATCGCTGTGCGCATCGCCACCGTGCTGTGTGGTGGCGAAGTGGATCGCGGCACGCTGGTGGACGAAGAGTGGCTGCTCACCCTGGAGCGCAAGCACTTCGTGGAACTGGCCCAGCAGGAAAAGACCCAGGCCCGCATCGCGCACATGCTCAAGACCGGCAAGCCGCTGCGTAATTGATGGCGCGCCGGGCGCGACGGCCCCCGTCCGCGCCCGGTAGGTGCCGACCGTTGGTCGGCACACCTGTCCCCACATTCAAGAGATCACTGCAATGACCAAGCAAATCCAGGACGCCTACATCGTCGCCGCCACCCGCACCCCGGTAGGCAAGGCGCCCAAGGGCGTGTTCCGCAATACCCGCCCCGATGACATGCTGGCCCACGTGCTCCGCTCCGTCGTGGCACAGGCGCCGGGCGTGGACGTCAACCGCATCGATGACGCGATCATCGGCTGCGCGATGCCCGAAGCCGAGCAGGGCATGAACGTGGCGCGCATCGGCGTGCTGCTGGCCGGCCTGCCGGACACCATCGCCGCCCAGACCGTCAACCGCTTCTGCTCCTCGGGCCTGCAGGCCGTGGCCATGGCCGCCGACCAGATCCGCCTGGGCAACTCGGACCTGATGCTGGCCGGTGGTACCGAGTCGATGTCGATGGTGCCGATGATGGGCAACAAGATCGCGATGGCCCCGAGCGTGTTCGACAACGATCACGTCGCCATCGCCTACGGCATGGGCATCACCGCCGAGAAGGTCGCCGAAGAGTGGAAGGTTTCCCGCGAAGATCAGGACGCCTTTGCGCTGGCCTCGCACCAGAAGGCCATCGCGGCGATCCAGAACGGCGAGTTCAAGGACGAGATCAGCCCTTACGACGTGCGCACCCGCCAGCCTGACCTGGCCGACGGCCGCCGCATCATCACCCGCGACAAGATCGTCGATACCGACGAAGGCCCGCGCCTGGATTCCTCCGCCGAAGGCCTGGCCAAGCTGCGCCCGGTGTTCCGCAACGGCCAGTTCGGCGGCACCGTCACCGCCGGCAATTCCTCGCAGATGAGCGATGGCGCGGGCGCCGTGCTGCTGGCTTCGGAGCAGGCGATCAAGGATTACGGCCTGACCCCGCTGGCCCGTTTCGTCAGCTTCTCGGTCGCCGGTGTGCGCCCGGAAGTGATGGGCATCGGCCCGATCGCCGCGATCCCGAAGGCGCTCAAGCAGGCCGGCCTGACCCAGGACCAGATGGACTGGATCGAACTCAACGAAGCCTTCGCCGCGCAGTCGCTCGCGGTCATCCGCGATTGCGGCCTGGACCCGTCCAAGGTCAACCCGCTGGGCGGCGCGATCGCCCTGGGCCACCCGCTGGGCGCGACCGGCGCGATCCGTACCGCTACCCTGCTGCACGGCCTGCGCCGTCGCCAGCAGAAGTACGGCATGGTGACCATGTGCATCGGCACCGGCATGGGCGCCGCGGGCATCTTCGAATCGCTGTGAGGTCGTGATCGGTGCCGGCCCACGGGCCGGCACCGATGTCACCGGCAGCATCGATGCAACGTGCCACCGATCAACAGGCAGGCACCGACCGTGGGTCGGTGCACCGCCGGAAACGAAAAGGGCAGCCTCGCGGCTGCCCTTTTCTGTTTCTCCGGGAACCGGCCAGCGTCCCCCATCGCCATAACGTGCGAGGGAGCGTTCCCTCAGCCTTCCGCCAGCATCTTCTGCAGCACTTCGCGGGCCGGACCAGCCAGCTTCTCGTTGTCGAGTGCGAAGCGGATCGTGGCTTCGACCAGACCCAGATGGGTACCGCAGTCGAAGCGACGGCCTTCAAAGCGGAACGCATCGACGCGTTCGGTCTTGAGCAGTTCGGCAATCGCGTCGGTCAGCTGGATCTCGCCGCCGGCACCGGTTCCGGTCGCTTCGAGCAGTTCGAAGATCTTCGGGCTCAGCACGTAACGGCCGACCACGGCCAGATCGCTCGGAGCGTCTTCGGGCTTGGGCTTTTCGACGATCCCGTTGATCCTGCCCTGGCGGCCATCGAAGGCCTCGGTGGCCACGATGCCGTAGCTGCCGGTCTTGTCGTGCGGGACGTCTTCGACCGCGATGATGCTGGCGCCGGTGGCTTCATTCGCGTCGGCCATCTGCTTGAGCGCACCGTTGCCACGGTTCCAGATCAGATCGTCCGGCAGCAGCACGGCGAACGGCTCGTCGCCGACAATCGCCTTGGCGCACAGCACCGCATGGCCCAGACCCAAGGCTTCAGCCTGGGTCACGAAGACAGCGCGGACACCGTTAGGCAGCACGTGGCGGACCAGCTCGAGCTGTTCCTTCTTGCCGGCGCGCTCGAGCTTCTGCTCCAGCTCGTAGGCTTTGTCGAAGTAATCCGCAACCGCATGCTTGTAGCGGTTGGTGATGAAGATCAGGGTGTCACAACCCGCCTCGATCGCCTCATCAACGGCGTACTGGATCAACGGCCGATCAATGATCGGCAGCATTTCCTTCGGAACGGTCTTGGTGGCCGGAAGGAATCGCGTTCCCAACCCTGCGACAGGAAATACCGCCTTACGAATACGCTTGCTCATCAGAACCTGTTGGCCTCACGCGCCGGAAAGGCGAGAACTTTAGCAGAGCTGACGTGATCGTCCTGTTGCAGCGGAGAGAACTCCGGCATGGTCGCAAACAGAATGCTGTTGATCGCATCAGTGTCGTAGCAGGCAATCGCTTCGCGCAGTTTCGGCACATTGGCCAATACCTGTTCGCGCGCGAACGTGCGGACGCCGGCTTCGAGAATCTTCGGGTGCGCGGTCGGACGATAATCTTCGTCGGAATAGAACAGCGTCTCGTGCAGTTTCTCGCCCGGGCGCAGGCCGGTGTAAACGATGGCGATGTCCTTGTACGGCTGCTTGCCGGCCAGGCGGATCATCTGTTCGGCGAGCACGCGGATCGGCACCGGCTCGCCCATGTCCAGCGTATAGATCGCCCCATGCGAGGCCGAGGCGGCCGCCTGCAGGATCAGCTGGCAGGCCTCGGGAATGGTCATGAAGTAACGGGTGACTTCCGGGTCGGTCACGGTGACCGGGCCGCCCTTGAGAATCTGCTCGCGGAACACCGGCACCACGCTGCCGGCCGAGGCCAGCACGTTGCCGAAGCGCACGGTCACGAAACGGGTATGGCTGGTCTTCTGGTCCAGGCTCTGGCAGATCATCTCCGCGTAGCGCTTGCTGGCGCCCAGCGCGTTGACCGGATCGACCGCCTTGTCGGTGGAGATGAACACGAAATGCTCGATCCGCGCTTCGACACAGGCGCGGGCCACCGTCTCGGTGGACAGAATATTGTTGCGCACGGCCTCGCGCAGCTGGCGCTCGAGCACCGGCACCTGCTTGTAGGCGGCGGCATGGAAGACCGAATCCACACGCGAGAGCGACAGCGCGTGGCGGATCACCGCCGGATCGCCGCAGTCACCCAGCACCGCCTCCACGACCAGATCGGGGAAGCTGCGCTGCAGCTCGGCCTCGATGGTCAGCAGCAGCAGCTCGCTCATTTCGACCAGGACGATGCGCCCTGCCCCATGCCGCGCGCACTGGCGGCACAGCTCGGACCCGATCGAACCGCCCGCGCCGGTGACCAGCACGGTGCGTCCGCCCAGCCAGCCGCGGATCAGCGCCCAGTCCGGCAGGATCGGCTTGCGGCCGAGCAGGTCCTCGATCGCCACTTCCTTGAGCTCACCCGGCAACGAGTGACCCAGCAGAATGTCGTTGAGCTTGGGCACCATCCGGAACGGGACGCCCGTGCTTTCGCAGATGGCCACCACCCGCTGCATGCCGACGGCATCCAGCGACGGGATGGCGATCACCAGCAGCTTGGCGGCGGTCTCGCGGACCACGGCCGGTGCATCCTCCAGAGTGCCCAGAATCGGCAGGCCCTGCAGCTTGGCGCCCTGCAGATGCGGCGCGTCGTCGAGCAGGCCGACCGGCTCGAAATCACCCGAGCGGCGCAGATCGCGGACCAGGGCTTCGGCGGCCTGGCCGGCACCGAGGATCAGCACACGGCGGGCCGTTACATCCGACTGCAGCGCCTGGTAGTCCTTCCACGCGCGGTACAGCAGGCGCGGCGCGCCCAGCAGCGCCGACAGCGCGAACGGATAGATGACCAGCACCGACATCGGCACGCCTTCAAAGCGCTTGTACGCCAGGGCCACGACGATGGCGAGCAGGCCGATGAAGCTGGCTTTGAAGATGTTGAGCAGATCGGCGACGCTGGCAAAGCGCCACAGGCCGCGGTACAGGCCCACCCGCCAGAACACCACCGCCTGGATGACCAGCACCAGCGAGGTATCGATGTTCCAGAGCGGCAACGCCGGCGCATCGGCCAGCATCGAGTAGCGTCCCGCGTGCAGCAGCTGCCAGCACGCCCAGACCATGAAGAGGTCGTGGGCGACGATGGCCGCACGGGGCATCAAGCCGGTAAGTCGGTCCTGCCAAGGCGTCATAAACAGCGTAATCCTTCTAGTTGCGCATTCCCTTGCGCAGGAGCAGCCAAAGGCCGGACGCGAGGATCAACCACGCGATGGCCACGGCAGCCTCCCACCTCGGCTGCAAATTCGTGCATGCATTAAACACTGCCGCACTGAATATTCCAAAAACAAGATACATCCCGGTGACGAAAGTGTGGCTTGCACCACTTTTCACCGCGCGCTGATAGAGATGCTGCGTGTGGGGTTCCATCCAGCGCTGTCCGGACAGGATGCGCGAAAGCAATGTGAAGCCTGCGTCCACAAGAAAGGCCGAAAGCGGCACCAGCAACAGCAACCAGTGAATATCGGTGCGCACGCTGACCAGACAGACCAGCGCCGCGATGGCATAGCCCAGCGCCCCGCTGCCGACGTCGCCCATGAAGATGCGCGCCTTCGGGTAGTTGAACGGCAGGAAGCCCAGACAGGCCAGGCCCAGCACGACCCCGGCCAGCCCGTAGGGCGGCGGCAGCACCAGCGCGAACGCGAGGCCCGCCAGGATCGCCTGGGTGGTGGCGATGCCGTTGATCCCATCCATGAAGTTCCAGATGTTGATCAACGAGGTGGCAAACAAGAGCGCCAGCAGCGCCTGCCAGGGATTGCCACTGGCGTGCCAGACCAACCCCGCCAGCAGCGCGGCCGCGATGACATGGACCAGCAGGCGGCGAACCGCCGGCAGCGGCCGATGGTCGTCCCACCAGCCGATCCCGGCCACCAGCACCAGCCCCAGCGCGAACACCGCCAAGGTGATCCCGGCCTTGGGCCAGATCACCGCGGCGACCGCGCAGGCCAGCAGCAGGGTCAGCACGATCGCAATGCCGCCACCGCGTGGCGTCGCCACCCCGTGGCTGCGGCGTTCGCCGGGCTCATCCAGTAGATTGCGGCGCAGCGCATAGACGCGTGCGCCCCAGGTCAGGCCCGCCGATACCGCCAGCACCGCCAGCAGCCCCGCCATCCAGGCGACCATCATGGGTCAGAGCACCGCGTAATTGAGCAGCGGCTTGACGGTGCCCCATTCCTTGCAGCTCGGGCACTGCCAGTGGTGCGTGCGTGCGCCGAAACCGCAGCGGGTGCAGCGGTAGGCCGGATTGCGGACCAGCAGCTGGTCGGTGATGTGCTTGAGATCGTGCAGGGTCGCGGTGGAATCGGCGCCCTCGGCCAAGGTCAGATCGATCAGCGCCGACTCGCCACGGACCGACGGCCGGTCCTTGAGCTGACGGCCGAGGTAGGCGCGCGCCGGCGCGACGCCCTCCTGCTCTTCCATCAGCTGGGTCAGCGCCAGTACCGGGGCGATGCCGCGGTAATGCTCGGTCATTTCCGACAGGAAGGCGCGCGCGCCACCGAGGTCACCGACCTTTCGGTAGTTCTGCATCAGCGCCTGCAGCACTTCGGGCAGGTACTCCGGATCATTGCGGGCCGCACGCTCGAAGGCGCGCACGGCGGCCTCGGCATTGCCGGCATCGTTCTCCAGGCGCCCTTCGATGATGCCGGCGCGCACCGACATCGCATCGGCCTGATACGCCCGCGCGATGGCGGCGCGCGCTTCGTCGATCTTGCCAGCGCCGCGGTAGCGCTCGGCCAGCTCGCATTCGAACTGGCCGATCAGCTTGCCCATCGGCTCGCCGGTGACCTCTTCGAAACGGCTGGCGTTGTCGATCGCCTTTTCCCAGTCCCGCTCGGCCTGGTAGATGCCGATCAGGTGCTTGAGCGCCTGCGGGGCGCGCTGGTCGATCTGGGCCAGCTCGGTGAACACGGTTTCGGCGCGATCAAGCAGGCCGGACTTCATGTAGTCCTCGCCCAGCGCCAGCAGTGCCTGTACGCGCTGCTGATCGCTCAGGTCCGCGCGGTTGACCAGGCCCTGGTGCAGGCGGATCGCACGATCCACCTCACCACGGCGGCGGAACAGGTGGCCCAGCGCGACCTGGGTCTCGAAGGTTTCCTTGTCCAGCTCGGCGATGTGCAGGAACAGCTCGATCGCCTTGTCCGGCTGCTCATTGAGCAGATAGTTCAGGCCGCGGAAATACGTGCTGGACAGATGGCTGACCTGGTTGTCGCCATGGCGTTGACCGCCACGGCGCCCGATCACCCAGCCGGACAACGCGGCCAGGGGCAGGCACAGGAAGAACCAGAACCACTCGGAGACAAATTCCATCGGCGCTCAGCGTCCGTCGAATGTAGAAGAAGAAGGGGGTGCCACGACCACGGCAGGCGCGGCCTTCTGCGCACGGCGCAGTTTGGCGTACAGCGGGATCACCATGCTGGCGAGCACGAGGCCGCCGCCGATGAGGGCACCGGACAACAGGGCGATGATGATCGCCACGCCGGTGGTGGAATTGATCTGGGTAAAGCCGAGGCTGATGATGATCGGCTGCGAGTTGAGCGCACCGATGATGAGCCCCACCACCAGAACCGCCAGCAGGATCAGCAGACGTACGACGTTCATGCAGCAGCTCCTGTTCCGTGAGCGTGTAGCTTAGCCGACTCCATGGAAATCATGCATCCGCCCCTTGGCGGATGGCCACTCAGGCAGGATCGCTTTCCAGCGGGACCACGGCGCTGACGCGCTCGCGCAGTTCCTTGCCCGGCTTGAAGTGCGGGACATGCTTGCCCGGCAACGCGACCGATTCCCCGGTCTTGGGATTGCGCCCCAGCCGTGCCGGCCGGTAGTGCAACGAAAAACTGCCGAACCCGCGGATCTCGATGCGATCCCCGCCAGCCAGCGCCCCACCCATCATTTCCAGCAACGACTTCACCGCCAGATCGACATCGTCCGACTTCAAATGCGCCTGTCGGCGCGCCAGGATTTCGATCAGCTCGGATTTGGTCATTACGGGCTCTTGGGGAGGAACTCAGACCCTGAAACGGCCCGGACTGATGTCCGGGCCGTCCAGGAAACTACGACAGCGACAGACCGATTACTCGGACTTGTTGCCGTTCAGCTGTGCACGCAGCAGCGCGCCGAGCTGGGTGGTGCCGCTGGAAGCCGAAGAGGACTGGTATTCCTCCAGCACTTCGCGCATTTCCGCGTCGTCCTTGGCCTTGATCG
>Ga0213822_1001893_pt1 | contig 10807 bp, 8 predicted proteins | sample MC6MC0908MG_FD_179872 | JGI IMG/M metagenome (GOLD analysis project Ga0213822, IMG submission 179872) | Enriched soil aggregate microbial communities from Iowa State University, Ames, United States - MC6-MC0908-MG | ecosystem: Environmental > Terrestrial > Soil > Unclassified | place: USA: Iowa...
CGAGATGAGTTGGCAAACCATGCAGCTCGACCCCAAGGGCTACCTGCAACGCAATGCGGTCGACGGTAACTTCTGGAAGTTCACGGTGGCCCCGACCTTCAAGCCCGACTTGGGCGATCTGCTTACGCGCCCTGAGCTGCGTCTGTTCGCCAGTGTCATGAACTGGTCGTCGGACCTGGACAGGTACAGCTCCACAGACGCCTTCGGCAAGACGGACTTCAACGCTGGCGGCACCTGGCAGTACGGCCTCCAGATGGAAACCTGGTTCTGAAACCAGCCAGTCGAGACCTGTGGGAGCGGGCTTGCTCGCGATAGCGGAGGATCAGTTTGCAGCGATGTTGGATGTGATGACGCCTTCGCGAGCAAGCTCGCTCCCACAGTTTTGCCCACGGCTTTTGCGATTAGCGTGTATGCCAGCCCAACTGGCTTGAGATCTGTTGGGTGGCTTGCATCAGTTGCTTGACGTAGTCCTGCTTCAATTCTTCCCTGAAGCGAAAGCACGGGAATGAAACACTCATCCCGCCGATCACATGGCCAAAACGGTCGCGGATCGGTGCCGCCAGGCAACGCATGTTGTCTTCGAACTCTTCATGGTCCTCGGCATAGCCTTGCTGGCGAACGGTCTCCAGTTCCTGCAGATACGCCTCGGCGCTGGTCAGGGTATTGGCCGTGCGACGCTCGAAGCTTTCCTGTGCCAGGTGGGCGAGCAACTCGTCTTCTTCGAGCCAGGCCATCAGCACCTTGCCGATGCCGGTGCAGTACAACGGCGCCCGTCGACCGATCCGCGAGTACATGCGCAGGTTGTACTTGGAGTCGATCTTGTGCACGTAGACGATGCTGCCTTCGTCGAGAATCCCCAGGTGGACGGTCTCGCCGGTCAGCTCGTTGATCCTGCGCATCCCGGGCTCCGCTTCCCGGACGATGTCCAGGTGGGGCAGGGCCTGGGCGCCCAGTTCGAACAGCCGGACGCTGAGGCGATAGCGATCCTCGGCATCCTGCACCACATACCCACGGGCCTTGAGCGACTGCAGGAAGCGATAGACCGTGGCCTTGGACATGTCCAGTTTGGTGGCGATTTCCGACACGCCGCTTTCTTCCGGATGTTCGGCCAGTGCCTCGAGCACGGCCATGGTCCGGCCCACCGCCGACACCAGATCGTTGTTGGGAATGACGCTGTTGTCCATGAAGGCTCCAACGTGAAAGTAAAACCCAAGGATATACGCAAGCAGAACAAAACGCTGTTTCATTTTTGCTTGACGAGGCCGGAAATCTGACTAGACTCGGGCCTTGAGATAAAAATGAAACGCCGTTTTAAAAACAAGAAAGGCGCGTTGATTATGGATTTAACGCTTGACCATGGCCCGCAGGCCCGCTTCGCCCGCCCGCTGAAAGTGGCGCTGGTGGGGGAGTGCATGATCGAGATGCGCGGTGAGCCGGGTACCGCGATCACGCAGACCTTCGGTGGCGATACGCTCAACACCGCGGTCTACCTGGCCCGATTGAATCCCCATGGCGCAGTGGCCGTGGACTACATGACGGCCGTGGGCAGCGATGCGTTCAGCGTCGCCATGCGCCGGTCCTGGCTGGACGAGGGGATCGGTGATGCTCATGTCCGCGTGATCGAAGACGCGCTGCCGGGGTTGTATTTCATCCAGACCGATCCACACGGCGAGCGGCGTTTCCTCTACTGGCGCGGGGAAGCGGCGGCGCGGCGCATGTTCGAGGGCCCCGAGGCCGACGCCATGCTCGATGCTCTGGCCGATTACGACTACGTCTACCTGAGCGGCATCAGCCTGGCGATCCTCACACCGGAAGGTCGCCAACGCTTGATCCAGGCCCTGCCCAGGGCTCGTCGAGCGGGCACGCGCATCGTCTTCGACAACAACTACCGCCCCCACCTCTGGCCCGATCCTGAATCGGCCCGGCAGGCCTACCGCGACCTGTTGCACCTGACCGACCTGGCCCTGGTCACCTGGGAAGATGACGCGGCCCTGTTCGGCTATCGCGACCCGGACGCCTTGTTCAGTGCCTACGCCCAGGTGGGAGTACGCGAAGTCGCCCTCAAGCGTGGCGCCGCCAGCTGCTTGATCCAGTGCCCGACAGGGCGTTTCGAGGTGCCCGCGCAAACCGTTTCCCATGTCGTCGACACCACTGCTGCCGGTGATTCGTTCAGCGCCGCCTACCTGGCCTGTCGCCTGCGCGGTGGCGATCCAGAGCAGGCCGCCCGCTGGGGGCATCGCCTGGCGGCCCAGGTCGTCCAATACCGGGGCGCGCTGATTCCCCAGGCGGCCATGCCGAATATGGGCACGTCCTCACTTCCTTCTGTTGCACAGGTCTGATTTTATGAAAATCGTTGAAGCGCGCGTCATCGTCACCTGCCCGGGTCGCAACCTGGTCACGTTGAAAATCGTCACCGATGAAGGCCTCTACGGCATTGGCGATGCAACCTTGAATGGCCGCGAACTGGCGGTCGTCGCCTACCTGGAGGAACACGTCCTGCCCGCGCTGATCGGCCGCGATGCCCACCGCATCGAGGACATCTGGCAGTACCTGTATCGCGGCGCGTACTGGCGCCGGGGCCCGGTGACCATGACGGCCATCGCCGCCGTCGACGTGGCGTTGTGGGACATCAAGGCCAAGGCCGCGAACATGCCCTTGTACCAATTGCTTGGCGGCAAGAGCCGCGAGCGGGTGATGGTCTATGGGCATGCCACCGGCAAGGACATCGAAGGGTGCCTGGACGAAGTCGCCCGTCACGTCGAGCTGGGCTATAAAGCCGTGCGTGTGCAATGCGGCGTGCCCGGCATTGCCACCACCTACGGTGTCGCCAAGCGCAGCGGCGAGCGTTATGAACCGGCCGACAGCGACCTGCCCGCCGAACACGTCTGGGACACCGCCAAATACCTCAACTACGTCCCCAAGCTGTTCGCCGCCGTGCGCGAACGCTTTGGTGATGACCTGCATATCCTCCACGACGTGCACCATCGCCTGACGCCCATCGAAGCCGGGCGCCTGGGCAAGGCCGTGGAACCGTACAACCTGTTCTGGCTGGAAGACTGCACACCGGCGGAAAACCAGCAGAGCTTCCGCCTGATTCGCCAGCACACCACCACGCCGTTGGCCGTGGGCGAGGTGTTCAACTCCATCCATGACTGCCGCGAGTTGATCCAGGAACAGTTGATCGACTACATCCGCACGACGCTGGTGCATGCCGGCGGCATTACCCATGTGCGGCGCATTGCCGATTTCGCCGCGCTGTTCCAGGTGCGCACGGGCTTTCACGGCGCCACCGACCTGTCGCCGGTGTGCATGGGCGCGGCCCTGCATTTCGATACGTGGGTGCCCAACTTCGGCATCCAGGAACACATGCCTCACGAAGACCGCATCGATGAAGTCTTCCCCCATGCCTATCGCTTCGAGGACGGCCACTTCACGCCGGGCGAAACCCCGGGGCATGGCGTCGACATCGATGAAGACCTTGCCCGCCAATACCCCTACAAGCGCGCCAGCCTGCCGGTCAACCGTCTTGAAGACGGCACGCTCTGGCATTGGTGAAGCAGTTTCAACCCTTTGAGGAAACGGGGCGAGTGCCCCGTCAGGAGTGACTGATGAAAGCGTTCCAGGTAAGAGCACCCTTCGAGTTCGGGCTGGCCCAGGTCGACCAACCCCAGGTCGCCCACGGCGAGGTCCAGGTCGATGTGGCGTATGCCGGCATCTGTGGCTCGGACATGCACATCATTCATGGGCAGAACGCATTCGTGCGGTTCCCCCGTGTCACCGGCCATGAGTTTTCCGGGGTGATCCGGCAAGTCGGTGAAGGCGTCGAGCACCTGCAGGTGGGCGACCGGGTGTGCATCGATCCGGTGATCAGTTGCGGCACCTGTTATCCCTGCCGCATTGGCCGGCCCAATGTCTGCACGCGGCTGCAAGTGATCGGTGTGCACCGCGACGGTGGCTTCAGCGAGCAGGTCTGCGTACCGGCCGAAAACGCCCACCGCCTGCCCGACGCGATGTCCCTCAGCCACGGCGCTCTGGTCGAGCCTTATTCCATTGCCCTGAACGTGCTCGATCGCATGCAGCCGCACCCTGGCGACAGCGTGTTGATCTATGGCGCCGGGGTAATCGGCCTGACCCTGGTGCAAATGGCCCGGGCGTTGGGATTGACCGACATTACCGTCACCGATGTCATCGACAGCCGCCTGGAGACGGCCCGGGCGCTGGGCGCCAGCCGGACCCTCAACGGCCAGCAAGTCGATGTCGAAGCCGTCATGCGTGAGCTGACTCAAGGCGAGGGCGTGCCGTTGATTGTCGATGCCGCCTGCATTCCGGCACTGATGCCGCAGATGGTGCGCCTGGCCTCGCCGGCCGGGCGTATCGGGTTGCTGGGCTTCAATGCCACGCCCAGTGATCTGGTGCAGCTGGAAATGATCAAGAAGGAACTGACCCTGGTGGGATCGCGGCTCAACAACCGCAAGTTCCCCCAGGGGATCGAATTGATCGCCAGCGGCAAGTTGCAAGTCCAGGACCTGATCAGTCATCGCGTCACCTTCGACGAAATGCCCGGCGCCATCGACCTGATCGAAAAGCACCCCGAGCAAACCCGAAAAGTGCTGGTGGAGCTGACGAACGCCCATCACTGAGCCGTCGGTACCACCGGTTTCACCGTGCCTGTCATGGGCACCCTCACCGAATAAACACAACAAGCGGGAGGTTCCACCATGTTTGGTCAAGGACGTAGCTTAATCATCATCATGCTGTTCCTGGCTGGGGTCATCAATTACCTCGACCGGTCGGCATTGTCTGTTGCGGCACCTTTCATCCAGAAGGACTACGGTCTGAGTACGGGTGAGATGGGCATGATCTTCAGCAGTTTTTTCGTCGGCTATGCGGCCTTCAACTTCATCGGTGGCTGGGCTGCCGACCGTTACGGCGCCAAGACCACCTTGCTGCTGGCCATGGTCTTGTGGTCATTGTTCAGCGGCCTCACGGTGCTGACAGTGGGCTTCGCTTCACTGGTGCTCATCCGGATCCTGTTCGGCATGGGCGAAGGACCGCTGAGCGTCACCACCAGCAAGATGGTGAACAACTGGTACACCCCCAAGCGCAGGGCGCGGGCGCTTGGCGCATCAATGTCCGGCACGCCGCTGGGTGGGGCGATTTCCGGTCCGGTGGTGGGCTTTATCGCCGTCACCTACGGCTGGAAGATCTCGTTCATTATCATCATGCTGATCGGCCTGGTCTGGGCGGCGGTGTGGTTCAAGTTCGTCAAGGAGCGGCCCGAAGGCGAGGGCGCCGAGGATATTCTCCGAGCCGAGGGGCAGGGCGAGCTGGCGGCACAACCGGTGTTCCCTTTGCGGTTCTACCTCAAGCAGCCGACGGTGCTGTTCACCTCCCTGGCGTTCTTTTCCTATAACTACACCTTGTTCTTCTTCCTGACCTGGTTCCCCAGCTACCTGACCATGGCCCACGGCTTGAACGTCAAGGACATGAGCATCGCCACGGTCATTCCCTGGGTCCTGGGTTTCCTCGGCCTGGCCCTGGGCGGCTTCATCTCCGACTTCGTGTTCAAGAAAACCGGGCGGATGATGTTCTCCCGTAAAGTGGTGCTGGTGACGTGCCTGCTGGCCTGCGCTGCCTGCATCGCCTGTGCCGGGATGGTGACTACCTTGTATCCAGCGGTGATTCTCGTCGCCTTGGCGGTGTTCTTCCTTTACCTCACCGGTGCCATCTATTGGGCGATCATCCAGGACACCGTTCCGGCGGCGCGGGTGGGCGGCGTCAGTGGTTTCATGCACTTTCTGGCGAACACCTCGGGCATTGTCGGCCCGACCCTGACGGGCTTTTTGGTGCAGTTCACCGGTTCGTTCACCAGTGCTTTCCTGCTGGCGGGGCTGTTGACCGTGATCGGTGCCGTGTGCGTGGCGCGCTACGTTAAACCGCTGTCGGTGGCGGATACCGGCAACGCGGCGGCACAAAGCCCGCAGCCGGTTTCGGCCCTGGGCCGTTCCTGAACAGAAGGAGTGAGTCGATGCCTGTTGTGAAACGTGTACCTTGCACCGGCACTGCAGCGCAGATCGGTATCGTGCACCTGGGCCTGGGCGCGTTCCATCGCGCGCACCAGGCGGTCTACCTGCAACGCCATCTCAATCGCCACGGTGAAAGCGACTGGGGCGTGTGCAGCGCCAACCTGCGTTCCAATCACACTCTGGTCGAGCAATTGCGCGAGCAGGACGGTCGCTACCATGTGGCCGAATACCGCGACCGTGAGCAAGTGACGCTGCGCGAGATCGGGGTGCTGCGCCAGGCTTTGTATGTGGGCGAGGGCGGCCATGAACTGGAGCAGTTGCTGCAACGCATGGCGGCGCCGCAGACGCGGATCGTCACGCTGACCGTCACCGAAAAGGGCTACTGCCTGAGCCCTTCGTCCGGGCAGCTGCGCCGCGAAGATCCGAGCATTGCCCATGACATCGCCCAGCCACACACGCCGCGCTCAGCCCCCGGTATTGTCCTGGAAGCCCTGCGCCGGCGCCGCGCCGCGGGTGTCCCGGCCTTCACTGTGTTGTGCTGTGACAACATGCCCGACAACGGCCAGCGCACCCGCCAGGCAGTCAGCGCGCTGGCGGCGTTGCAGGATGAGGCGCTGGCACAGTGGGTCGAGCAACAGGTGGCGTTTCCCAGCTGCATGGTCGACCGCATTGTGCCTGCGATGGACGGCGAGTCCTTCCGCCGGCTGGAGCAACTGGACTGTCACGACCCGGCGGCAGTGGTCTGTGAAAGTTTCAGCCAGTGGGTGATCGAGGATCACTTTCCCCTTGGCCGCCCGGACTGGGAAGTGGAGGGGGTGCAGATGGTGGACGACGTGGGCCCGTTCGAAACGATGAAGTTGCGCATGCTCAATGGCAGCCATTCGTTGCTGGCCTATGTGGGGCTGCTGGTCGGTCACGAAACGGTGTTCGAGGCCGTCAGTGACGCGAACCTGCTGCACCTGATCGGACGCTACATGGCCGACGAGGCGGCGCCCACGCTGGACATGCCAGCGGGTATCGATCTTTCGGTCTATGCCCACGATCTAAAGGCGCGGTTTGCCAATGACAGCCTGCAACATCGGCTGCGCCAGATCGCCATGGACGGTTCGCAGAAGCTGCCGCAACGCTGGTTGCTGGGTGCGCAGCAGTTACTCGACCAGGGAGGTGGCATCGCCTGTACCGCATTGGGCATCGCGGCCTGGATTCGCTACTGCACGCAGTCGTTGCCCGGCGGTTCGGCTCAGGTGATTGACGATCCTTTGAACGCCACCTTTGCCGATCTTGCGGGGCGATTCGAAGGCCCGTCATTGGTGGATGCTTTTCTTGATCTGGATGAAGTCTTCCCGGCTGAGTTGTCGGCTCGCGCGGCGTTTCGCGATGCAGTGCAAGGCGCCTATGACGCCCTGGTCCGCGATGGCATCGGCAGCTTTTTACCCACGTTTACCGCACCCAACTGATCACAAGGAGAAGAACATGGAACAGACATGGCGTTGGTTTGGCCCCAAAGACCCGATCTCCCTGGCGGACATCCGCCAGACCGGTGCGACCGGCATCGTCACCGCGCTGCACGAGATTCCCAATGGCGAAGTATGGCCGGTAGACGCCATCGCGGCGCGCAAACAGCTGATCGAAGCGGCCGGCCTGAGCTGGTCGGTGGTGGAGAGCATTCCGGTGCACGAAGACATCAAGCGCGGCTGCGGGCGGCGCGACGAGTACATCGCCAACTACCAGCAAAGTGTGCGCAACCTGGCGAGCTGCGGCATCGATATCGTCTGCTACAACTTCATGCCGGTGCTGGACTGGACCCGAACCGATTTGTCTTTCGAACTGGCGGATGGCGGCTGGGCCTTGCGTTTCGATCAAACCGCGTTCGCCGCCTTCGACCTGTTCATCCTCCAGCGCCCGGGAGCGCAGGCCGAATACAGCGCCGAGGACATCCAGCAGGCCAAGGCCTACTTCGAACAACTGACGCCGGCCCGGCGCGAAACCCTGGTCAATACCCTGATTGCTGGCTTGCCCGGCGCCGAGGAACACTACAGCCTGGACAACTTCCGTGACTTGCTGCGCACCTACGCCGACATCGACGAGGCCAAGTTGCGCGAACACCTGGGGTACTTCCTGCGTGCGGTGATCCCGGTTGCCGAGGCGGTGGGGGTGCGCATGGCTATTCACCCGGACGACCCGCCCCGGGCACTGCTCGGCTTGCCACGCATCCTGTCCACCGCCGAAGACGCCCAATGGCTGCTGGATGCCGCGCCAAGCCCGGCCAATGGCCTGACGTTCTGCACCGGTTCCTATGGTGTGCGCGAAGACAACGACCTAGTGGCGATGGCCAAGCACTTTGCGCCGTTCATCTACTTCACTCACCTGCGTTCAACCCGCCGGGAAACCGACCCTCGCAGCTTCCATGAAGCCCATCACCTGGACGGCGACGTCGACATGGTCGGGGTCATCGGCGCCTTGGTGGCTGAAGAACGTCGACGTGAACGCGAAGGCGGCCCGCGCTTGCCGCTGCGTCCAGACCATGGGCATCAACTGCTTGACGATCAGCACCGCAAGAGCAATCCCGGCTACTCACTGATCGGCCGCCTCAAGGGCCTGGCGGAAATCCGCGGCGTGGAACTGGCCGTGCGTCGACAACTGGGCTAGATAAGCCCTGTTTGGGTGGGGGCGGTTAACACCTGTGGCGAGGGAGCTTGCTCCCGCTGGGCTGCGCAGCAGCCCTAAAACCCGGCACCTCGGTGCATCAGATCGATCCCATTCAATCAGCTTGGGGTCGCTACGCAACCCAGCGGGAGCAAGCTCCCTCGCCACGGGAGGTAAACGCCTGAGAAATTCTCGGGCTAACGCCATTCCCCTGTGGGAGCGAGCTTGCTCGCGAAGCGGTATGTCAGCCTGCAAAGATATTGACTGTGCCACCGCCATCGCGAGCAAGCTCGCTCCCACAATGGCTCAGCCTTCGAGCCCGCGCGGCTCGATCACGCCGAACACATCCGCCACATCCTGCACCAGGATCCGGGCGACATTGGTGAGGGTGTTGATGTCGCTCGCTGCCGAGTCACGCAGGCTGCCGCAGGCCACCAAGGTGAGGTAGTCGAGCGTGGCGTGCAGGCGTTCGCTGGCACAGGCATGGAGTTCGCTGACTCAGCACCCACAACCGGCCTGTAGAACGCCCCGCCCCCCGTGGCGAGGGAGCTTGCTCCCGCTGGGGCGCGAAGCGGCCCCAAAACAGGCGCCTCTTTTCTCCAGGTACTGCGCAGGCGCCGGTTTTGCGACTGCTGCGCAGCCCAGCGGGAGCAAGCTCCCTCGCCACAGGGTGTAAATTCCTACGAGATTTTCGGACCGCCTCTTGCCGCTAGCACTGATGTGCGCGGATTTCTGTGGGAGCAAAGCTTGCTCGCGATGCAGGCGCCTCGTTTCCCCGGAAGACCGCGTCATCTTCATCGCGGGCAAGCCTTGCTCCCACAGGAGGCTTGCGGTGAGTTTTTTCGGACTTTTCTAGCGACAGTCCCGGAAAAACGCCCTGATATCCTCCGCCAACAACGCCGGCTGTTCCAACGCAGCAAAATGACCACCCCGAGGCATTTCGGTCCAGCGCTTCACCTCGCAGCAACGCTCCACCCAGCTCCTTGGTGGCATGGGCAGTTCCCTAGGAAACAGCGCCACTCCAACCGGCGGCTTCAAACGTTCGCCGCTGTTGAACTGCAACGGCCGCTTGCTGCCCTCCACGTATTGGCGAAACGACGAGCCGATACAGTGCGTCAGCCAGTACAGCGTCACGTTGGTCAGCAACCATTCTCGGTCAATAGCGGGGCTGTCATCACACCAGGACAGGATCTTTTCCCCCATCCACGCCAATAGACCTGCAGGCGAGTCATTCAGGCCCACCGCCAGGCTCTGGGGTTTGGTTCGCTGAATGTGCCCGTAGGCGCCTTCGGCATCGGCAAATGCCGCCGCGCGTTGCAGGAAGGCCGTTTCTGCCTCGGTCAGCGCTGGCTCGTTTTCGCCCAGGGGAGGGCGATAGGAACCCGGAATATAGTTGAGGTGAATGCCTGTCACCCGCTCGGGATAACGCACCCCCAACCACATCGAAACGCCCGCGCCAATGTCCCCGCCCTGGGCGCCGAACCGTTCATAACCCAGCCCGCTCATCAACTCACTCCACAAGCCCGCCACTTCATAGGGCCCCATGCCGGATTGCTGGAACGGTGCGGAAAAGGTGTAGCCGGGCAGCGACGGCACCACCACATCGAAGGCGTCCGCGGGATCACCGCCATGGCGGGCCGGGTCCGTCAGCAGCGGGATGATGCGCTGCATTTCGATGAACGAGCCGGGCCAGCCGTGGGTAAGGATCAACGGTCTCGGACTCGGCCCGACGCCACGTTGATGAATGAAGTGCACCCTTTGCCCACCGATGTCGGCGACAAATTGCGGCAAGCGATTCAACGCTGCTTCCTGAGCGCGCCAATCGAGCGCGCTCGACCAATGTGCGAGAAGCGCCCGAAGCACATCCAGGTCCATGCCTTCGCTCCAGCCTTGGTCGGCCAAGGGCTCAGGCAGCCTTGTGTTCAACAGGCGGTGCCGAAGGTCTTCAAGGGCACTTTCAGGGATATCGATGGCGAACGGTTCGATGATCATGCTTGCCTCCTGATTATCAACGCCGCCCCGTCCGCGTACTCACATCCACCCACACCGCCAGCACCAGGATGCTGCCTTTGACGATCATCTGCCAGTAACTGTCGACATCGAGCATCGACATGCCGTTGTCCAGGCTGGTGATC
>Ga0213822_1001896_pt1 | contig 10782 bp, 9 predicted proteins | sample MC6MC0908MG_FD_179872 | JGI IMG/M metagenome (GOLD analysis project Ga0213822, IMG submission 179872) | Enriched soil aggregate microbial communities from Iowa State University, Ames, United States - MC6-MC0908-MG | ecosystem: Environmental > Terrestrial > Soil > Unclassified | place: USA: Iowa...
GAAACATTCTTTTAAAGAACGGCTAAATATTATATAATTAATTGCAATTTAATTAATGGAACTGCCGAAAGGCAAAATTTGGAGGTCATTTTTCATGTCGAACAACGTTACAACTGTAAGTTCTCCATGGTCAGCTTTCTCTGGTCCTAACCTAGGATATGTGATGGAGCAATACGACTTATTCTTACAGTCTCCTGAAGAAGTAGAACCGGAGTTAGTTTCTTTATTCCAACAATTTGGTGCACCAGTAGTAGTAGAAGGTGAAGTAGCTGTAGCTAGTCATACAGCAGCGGCTCCTGCTGGCGATTACAAAAAAGTGTTAGCCGCTGTAAAACTAGCAGATGCAATTCGTTCACGCGGTCATTTAGCAGCAGATATCTATCCTCTGAAAAACCGTGAACTACAAACAGCTCAAATTGAAGAAAGCGCGTTCAACTTAAGCGCTGCAGATTTAGCTGAAATTCCTGCAGCAATCTTCTTCAAAGATGTGCCAGCAAACGTGAAAAATGGTAAGGATGCAATCGACTATTTAAAAGCTATTTATACAGATAAAGTAGCATTTGAATATGGTCACGTAGTAGCTACTGAAGAACGTGATTGGATTCAAGCGCAAATCGAATCAGGCTCATTCAAACAAGCATTATCTGCGGATGAGAAGAAAGCCTTATTAGATCGTTTAACTCGCGTTGAAAATTTCGAGAAATTTATTCATAAAACTTTTGTAGGACAAAAGCGTTTCTCTGGTGAGGGCTTAGATACGCAAATCGTTCTATTTGATGAAATTATTAAAACGGCAGAAGCAAAAAATGTGGAAAACGTACGTATTGGTATGGCACACCGTGGTCGCTTAAACGTTTTAACACACATTTTAAATAAACCTTATGACATGATGTTCTCTGATTTTGCACATGTTTCCAATGATTTATTTATGCCAGAGCATGGCCGCCTTGAAATTACAAAAGGTTGGACAGGTGATGTGAAATACCACATGGGTGCTTCTTACAACCGTGAATCCGGTATGAATGTGAAATTGGCTTACAACCCATCTCACTTAGAAGTGGGCAATCCAGTAGTACTTGGTGCTACTCGTGCAACACAAGATGATACATCTAAACCAGGGCAACCTATTTTTGACCGTACAAAGGGCTTAGGCATTCTTGTACACGGTGATGCTGCATTCCCAGGTCAAGGGATTGTAACAGAAGTGTTAAACTTCGCTAAAACAGAAGGCTTTACAACAGGTGGAACAATCCATATTATCGCAAACAATATGATTGGATTCACAACAGAACATTATGATTCTCGTTCTTCTGTGTATTCTTCTGACCCTGCAAAAGGCTATGAAGTACCAGTAATCCATGTCAACGCAGATAGCCCAGAGGCAGTAGTGCAAGTTGGACGTTTTGCGGCAAACTACCGTCAAACATTTGGCAAAGACATTATTGTGGACTTAGTAGGTTACCGTCGCCATGGTCATAATGAAACAGATGACCCAACAGTGACAAACCCAGAAACATACAAATTAGTGTCTAAACATGAAACAGTGCGTGCATTATATGGTGCACAATTAGTGGCAGAAGGTCTTGTAACTGCTGATGATGTAGCTGCACTAGATACAGCTATCTATGCAGAAATGCAAGCAGCCTATGACCACGTCAAAGAAATGGCAGAAAAAGATGATCATCATCATTTAGAAATGCCAGAAGAATTAAAAGTAGAGTTCCCACAAATTGATACAGCAGTAGGTGCGGAACGTTTAGAAAAAATCAATGAAGAACTTTTAGTGTTTGAAGAAAACTTCGAACCACAGAAAAAGCTTGGTAAAATCTTAGAAAAACGCCGTGATGCTTATGCGTCTGCAAAAGTTGACTGGGGTCATGCTGAAACTTTAGCGTATGCAACGATTATTCAAGATGGCACACCAGTACGCTTTACAGGTCAAGATGCACAACGTGGTACATTCTCTCAACGTCACTTAGTACTGCATGATAAAAACAATGGCAATGTCTTCACACCACTACACCATATTTCTGGTGCGAACGCATCCTTTACAGTACACAACTCTCCGCTGACTGAAGCTGGGGTGGTAGGCTTTGAGTATGGTTACAACCTAGAAAATAGCCATGTACTAACAGTATGGGAAGCACAATTCGGTGACTTTGCGAATATGGCACAAGTGATGTTTGATAACTTTATTTCAGGGGCACGCTCAAAATGGGGTCAAAAATCTGGTCTAGTTATCCTTTTACCTCATGGTTATGAAGGTCAAGGTCCAGAGCACTCTTCAAGCCGTATGGAACGCTATTTACAAATGTCAGCTGAAAATAACTGGTTTGTAGCGAACTGTTCAAATGCAGGAAACTACTACCACTTATTACGCCGTCAAGCAGCATTATTAGGTACAGAAGGGGTACGTCCACTTGTAGTCGTATCACCAAAATCATTATTACGTCACCCATTAGCTGCGGCGAATGCTGAGCAATTAGCAAATGGTTCATTCCAAGAAGTGATTGAACAACCAGGCTTAGGGGCTAAACCAGAAGCTGTAGAGCGTATCGTTTTAGGTACAGGTAAAGTGATGATTGACTTAGCAGAGCGCGTGAAAGACGGCGAAGGCTTCGATCACCTACACATTATTCGTGTAGAACAACTTTACCCATTCCCAAAAGAGCAAGTAGCTGGTATCATTGCTAAGTATCCTAATGCAAAAGAGATTGTTTGGGTACAAGAAGAACCTAAAAACCAAGGCTCATGGAATTATGCATTAGAAACATTATATGAACTTTCAGAAGGTAAAAAACTTCGCTATGTAGGCCGTCCTGCAATGAGCTCAACTTCTGAAGGGGATGCAGATTCTCATAAAGCAGCACAAGCAGCTCTTATTGAAGAAGCGGTTGCTGAGCCAGTAAAGGTTAAATAACATATATCAATTTTTGAAACCGGGCTACTTGCCCTTAAGCAGTAGCCCTTCTATGTGCGTCATGCACGTTAATCAAAGGAGGAAATGAAAGTGGCTGAAATTAAAGTCCCTGAATTAGCAGAATCGATTACAGAAGGTAGTATCGCACAGTGGGTAAAAAAAGTGGGCGATCGCGTTGAAAAAGGTGAATTCATCGTTGAACTTGAAACAGATAAAGTAAACGCTGAGATCATTTCTGAAGAAGCAGGTGTATTAACACAAATTTTAGCTGAAGAAGGCGATACTGTACTAGTTGGTCAAGTTATCGCAGTAGTAGAAGCAGGCGAAGGCGCAGCAGCAGCTCCAGCAGCGGCAGCACCAACTGAGGCAGCACCTGCACCAGCAGCGCCACAAGCAGCACCTGCACCAGTTGCAGCAGCTCCAGTAGTAGAAGAAACTTCTGGTGAGCGTGTAGTTGCATCTCCAGCAGCACGTCGTCTTGCACGTGAAAAAGGTATTGACCTTGCAGCGGTATCTCCAGTAGATCCACAAGGACGTGTACGTGTACAAGATGTAGCAGCTCATGGTACAGCACCAGCTGTAGCACCAGCAGCAGCACCTACATCCGTAGCAACTTCAGGTGGCCCAGTAGTATTCACACCAGCAGCTAATTCTGACCGTGTAACAATTGAAAAAATGAGCCGTCGTCGCCAAACAATTGCAAAACGTTTATTAGAAGTTAAACAATCAACAGCAATGTTAACAACATTCAACGAAATTGACATGACAAACATCATGGCACTTCGTAAACGTAAACAAGAAGAGTTTGTAAAAGCAAACGACATCAAACTTGGTTTCATGTCATTCTTCACTAAAGCTGTTGTTGCAGCACTGAAAAAATACCCATACGTAAACGCTCAAATCTCTGGCGATGAAATTCATTTAAATAACTTCTTTGATATCGGTATTGCTGTATCGACTGAAGAAGGTTTAGTCGTACCAGTTGTACGCGATGCAAATAGCAAAAACTTTGCAGAAATCGAAAAAGATATTGCTAACTTAGCGACAAAAGCTCGTGATAAAAAATTAGGCTTAAATGACATGGCTGGTGGATCATTCACAATCACAAATGGTGGTGTATTTGGTTCATTAATGTCAACACCAATTATGAACGGTACGCAAGCTGGTATTTTAGGTATGCACTCAATTGTAAACCGTCCAGTTGCAGTAAATGGTGAAGTTCAAATCCGTCCAATGATGTATGTAGCACTTTCATACGATCACCGTATCATCGATGGTAAAGATTCTGTAGGATTCTTAAAAACAGTTAAAGAATTAATCGAAAATCCTGAAGATTTATTATTAAATTCATAATCCCATTAAACCCTGCGAACAATGTTCAGCAGGGTTTTTTGTATGACGAAAGATATTGACCGATTCTATGCTTGAAAGAGTACGAATGTTACATCGTTTAGAGGAGCAAAGAAAGAAAAAAACGCAACTTTTCTCACATATAGAGCATACTCTATAATAAATATTTGTTGTAATTTTCAGAAATATCAACAAAAGTTCAACGATTTAAAGTGGAAGCAGAACGCACAATATCCTAATATTGTCATTAGTCAGAAAAATGTTAAAATCGTCTTGACGAACATATTAGTTTTATAGTAGTATCTAAATATCAATTAAATAAACAAACCTCACGAATTGTTACCAGTGAGGTAGAGGCGCGGTATTTATTAGTTCATTGTTGAGTAAAAGCAAGCGAAGACGCAATGAAGAAGGAAATATCGCCGAAGTATAAAAGGAGCTCGTACTTTTATACTGGGTCTGCAGTGAATAAGTGCAGGACTGTCCTAGTAAATGGATTTCCAGATTTACTAGGTTGTGCTATCTCGGAAACATGGAAATTATAGTGAGGATTTGGGCAACTGTCATAAAAGGTAAGACCTAAGTTCAATAAACTTAGGTCTTTTTTAGTACAGTTGTCTTATTTTTTTACAGAAAAGGGGAGTTTTTCATGAAAAGAAAATGGTTGTTAGTAATGATCTCTATCATGACGGTAATTGTGCTAGCTGCATGTGGCACAAGTGACAAAAAAGAGGGCGGTTCAAGTGATGCTGGAACTGACAAAGAAGAAGGCGGCGGTGAATTCCGAATTGGAATGGAGGCTGGCTACCCACCGTTCAACTGGACACAGCAAGACGATGCAAATGGCGCAGTGAAAATTGCGGATAATGCAGAGTACGCAGGTGGCTATGATGTACAAATGGCAAAGAAAATTGCTGAAGGTCTAGGCAAAGAGTTAGTCATTGTTAAAATGGAGTGGGACGGTTTAGTTCCAGCGCTACAATCAAACAAAATTGATGCAATTATTGCAGGTATGTCACCAACAGAAGAACGTAAGAAAACAATTGATTTTACAGAAAACTATTATACTTCTGATTTTGTTATGGTTATTAAAAAAGGTAGCAAATATGAAGGCGCAAAATCGATTCAAGACTTCTCAGGTGCTAAAATTACATCACAATTAAATACATCAAACTACACAGTTATCGATCAAATTAAAGGCGTAGAAAAGCAAACAGCAATGGAGAGCTTCCCAGCAATGCGTGTGGCGTTAGAAGCAGGTAAAATTGATGGCTATGTAGCTGAACGTCCAGAGGGCATTTCCGCTTCTGCTGCCAACGATAAATTCACATATGTAGCATTTGAAGAAGGCTTTGATACAGACCTATCAAATACTTCAATTGCTGTAGGCTTACGTAAAGATGATGCAAATCGTGAAAAAATCAATGAAATCCTAAAAGGCATTTCAGAAGATGATCGTCAAGCGATTATGGAAGAAGCTATTTCTCAACAACCCGCAGCACAATAATGACATGGCACGGACTAGCAATTAGTCCGTGCATGATCATTTCATCATTATCAAAATGAGAACCTCTCTACATAATGATAATGTCCTAGCGTGACAAATCATAGAATGGTAGAAAGAGCTAGGACACAAAAGAAATAAGCGAGCAAGATGACATTGTTAGGAGGAACATCATGAGTCTTGAATGGATACTTTCAATTATTGAAAACAACTGGCAAATGTTTTTACGAGGTGCGTATTATACGTTACTGATTTCGAGTATTAGTACAATTATTGGTGCATTTATCGGATTTTTCATCGGAATTATGCATACGATTCCAGTTCGTAAAAAAGGTGTGAAATTTTATAGCTTAAAGCTCATTAATTTTATACTAACATGCTATGTTGAATTTTTCCGTGGTACACCAATGATTGTACAAGCTATGGTTGTCTACTACGGATTAGATATCGCATTCGGTATCGATATGCACTTTATTACAGCAGGTATTTTAGTCGTTTCCCTCAATACAGGGGCCTATATGGCAGAAATTGTTCGTGGCGGTATTGTATCCATTGATAATGGTCAATACGAGGCAGCATCAGCAATTGGCATGAACCACTTCCAAATTATGCTTCATGTTGTCTTACCACAAGTAGCGCGTAATGTTTTACCAGCGACAGGTAACCAATTAATCATGAATATTAAAGATACAGCCGTATTAAATGTCATTGGAGTAACGGAATTATTCTTCCAAACAAAATCAATTTCGGGTAACAACTTCCGTTATTTCGAATCATTCTTCGTTGCATGTGTTCTTTATTTCATCATGACATTTACCGCATCTCGCATCCTTCTGTATGTTGAAAAACGTCTAGATGGTCCTGATGCCTATCAAAAAGAACAAAAAGAAGCCGTATAGGGGGACGCACAAATGGCAGTCATTAAAATCGAACATTTAAGTAAATCATTTGGACGTAACCAAGTGTTAAAAGATGTGAATTTCCAAGTGGAAAAAGGGGAGGTAGTTTGTTTAATTGGCTCCTCTGGCTCTGGTAAATCCACATTGCTTCGTTGCATAAATTTATTAGAAACGCCAAGTGGCGGTCAAATTATTTATAAAGGGGAAGACATCCTAGATGAAAAGCACAATATTCAAGAATATCGCACACATTTAGGCATGGTGTTCCAGCAGTTCAATTTATTTAACAACCACAATGTCATAAGTAATTGCACAGTGGGCCAAATCAAAGTGTTAAAACGTTCGAAAAAAGAAGCAGAAGAAACGGCGCTTAAATACTTGAAAATCGTTGGCATGGATCAATATGTGAATGCCAAGCCCCGTCAACTCTCAGGTGGACAAAAGCAGCGTGTGGCCATCGCTCGTGCCTTATCAATGAATCCTGATGTAATGCTATTCGATGAGCCAACATCCGCATTAGACCCAGAAATGGTGGGTGAGGTATTAAAGGTAATGCGTCAGCTAGCAAACGAGGGCAATACGATGCTCATCGTGACACATGAGATGGAATTTGCCAAAGAAGTAGCAGATCGTGTTGTCTTTATGGATAAAGGTGTAATTGTGGAAGAAGGTCCTCCAGCACAAGTATTAGTCAATCCACAACACGAACGTACGAAGGAATTTTTAAAGCGTACATTAAAATAAGCACAAAAAAGTGAGTCCAACCTGTTGGACTCACTTATTTTCTAGAATTCCATTCTGCATAAAGTACAAAGCAGATTGCGAATGCTACAGCAATGATAAAAAACCATTGCGGTACACCACCAAAACTCATCATAACACCTCAAATATTCATTTTTTTTGGATAGAATAGGTATAGTATTTCTTTTTTCTCCACAAAAGACCAAAAATATTATAAAATAAGCAATAGACATTAGCTTTTGCTAGTAAAGAGAGGTAGAGAGAATATGTTACATTTAAAATGGAAAGATGCGCCAACATTACGAACGGTTACTTGCAAACATACAAATGCATCGAAATACTTAGTATCAAACGTATTAACAGTAGGAAAAGAGTATGAAGTGAAAAATGAAACAGAAGAGTTCGTTTTTATCATCGACAACACAGGTAATGTCGGTGGCTACTATAAAGATTATTTTGAATAAAAACAAACAGGGTGGTTCAGAACATTTGCTGAGCCACCCATTTTTTTGTTAATCTCGCTGATAGCTGCTAGCACCCGCCACATCCTGTAGCTGTTGTTTCTCTTGTTCAGTTGCGGTATGCAGGGCAAAGACATCTTTAATTGCTGTTTGCAGCTCTTGCTGTGTTTCTTTAAACTTCGAAACTTGCTGTTCAAACGTGGGACTTGAGAAGCGATCATGAGCCCTTGATAATCGCTCCTCTAAACGTGCATAATGATGATCCATATGCATCGATAGCATCATCGCCAGTTGGTTTTTCCAGAGCGGAATCAAGGTAACGATAGAAAACTCAATTTTTTCAGCTAATGTTTGATTGGCCTGCTGAATCATACGGATTTGAGGAGCTGTTTGCAGAGCGACTTGCTGTGATACTTGTAAATCATAAATACGTTGATCGAGTCTTTCGATTTGAGCAGCAAAGTCATTTAATTGCTGGATCGCAAGTGGCTGTTTGGTAGCTTGGACACTCGTTATTTGTGCAGGTAGCTCTACCTCAATGGCTTGCTGCTTTTTCATTTGTCCTGCGGCAATCGCCGTTGCCAATTCCTCAAAAAATCCTCGATTATGGGCATAAAGCGCCTCTAAGTTTTCAACATCTTTTATCAGCTGAAGCTGTGCACGTTCCAGCTGAACGCCAATGCGTTCCACCTGTATACTAATACGTTCAAATTCTGTGAGTGTTTGCTTCACATTAGGCTCGGTTTTGCCAAAGATTTTTTTGAAAAAGGTTTGCTTTTTTGGTTCCAAAGCAGTTGGATCTACTCGATCTAACGTCTGCATTAAAGAATCCAGCATTTGACCAATTTTAGTGACATCCTTTTGCTTTACTTGAGCAAGCATGCGGTCGGCAAATTGAGACAGAGCTCGCTGTGAATCTTGCCCAAGGGACAGCAATGATTCAAAATCAGTCAAATCGATTTGACTGGCATACAGTAATGCACGACTTTGTGCAAGAGGCGATAGCGTTTCATAAGTCGCCATCGCCTCGTTTTGCGGAGTTGTTTCTAAATAGGATTGGACTAGTGGAGAAAGCCCTGGTATGGTATTTAGTTGAAATGCGTGTTCGTTTGCTGTCATTTATCATCGCCTCGCCAGTCCAATTGTTCTCTACGTCTAAGATTGGAACGATTTGCGAATTCAATCTCCATTTGCAGATGATCGATATCATTTGCAAGCGCATCCTTCAAATCAATTTGAATGGTGTCATTCAAATCAGTTAGGGTTTCACGTGTTTTGGATAAAGTTAATTGAATTTCCTTATCCTTCACTGGCTGCTTGGAAAGCATTGTATATTTATCCGTTAATTCTACAGCAGAAGGTAAGTGTGCATAGAAAAATGGTTCCACATTATAAAATTTACGTGGGTCTGTCTTGACGATTTTGACGATATTTTTGGAGATACGCGTCATTTCAAGTAGTTGTTTAAACGCTGAAACAGAACGTACACGTAAATAGTTTTGACTCAATGTTTGAATATGCTTATTAGCTGTTAATACTTGTGTTTCAATGTGTTTGAATTCTTCTTTTGTGATGCCTGCTATTTGCATGACTTTCTTTTTTTGTCTATGTTTCAGCAACGCTGTACTCGTCGCATAGGAACCCGCAAACAGTAAACCACCAAGGAAGAATCCAGGATTTGCCGCAATTGCTGCGATAGAAACAGTTGTGAGCGAAATAAGAAAGCTGGCACTATGTCTAGAGAAAAACTGTCCGACACTAAGCATTGTTTCATCCTCCTTGCTTTTCAATATGTCTATCTTCTTATACGAAATAATCGACATAAAGTTTCATTGAAAATTAATCCCTTACATAAATTTTACTGCTATTTGTGAACTTTCTCAATGATAATACATAGAATAAGTGAGTTGTTTCGATGAATAAGTCGGTTTTGTTATCCTAAGGAGCCATTCTGACATCGGAATGAGCGATTTTTTGCATCTCGGTCACTGAATAGAGGAGCGTAATTTGATTCAAGAGCGGCTTCTGCCTCAAAGCGAGCGGTTAAGTGAGATCCATGAGCGGCTCCAACTCGAAAAGGAGCGGTTTATTCTCTAAGAAGAGCATCTTCATCCAAAAGGAATGAGTCCTGTATGAAACTTTTTCCAAATGAATTCGTAACTGATACAAAGGGGGATATAGGATGACGAAAATTTTTCTGGTGTCTATTACAAAAAATATGGATGAACCAGTAAGTGAACAGAAAGTGAAAGAAAAAGTCTTTGAGAAAAAATCAAAATTAAAAGCCTATTTAAACAAAGAAGGCTATATGAAGGAATCTAAAAATCAATATGTGAAAATCACTGATGAATCAATATTAGTTGCTGCCATTCAAAAAATAAAAATCAAAAAATGACGATAGGTCATGTTCTTAAGAGCATGACTTTTTTGATTTCAATAAATAGGAGAGGAGGCATCATTCAAAGAACCCATAGCCCAGTGTCAGCTCTCTAGAAAAACGGCTTCCAATTTGAATCTTTTTCGTCTTTTTCGTTTGGCACCCAATCTAATATACAAATTGCACATATCTGGTAAGTATTTAGTAGTTTTTCATGCATTATATCCGCAACAAGGACAAGTAAATTGTATTACTTCCTATGTGACAATAAAACGCCGTGTTAGTTTAAAATTTGTTGAACCCAACAACACTACAAAAAAGCCAGACATTAAACAATGTCTGACTCCATACGTATATAGCCTTTTAAATCATCGTATAATTCTAAAGAAAATGAATTGGAATTGGCTTGGGGACTAACGCCTTTTTGGACAAAAAGGAGAAATTCATTGAGTGCCTTTTCTGAGCCCTCCACTTCCACTTCAATTTGCTCTGCGTCATTCAATCGACAGTATCCTTTTAACCCTAATTCA